>Ga0181612_100604_pt1 | contig 16056 bp, 4 predicted proteins | sample HoacroProtozoa21_FD_119630 | JGI IMG/M metagenome (GOLD analysis project Ga0181612, IMG submission 119630) | Hoatzin crop microbial communities from Cojedes, Venezuel. Combined Assembly of Gp0051906, Gp0051904, Gp0051908
TGAATGAGCCTTTAGGTAACAGATTTCACCAACAGCACTTAACAACTCATTTCTGAACTCTTCAGGTTCCCAGGAACCCAGTCCCAAGAATTTAAGCAAGTCTAAATCCTTCCCTGGCCTTTGCTCCCTACAAACCCAACCATATCCCCCTTAGTTATTATTCCATACCCTTTTGTGATACACTTTTTAAAAAATACATCTTTCACCATTAGATTATGGACCAGAACAGAAACTTTTGAAGGGCGATTCTAAACCCACTCTCCATCTCATTTTTTGCTCATTGAGGTAGCCTACACTCCTCAGAAGAGCCTGCATCCGCTCCCTTTCGGCGCCAGACTTGCTAGAGCAGATGTCACTGCATCTGCTGCCACCAGTTCTGCATTCAAACTTCCACTGCTGTTACGCTCATCCAGCTGTTCTGACAGCCAGCTCCATCAAAAACATGAAACAGGGCAGGCACTGCTCCCACCCTCTAATGCCACTGCACAGCTACCATACATTTCTAATGTCACCTCACATTGCAAAGAGGTGTAAACTACCAGGGATCACACTTTTCAACAGTACTAAACAGAATGATTTTCAAAGCTTTGCAGCTGTCCTTATAAAATAATTTGAACTTAAATATGGGATTTCTGTCAGTCTTCCACACATTCTGGATTTTCAAGTCTACATCTATTTTGCTCCTACAGTTCCAAGTCTCCAACGGAGAAAAAATTTCTTAAAAGAAATGCAAAGTAAAACTGCAGTCCAACTGCAAATATGTATTTAGCCAGAGTTAACACCGATTTCCAAAAAACTTGAATGTAATTTTTTCTTACTTGCCCAATTTAGGTTTCTCTTGAATAGCATTATAGTCAGTGTCTTACTGTGCTGAAACGAATCTCCTTCAAGGACACTGCATGTTAAGAAAGTATCTAGACTGGCCCAACAGTGAAACGAGGGCCTGAACTACTACTGCTACTGGTCAAAGCAGACATGAGCAAAAGCAAAGCTGTTTATCAGGGACCCCTGAATACGAGCTCATCCAGACAGGATACCCCTGGCCCTCCCCCAGCACATGCACAGCTCAGGAATAAAGTGGATAAATAATTTTGAGTGGAGTACTGTGGAAAATCTTCAGTTTAAAGATAAGGCTTATGTCTCAGTTTATCAAGTTCTGACAAGTCCCCACACATCTAGCAAGAGCACAGGCTGCAGCTGAACAGAATTGTTTCAAGTTAGTTTTACGCAAACCTGTTTCAAAGCATGTTGGTCAACCACCAAATATTCTCTCAGGTCTACTTTCAATATAATACTGTTTTACTGTGATTAAGTTGAAGTTTCTTTCTTAGCAACTAATCAAAGTAACAAAGACCAAGACTAGAAGTGGTGAGCATATCCTTGGGACCAACAGCTGCAGACAGATCTGAAGACAGGCTGAGCATCGGGATATCAACTTTTTTTTTTTTCTACTGCACCTTCATGCTTTCATTTTGATTTGCAAAATGCAAATACTTCTGAAGGCCAGAAATACATTTGACACATTCGCTGTTGGGAGTCCTAGTAAAAAGACCTAGTAAAAAGAGCTTTTCCTTCTATAGGCTGCAAGAGGTTTGTGCTCCTCAAGAAAGATGACTGCATAGAGGTTTAAACTGCTTAACACTATTCACGTTCAGATTTTTAAGTCACTCCTGTGCCTATGGAGTCAAATACGTGATCACTTCACTGTGTGCTGAGCACCTGTAGCACCTTCATTCCACACAAAGTGATTGCTTAAATGTGTATCTACCAGTTGGTGACCAGTGAGGCACCTTCCCTTTGCATGGTCAGTGGGACAGGCAAGAAGAAATGTGGCATCGCACTGGAAACCCAGCCACAAGCGTAGCTCAGAATGCTGCAAGTTGTTGAAAACTTGAGTTCCACCAAATGAATAATTAAGAATAAAGCAAGTATGTCTTTATTCTTTCTACTTCGATGTGGAAAGCAAGTAAATACACAGGCCAGGTTTCTGGCAAGCCAGTGAGAATAACTATAAGCCAGAAACCAAATTCCACAACTGACTTAAGTGCATTTGTTCCTGCTCTGGTGACTTCATGAGTACTGGCCACAAACCACATCAATTAGTAATTACTCAACTCCTGTAGCAGGTAATGATTTCTAAAGTCTTCAGTGTAGTCTTTTGCAGCTATATTTAGACATAAATTGTATCTGTTATATAACAATTTGGATTCTTAGTACCTTACAATAGATATACGACATTTTGTTCAAACACTAAGTTAGAAACCCTGTTTTTGACTCACTTCAAGATGGATTCAGCATTGCTGAAGCTCATGGGAGTTTTGCTGGAATGAACTAACAAGTTTTCCATCCATTACACCTCACCATCCCACCTAGTATTAGCTTACCTGCTGCTTCATTCTAAAAGGTTAAAAAAACTTTAGCATGTTGACTCAAAACATATCAGATGGGTGGGGGTAGCATCTAGTCAAAAGATTGAATTCCTCTTCCCTGAGTCTGCTGTCAGTGGCTGAAAAACAGCTCTTGTACCATCAGTTTATCACACTATATTCAAGCAATTGAAGATCATTTTACTGCTCTGTCAAACCCCACTAGTTCAAGCTCAGCTTTCTCAATCATGAAATCAACTTTTCAAATGCAGTTAACAAGCAGGGTAGTAACTGCTACAGCCATTTGCATTTGAGAATATCTTCCAGCCAAAAGCTCAGACATAACCAATTTCTGTTCCTTTGTTCTTAGCTGGATGTTGCTCAAGTTCAGAGACCAGCTCTCTGCCCTCCTCCAGAATTTATCCCTTCAAGATTTCTGTAAAGCACCTGTTCAAAAGAGCCCCGAGGTAACACTTGCATTGAGCACTGGTTTTATGTTTTCATGATAGCAAACGTTGACAGATGTGCCTGCAGGGTCAGGAAGACAATTCTTCTAACAGGCATTTGTTAATAATAAAACAGTAACTGTAGGTTCTTTTTTAAATATATTTCCCTAGCTTGCATAATCAAAGATTCATGTTCTCTGCCATAGTCTGGGAAGGGAATTAATTCTCAGAGCAACTGAGCAGCTAGGGAGACTGTGTAACCTCTCATAATTTAGTAAGAATTTTCAGTTTCCAGTTAATTTTTATCAGATCATCTCCAAGCTGCTGATAGCATGCCTCAGTCAGGAAATAGTGAGCACACGCATGCAAACATATGCAGTATAAACAAGAAAAAAAAAACAAAACCACAGTTTCCAGCCTCTTATTCTGTGCTCTAATGTTCTTTAATTAAGATACAGGTCTCCAGTGACAAGTCAGTGAATTCATGTTTATGGAATTTTAATGGGAAAACATTAAGTATAACTAACAATTTTGATTTCATAATTGTGCACCAAAGCCCATATTACCACAAAATCTACAGAGGACTTCTTTTTACATATATATTATTTTTAATTGAATATATATGTATATATTAAAATCAGTAATGCTAGATCTGCAAAAATTACTTTAAATATTACTTTCTTTCCAAAAGGTGTGAGGGACAGAAATTAAGTTGCAAGTGTTTTTTTTCCTATTGCAAAATAGAAGCCTTAAAGGACAGCCAGGTTGAGCTACCTCCTGTTTCGTGAGGCATCCCTCTACAAGCATTAAGGTACCTGGTCCCATCTGCTAACAGTCTATTTCAGGTCAGTCTTACAGCAGTCCCCACCAGAAGTCATCTTTTCTGCTCCCCTGTAACCACTGCAGCTGCATTCTACAGGATAAACTTCTTAGTTCTCCAAGTTGCTGACATCTCTGACCAGAAATCCAGCAAGGTACTGAAACATTAGTGTATCTTAAGAATTTTACTTCAAGCCTCAATATCAAGGTTTATAACAAAGAACACCAAATCCCACACTAGACTTTGGCCTGAGGCCCCCACAGCTTGTCTGAAAGAGCTGCTTGCTGAAGTATGATTTTTCACAATTATTGCCAGTTAATCAGAAGTGCACCATAAAATTAAGCAAACTGAAGAGAGCAACAAGAATAATCTTGTCCACCCACTACCAAATTTGTGTGGCTTGCTTACCACTCACTGTGTAAGCACACACCTCTAGAGGTGTCTTATATTACCTCTGTAAACACTGTCCCATCTACACATACTCAAGTGTAGATATCATCTTCAAAAAAAGGCATTTTCTAAGACACCTGGCATGCAAACGAAGGGAGAACAAGCTCTCCAAAAAGCTACATTTTCCTAAATTATGTTGGTACTACCTACTGCAAATGCCCTTGACATTTACAAAGTGCTTTCCTTTTCAGAAAGAATTATTCATCAAGCAACTGTAGTCAAAATTAAAGCACAAACCATCAATTCTCTCAAATCTGAAAGAGTAACAGTTGCTCATATTCCCATACTAGTGGCTGGAAAAATGCCGTGGCAGATATGAGCAGTAATCACAGAGTGAACCTCTGTGCTGTGGAGTACTCCAGAACTGCCTTCCAGCCTTGAAACGCAGGAGATACAGGACCACATCTAGTCTCACTGTAAAGATGTCCCCACCTGCAGTGTTGCCAAGATATAACAAAGCACAGGAGCTAGTGGCACATCCTGAGTTGCTTTTGTACTTCTACAGCAAAACCACCCTTTCTAGCATACCTAGCAGTACAGCTTTGTCAGTTCAACTAATCTATGAGCATGACTTCCATAAAGACATCCAGGACTACCAGAAGACAGTTCTTCAAATAAATTTGGTCTTGGATTTCACTAGCAGGACAACCAATTTCTCGCTCACCTTCATCTCAACTGGATCTGCTCTCCAGTTAACATGAAAACCAATGCACGGAAACCCAGCCTTTAAATGAACAGAAACAATGCCTATATACATCTATTACCCGAACAAAATAGCAAATAATTATAGTGCACTGTTTTCCATTTTTGTGAACTAGTATCTCAACACCTAGCTTGTCCACTACTAGTAACTCGGGTTACCAAAACAGAAACTAAAGAAACATGAATACTAATAGGTAATCCTTGTGATCCAGTTATCAATGCTTTCGTCTCAATGTTATCAATGCAGTTGCTTCCACATTCAATCTGCTTTCTACTTTAGAAAGCTAAAGTATTGATGTAGGTAAAGAAGTACTTGCAAACAGTGAAATATTAACAGTAAGAACATGCATTTTCTTCATCCTTTTACTCTTAATATTGTCTTGAGTAGACAAGAAAAATCAAGTATTCACTATGTTAAGATAATTCTAGTTTGTTTAAAGTAGCCTGAAGCCACTACAGCTTCTTGCATTTATTTGTACTTACATGAACAATGCTATAGAGTTGATTTAGTTCATCTTTTTATTGCTAAAGGCAAGAATGCTACATTGCTGTAAAGAGGAAAAAAATGTTTAACAAAATCTTCTCAGAGTCACAGGTTAAAGCAAAGAAATGCACTCCTCATACCCTGTGGCAGTAGCACTTCATTAGCACTTGGCCAATGCTCGAGACCACTGCCTTTTAACAGGCCAGAAGAGAACTCGTTTAACTGAAACACTGTACAAAAATGCCTTTTAAAACTAAAGGCCGCATATGCACTAATCCAAAAGGGAACTGCATCACTTACCAATTCTTGCCCGAGAAAGACCTTTGGCCTAACTTACAGCCTTCGGGCCCAAGCCTACCTGAGAAGTTAGGGACTCCAAGATGCTGTGCTATAGTTATCAGCACAGAGAGCAAGCACAGCCTTTTCCCTACAGGTTCTCAAGACATGCTTAATGCAGCCCTGAGACTCTTCTCATAACTTAAGTTCTAATGACTAGTGGATCCATAGGAACTCCCTTACAAGAAAGCCTCACTACACAAAAACAATTGTTTTACAAAAAAAGCAAAGGAATCCACAGCAGGCAGAGAGGCTGTAACGGGAGCACAGTTCTGTTCTGGCAACCGCAGATGGTCAGTCTGACCGAGTCCTGGGGAAAGCTAGCTTCAGCTACCACAGGGGAGGTCTAGAATAGCTCTAACAAAAATCCAGATTTGCATTAAATGAAAACTCAGTACTGCATATCTTCTACCATCGCTTGACTTCACTTTCCCTCACCAAACCTAACTAGGCTTGTTTGAAACATTTAAGCCCTATTAATTATTTACACAGCATGCTTGCCCTAGACAGGCAGGGCAGTGGCAGGTAAACTCGTAACCTAAGTACCGACCAAGAAGCAGCAGGAAGGGAAGATGAAAGACAGCACGCTAGCAATACTGATAGCACAGTGATCACTGTTCAGAGCTGTTTAATGAACTAGGTTGCAGGTAATTCACTGGATTTGTCAAAGCCAGCTTAGACCAGCCATTTGCTCACTAGGCAGTGCCACACAGCAGCCGTGAGATACATGGACAGAATTGCTCCCACTCTTAATGGGGTAAAGTGGGGTTCCATAGCTGAAAGCAACAGGTATGACAGGAGAGCTGCTGAACTTCCACCAGCCAACAGCAATTAGATTACAAAGACAAGCCCATTGCCTTATTAAATTTTAAGAGCACTGGGAAAACAGCAATTAGTTCAGGAGCTCAGGTTTAGTCTCTTCTCATGTGCGCACGCATGTGTACAGGTTTTGTGGAACAGCTCAGCAGGAGAACGTGCATTAGAAAAGCACTGTTTCTTCAAAGCATCTAATCTATTATGCAGACACAGGGAAGCATATCTTGTCCTGATCAGACACAGGTGATAACTGAGGTGAATTTTAACTGTTAAGAACAATACACAGACTGCAGCCCTAACGCCACTCAAACAAAGTCTGAGCAGATCCCTCTGCATCTTGTGACAGATCCTATTGTAAAAGCACAAATCCAGCACTGTCTTCACCTCACCATTGCCAGCTGCTGTCACTGGAAAGGGCTCAATGAGCAGAAAGCCAGCCAGGTGCTACTGAATCCTGTTTTCTTACTAGTGCTACTGACAGCTGAGACAAAGACACATCGTGAATGTTGACCTGAGCTATGGCATGGTAAGGGGACAGCCCTGCACAAAGTGGAACCAGCTTTGAAAGCCAGTGGGGCTTCCCCAGCACTCTGAGGGCAACTCGCAACTCACACCTATGAAATCCCCCAGGTGTCTCATCCTACCCCCACATTTATCCAGAACAGCAACATAATATCCCAAACCCCACCAGTCCATGCTCTAGAGGATGTTGGCAAAATACTAACTGTGAGGAAAACATTTATATAACATGACCATGGCAATATGCCACAACACAGCTAAGCTTGCCTTTTCAAGGAGACATCTGACTACAAAGTAGGGAGTTAAGGTTTAACAACCTCCCCTGAACCCCAGAGTTTCAAATCCATGTATCTCTTATTTTGTAAAGGGAAGGAGGAAAGACTACCACGACTGATTCAGAAGTAATCAGGAAGAACTGTTCAATCATCAAGAACTGACCTTTGGGTACTGATTAAGCTGTCAGCCACTATCTTCCTTCCCAGCATTTCTTTAAACCACTTCTCTCTGCTTGGCAGCTGTGTCACATGGAATGCAGAAGACAACAGGGAAGGATCACTGGCAGGAACAAGAGACTAGAACCTTGTAAAGTTCATTTTGGCTCAGCTATTGCAGAAGCAGGGCCTAGTTTTACCTCATTCTTCTTCTGCTAAATGAAGGACCAGCTATTAAGCAGAGGCTTATGCATCCAAGTACTCATCTTAGATACACAGACATGCCTTTGAATGGGCATGGAGCAGACCCTGCCTGCAATGCGGAGGGGTTTCACTGCTTGCACAAGCCACCAAAATGCCTCTGCAAGGCACTCATCCTACCCAAAAGGGTACTCCAGCATCATGCTATGGGTTCTGAGGACTGACTGTTAAGCTAAGAACAGCACATTATTAAGCCACTATATCCTTACTGCTCTGCTACTTATACCTTTCTTTATGTGTGCTTAACATAGAACAACATAAATATGAAAAAATAATGGGGAAAAAAATTATAGTGTATTCTCCTCACTGATGCAACATTTTTAAAATAAACATCATACCAAATTGTTGATGAAGCACTTAGTAAATCAGACCGAAAACCCGATTGCATGGTACCATTACAGAACACACCATGTACCAAGCCACATAGGCTCATGTGGGTTGTGTGGCTTGTTGTATTCATTAAAGGTTCACTACAACTGTTAGTGGGACTGTTAATGGAACCATTCAAGAGAGGAAATTGGCAACCAATTCATTCTCACTAACTGCAATATACTTTCAGCTATCTTACACAGCTGCCAAATGCCTTACAGAAAACAGCATCTTTGTAACTGCCTAGGGTAATAACTAATCAAATTTGGCTATCAAATTTGGCTATCATGTTCTTATTTAACTCTTACACTAATTTTTCTACTGTAATATCTACTAACTATGTTGAAGTTTGGCATAATGCAGGAACAAGACTAATACCATCTTGTTAATCCAACAGTATTTTAGCCCTCCACCTTCAGACCAAAGGACTGTTCAGCAATCCCAAGATGGTGGAGGAGACACTCCACATGCATGTAGAGAACTGCACTGAACCCCAGAGCTATGAGCACAACCTACACACACCCATCACATCACTCTGCTCCAGTGAGAGAAAAAAGAAATGCCATCCTTGGTGGAGAGAGGACAACATGGAGTTGACTGTTAACAGCAGGAAGAATAAATAAGCCTCAGGCTAACTATTTCAGAGCTCTAGGAGTAACAGCTACATCGCAGAGTGATTCTGCTGTCCTACATCACCATCACACCACAGATACAGCATGCAGAGGTAGCACATTCCTCAGAGATTCATTTTCTGGCACTAACAGACATTTTCTTCCTTCTAAAGCACCTTAAAACAGAAGTATCTATGCTGATGTGAGAATTAACAGCCCTCCCCACCACCTGCCAGTTTCTAGAGGACTTCAAGGCTACATTGAAACCACCACCTCCCCAAGAACAGAGTCACAGCAAGGGGGTGGAGAAGCAGGGGGTCTGCATTTCAGGTTTCTTATACTTGGACCTACAAGAGTAGCTCCTGTACTCCCAGCCCTGAGCACCAGCTGAACAATCCAGTGCAGAACCTCTGTGTTGCTCTGTCACCAAGCACTAACAAAACCAGAACACAGATAATAATGCTGAAGGCAGCTTAATGAAGACATACCTCTGCACAAAGCTCAGGACAGAGTCATGTCTTCAGTGTAGTGTAAGTTTATTTTTAGTTTAATGGATGTATAAGACTTCCAAACCAGAAAATTCAACAGCAGTTCTATGTTTAACCAAGGGCAAGAGACAAGCTGCCATCACATGCCTCTGCCTCTCCCCTGCAGGAAAAGAGCACTACTGGCAGATGAGAGGGGCTTACAGGTTTTGCAGTATCAGCTAGTCTTATCTCTGCTCTACAGCCTCAGTCAGAAGATCAGATCAGGGATGAGAAGAAAGCTTATTGAGCTGGAACCTCATATGGATCTTTACTTTTCCTTCTGAAACACACTATATAAAAGACATAATTATCAGTTATTTTAATGCTGCAGTAGTATTTATCCACCTGCTACACTAAAGTCCTATACTATATAGATGGAGAAGTTTTCCCAATAAAGTATTGTTATTACAAAAATCCCAACATAATAAGCCTTCTTATACTAGTTGTTCTTCCTGGAACAGCCATCTTGTCTGCAGCATCTGTATTAGATGAGTTTTAGAAGTATTCTTTCCTCCCCCCCACCACCACAAGAGAGCTAATAGTCTCAGTGGCTCGATCTCTAAAAGATATTTTATGGTGATTCCACAGATTTTCTGGGAAGCCTATAGTTCAGGCCCTGAACTGCTGCAGACTGGTGACAGTGAATTTGATTTAGGTAGAGTTACACTGACTGGACCAGCTGGGGCTATGACCATACAGCTCTCCTGCTAGGGTTCATGCAAGGCTTGTCACTGCCAAAACATTAAATGTTTGTTTTCTATCAGATAAGGATTTGGTTTGACCTATTCCATCATTGCTGATGATTAAGCACATTTGTACTGCATCTGTCTGTCACTTCTGAGACATTCCAGTACCTGTTGGCAATAGGCAGAGTTTTATTGGAACCGCCACCAGAACAAGCAAAAACAACAATCACAGACCTTTTCAATATTTAATTATCTAGTATTGCACAGGCTGCTGTGGATTTAGAGGAAATTATACTTATGACTCACACACTAGTACTGAAGGAGTTTTTCATAACAAAGTAGCCCTAGGGAAGAGCAGAAAAAAGCCCAAAGCAAGGACCCACTGCTGAAAGCTGAACACCACCACCTAGCTGACTCCATTTCCAATGGCAGTGCATCCATCCAGGCACAGCAAGCACTGCTGTTTCATTCCTTAAGAAAGTCTTATCAGCTAGACTTCAGTCACTCTTCTCTTTCCTTCTGTTCAGTGTACGGAATGGTTTAAGATGCGGAGTCCAAAAGTGGTTCTAAAGTCTTCAGGACAGAGTTTCAGTCTTCAGACAGTGCTGAGCTATATCCACTCCTGGATTTGATACAAGTTCATCATTCCTTTATAAGGGAGGAGGAGACACTTTCTGAAAGGGAAATAGTCATTCCCACCCCTAGTATAAGCTTCACCTACTCTTTTTTTTTTTTTTTTTAATATAAAACAAAAGGAAGCAGCCAGTTCTCTCAAATAACTACTGGAGACAAATTTCATACAGCAATCTTCTGTGAAAGCCTAAAAGCCTTCTTTCTCTTCCCTCCACAGACTACAACAGAAGCTCTTTGCTCATACATGACCAGAAGTCCCCAACTGGTAAGCATCAGTTTACTACATCATGTTTAAAGATCTTCATAAATACTACTACCACAGTATTTCCAGACAGCTGTTCTACTTTGCTAGTAGAACAGTAGCAGAGCTTTTGAGAGAGAGAGAGAAAGAGATCTCCAATATCCTTTCTATTCAGTTACTGTCTTAAACTTGTTAAAACAAGAGTTCCTCACCACTAGTTGCCTTACACCGTAATAAATTTGAAGGGCTGTCTCACATTAAACATACCTTTCATCCTCAGTATAATTCCTACTGTGTTGTTGCTGAGAACCACCACTGTAGTGCTTGTATCATACAGTTTAAATGTACATGATGATAGCAACAGGAACATAGAATTACCCACAGAAAGGAATTATTCTGACATAGATTAATAATTGCTTGTTCTCAAGGTTTAAGTTTTAGCGATACTTTTACCAAGCAGTATCTAGTCACTGATAAAAGAACAAAACCATTACAGTAAAAGCAGACATAGATTTTGCTTTGTACAAGACTCTTCCTGTACTTCTGAGTAAAACCTCCTATCAGGAAAACACACTTTTAGTTTTCCCACACAGGAAAGTGAAGAAAAGATAAGGATCAGCCTCTACCTCAGAGCACTATAAAGGAAGTCTACAAAACATCATACATTTTTTTTTAATGAGTGCAACCTTTCCTCCCCTCAAACCCTGAAGTAAACTTACCTGACTGAAATCCAAAGCTAAAAAAAAGGACAAGCTTTCTGTACACTATAGCTTATCCTACCAACACCTCTACAGACATAACCTTCTCCTTTCTTTCTCCTCTTTTAAAGTCTTATCATCTATGTGCATTAGCTTCTCTCACCCACAAATTAGGGGGGTGGGGCTTATTAGTGTAAGCAGACCTGTAGTAATTGGTATCAGGTAGAACTTGTATCTAGTGAAGCCTACTTTCTGGTGAGTAGTTAAAGCACAACCCATTCAGCTTGAATAGTTGCTATGTTGCCCCAGCTGAATGAGAGTTTTCAGACAATTTACTGTTCCTTTGATTTTATAAGTGTTGGTATTATTACAGCTGTCTTTTACAGCTTATTTTTTAACTTATTTGTAATAGTGTTTATGTTAAAGCCTGTATAAACAACCAGAAAATGTTATTGTAATTTTTTTCTCATATTTTAAAGCTTAGTTCTTGATCTCTTAATTGACTGATTGAATCTTCTTTCATAGTTTTTCTTAGTGTGAACTGATTTTCCTCTTTACAGGTATATATAATAGGAAAATGCCTGAAGTACCTCTTTCTGTTTTTTTTGGTGTATGCGACAATTCTAAAGCATCTTTATCTGCTTTGACCTTAGTTTTAGCTATTTGCTTTTCTTCTGCTAATCCAGTTCTATTTTTGGCTACAGCCTCGGTGACAGCATAGTCTTCTAGCTGAAGCACTGCCAATCTCCTTAATGTATGACTTCCCTTCCCCCTTCCTCAGGTTGTTAATCACTCTTCTCAAATTTTAGTCTATAAAAAGCGATATATCAATTTTCTTGTTAGAATTGTTTATGTTGGAGTAGAATCATTTTTAATAGGGTATTTAAATAATAAGAAATAATTTCATAAAAACTACAGAAATATAGCTTGTGAATACTATTGCAAAAATAAATCTTTACAAGAAATAAAGGATTAAATAAAAGGTCATGTCTGGTTTTTCTTTTCCAGAATATCCACATGGACTTGCTTTCGTGAGGTCTGACATGACCAAAGCCAGATGGCAACTATGAATAAAGTGAAACCCTAATGGCTGCAAACTTACTAAAGAAACCTTTTCATATACCATCTTCTGTTTCCCAGCACCATATAAATACTGTGTAATCTACAAATACTGGCCTGTAATCTTCATATTGACCCTATGAAGCAGATATAACTAAAATTATTCCCTTGCTCTGGAGACACCAATGACAACATACTTGGAACTGAAGTGCAACAGCTTTAGCTCCCCGTGAAGACAGACCACTTCACTGCTGTCCTTCTCCTCCTCAGTAAATTTATGGCTTCTGCTTAAGAGTACAAATATTTATTACTGAATGCCAGTTCACGTACTAATTCTGATGAAAATAAAAAATATGATTGTTTACAGTTGCTGAGTCCCAAATTAATGATGATGTAAACTCCACCAGAACCATCTGCCCTGTCTAGACATGAACTGGGCCGTAGAAATATAAATTATATCATCTCATCAGTGGGCAAAACTGATGTCCTGATTTGATTTGTAGCCTGTAACAGATTAAGGCAGAAATTCAGCAAGATATCAGTGTGTAAAGTGCTGCGTGTCTTACAAGGCACTTGACTTTATAGGAAAAAAAAAGGAAGGTGTAAGGAAGGTGTAAGATTAACTCTTGCCTCTGGTTATCAGGGATCTCTACATAGGAGATGGCACTGATAGCCTGACAACAGGGTTTAACGTCTGCTTAAACAACAGCCATCAGCAGCAGGAATGGCCAGTGCACAGAGACCCTGGCTGTCAAATAAACAAAAAAGTATCAAAAGGAGTAGTAAATTATTTAAATCCCATGCTATTTAGCACTAACACAAAATTGTACTGTCTCAACAAAATCACATCAGACCTATTATTGCAGCTATTTTATTCCCATTTTCCTCTCTTTGGGGTTTTGGCAAAAAGCCTTTAAAGAAAATGGTTTAGGTAATCAGCAGGCAGGCCAAAACTTCAACAAAACCATCCAGTGTTGAGGACTGCAGAATCTTCTTCTTTGGAGCCCTGGATGAACAGGCTTTCTTGATGGTGAAAGTTTAGGATTGTTGAGGTCTCGCCTGCAGTTCAGGCTTGGAACACTCACTGCCCTCTCCTGTGCCATGCCACGTGCCACCCTTTGCATCTGACTCAAACTCCTACCAGAAACAATCTGGGTAAGTACACTGGAGGGAGACGGCGTGGAGTCAGTGATGGAAATGGAACAGCGATTTAAATGGCAAGTGTGTCTACTGTGAGACAAAACAGACTTCCTCGTCAGCTGCTCTGAGTGGAGATCTTGCAACTAGACACCTTCCTGGATCTGCTGGAGGATCTGGGATTTTGCAGATCTCCTATGAGATAGTCTGTCAGAAGAGAAGGAATAGTACTGGGGAGCTGCTGTGTACGTGGTCCCAGCTAACAGAGACCTGTGATAGAAGGGCTCCCTGGCATGCACTTAGGGAAAGCATCATCGGTGTTAGGTTGACAGCATACATGGCAACTCACAGGAGGAAGCTCTTGGTAAACTGGCATTAGGAAGGTTGGGAGACGTGCTGTCTCACCACTTGAGCAGGCAATGTATAAAACTCCCTTGTGGTTTGCCAGCTGTGTCCAAAGGCTGTCCACGTTCCAGAGCCAAGAAGAGACACTGGCTGGAATTCAGCATGACAGAAAATATAGTCCGGGCAGCAGGACACCCTCAGAATTTATATCTCTTTCTGCACACAGTCACACTAAAAACATCAAAAGGCAGAGGCTCTCTACTTATGTATGGTTTGTAGGGACATACACGTTTTCCTTTACCAGGTCAGACTCCTCTCTCAGTCACGGTTGTGCTGCTTGCAGTGACTTCATGTTGTCCTTTCTTGACTTCCAGAGAAGCTGATTTATTTTGTTCCTGTTGGCAGGGCAGTTAGGGATGCTGACTCCCTCCTTCCCCTTCTGCCATTGTGCTCTTCCATTATTTTACAGTTCTCATGTTAATGCTTTTACGCACTTTTTGCTATTTTCCAAAATAATAATAATTGGTCATTTCTGAGTAAGAAATTAATCTGTAACTCAAACAACAGCAGACATCACTGATCATCCCAATCTTAGCATGGTAAAAAGGAAGTACGGGAATATACTACATTCGATGATTGTTATTGTTCAATCAAAATCAGATACGAAGTGCGGGTGCTATTTTACAACGCGATCCTGGAAAGATCAGTAAAGTCTATCTTCTGTCCATGAAGTTCCTGGTTCTACTTGGTGTTTAAAAACACAGCCCTAGAAGCAAAAGCCTGTTTAAAAGTTCAGATCCACCTGTTCCAGATGATTATTTTATAGTCCTTTACATATACTGGTCAAATTCTGTCACTAGATCAAGCTAGATTTCTTTCCCACCACTCCTTCTGGAAAGCTATTCTGAACAGTTGTCTGATATTTAGAAATATGCTTACTACTTTCAGACTAAATGTCTGTGAAAGTCTGTTCTTGCACCAGCACTAACCTCTAGTTGAAATAATTTTTCTTCCTCTTAACTATATGTACAGAAACTTCATTGTTTAGATGATAGCTAGGCTGACAGAAGCTTGCGTTTTGTAGCTGGTAAGTAAAATCCCAAAATACTGTGAAGCTCACAATAAATACAGAATTGTTGGCCAAACTGAAAGGACATATTCTGTCCTGAACAGCTTCATCACAATCAAAACATCAACTATAGTGGCCCCTTCAGTAATGTGGATCTATATGGTATGTTACGAGATTACACTGCCCCTACCCTCTCCAGAAAATGTATTTTTAATTCTTCCTATTATAGGGGCTCAACACTCTAAATAAAGACGTGAAATGATGTGCAACTCCAATTTGTCAAGATGGAACAGATCTAAAATAACTCTAAAATAATGAGTTCATTTGCACATTTGCATGTTAATAAATTTACCAATAATCGCACTTTCCTGAAGTGTCTTAAGTTCGGACCCCAACTCCCAAAATCTTTTTGCTTTTTCTATTAGAAGTCAACTCTTTCTCCTCAAATCCTTCAGATCTTTCTAGCCACCCCTTTCTCTTTCTGAAGACCAATCACCCCCTTTTGCTACCCTAACGAAGATTTGGGGGGTTTAAACTCTTTCAAAAGATCGGATAAGCAAATTTCAGATTTGCAACTAAAATTACTTTCATCAGAAGAGGAGGGTAAGAACCTCTTTACTTACTGAAGATTGTGTGAAACCTTCAGCAAGGGTCAGGATTTTAGTTCAGGAGTGAAGAATGAATAGTCCCCGCTCTCCAAGCGGCGCAGGATTAGGATGAGTTTGATTGGGGGCAGGGAGGAAGAAGGATAGATAGCACTCTCTCCTCCTGTCTGTCTGGCAAGCTCTTACAAAAGCTTTTTTCACACTGTGACCAGACAGACAAATGGCACAAGGATGGTTTCCAGCTGCAGACTTGTATTAGTGAAACTCTGGCAACAAGATCTGTTAATCTGTAAAGCAGGACTGGTCCTCTCCTCAGTCTGGGGAGCACACAGACACCTTAATTCACAGAATCATAGAATCATAGAATGCTTTGGGTTGGAAGGGACCTTTAGAGGTCACCTAGCCCAACCCCCTGCAGTGAGCAGGGACATCTTTAACTAGACCA
>Ga0181612_110273_pt1 | contig 16055 bp, 7 predicted proteins | sample HoacroProtozoa21_FD_119630 | JGI IMG/M metagenome (GOLD analysis project Ga0181612, IMG submission 119630) | Hoatzin crop microbial communities from Cojedes, Venezuel. Combined Assembly of Gp0051906, Gp0051904, Gp0051908
ACTGTAGAACTTCCAATAGCGCTTTTACTCACTGTCCAGACATGGAAGATGATAATTGAAGTCAAACCCAACCAGCAAACAGAATGCAGCAGAACAGGTCATATAGCTGCAAGCATGTTGTGTAATCAATTTGGAGACTGACTTCCCCCCAGGGCAGCTGAACCTTCTCTGCAAATCAGGGAAATACCAGTAAATGCTCCCCACTGCCAGGCAAAACTTCAGGGCAGGAGAATAAACAAATAGACAGAAAAAAGAGGAAATAATGAAATCATGATGCAACTCTAACAACTAAAACCAAAAATAAACTGGAAAAAAACAAAGTGTTTGGTCCCTAAAGACTGCTTTGACATCTTGGCCCGAAACACTAAAAGCAAGACTACTTTCTTCAGTTTTCTGAAACTTCTTTCTGGGGTTGTCCACCACACTCTTCTTGATCTACCACTCAACGATGCTGGAAGAAAATACTTGACATCAACAGCCTACGTATAGCTATCAGCTGTGAGAGGCAGGGTTTTTTCCTTTGTTTATTTTTGGCCACTATTTGCAACTTACTGTTCAAAGTATGTGCAGGGGATAAAATTCCAGCACCACCATGTATTCCTCCCTAGATATGCCATATATACTAAGCTTACTTTCTGTCTTCAAGAATACTACATCTTTGCCATACATACATAAGCCGTGTGAACATAGTGCCAACAGCAATTTTGTCTGTTTTTAATACATACTATACTATGCCAGACTTATCTGAATTCCATGAAACTATGAGCTCAATACTTAGTAGTGGTCAGAATAAGACTTGCCACTCTATTCCATGATCTGTTCCTCTTCCAAATGCTGTGTGAAGTTCTGATCCCTCCCTTAAGTTACAGATATTAGAAAAGGTTCAGAAAGAGGCACTAAAAAGGATCCACAGCATGGGATAGCTGCAAGGTTTAACTGAACAACCCAGAAGTCCTTAACCTGGAAAAGAGATAACTGAGGAGGGGAAGAAATAAATAGCAATGGAAATCAAATTTTCACCACCTGTTCTAATAAAAGAGCTCTTAAGATAGTTAATGTTTTAGTGGATCAGACCACTACAAACCACAAGGGCAAGGACAAGAATTTTTTGTTAATGTCAATTACCTGTATACATTGTATACAGGTATAGCAAAACATAAGCTATAAATAGTTTGATACCTTACAGTGGTGATTAATAAATATACTTGCCCGCTGATTTGCTGTAATTAAATTACATCACTGCTCTGATGTCATTCTTTTTGGTGGGAAACTTTGGATTTTAATTCACAATTCCTTCCTCTCTCCTATTAGAGGTGGGAGAGGGACTACCACCTTCCATAGTGACAGCACCGTGCTACCCATGGGTTAATCCTTGTTAGCTTCTACACGCATACGGTCAACGCAGGATAGGCCTTATCAGAGTATGTGGATTTGGCAAGACAATCAAGTCCTCCTGGTTTCAGGTCACCTTGTCCCAGTTTCACATCAAACCTCATTGTATCAACAGCAGTTTCATTTCAATAAGCTATTAATACCCCCTAAAAACCCCATGTATCAGCAGAGAGATTTTTCACAGCTGCACCTATTAAAAAAAACCAAAACACACGACCTTAGCATTTAGGCTGTACAAGGGTGAGTGACAAGGAAGTCCATGTGTCAGTCCATGCTAACGCATAGGCTAGTGTTAGCCTAGGCAAGACTCTGACATATATAGCTGTTCTCAGCAGTATTTGTACCTGGATTTAGGTTCAAAATAAAGACAAGAAGGTGGTTCTTCACAGAAAATGTAGCTAAGCTGTTAAGAGCTTGCCAAAGGATGGTGTGGGTGCTAAAGAATTGCTTCAAGAAAGTCAGTGGAAGAAAAATCCACTGAGAAGGACTAAAACTCTAAAAACCACCACTCCATTGAAAGCGGCCCTCAGCCATACAACACTGCTGTACAAGTACTCAGAGGAACTACCACTTACTCACCCTGTTCTTACTCTTCCTTAAGCACTGACTTTTGACCCCATCAGGGACAGGATGCTGAGCTAGGTGGATTTGTGGATTGAGCAAGTACACCTGTTTCTGTGTTTCAGGGACATCATGATATTCTCTTCCAGAATCACATTTTTGTTTAATCCAAGCAGACAATAAGCTTTCTCTTTAAAATGTATGTATTAGCTGGTAAGCAAAAATATTCTCAAAGGTAGAAAGCAGGAGTACAGCCTGACATCAGTTTGGTTAAAATTGTATCTGTCTCCTTTGGCTGACTTGAGAGAACAAATCAAAGGTAAAATGAGTAAATGAAATATGATTAAAGCTGTAGTGAAAATTGTTTATTTAGTACCTAAAGACCTTACAGTCATATTAGACTTATTTATTGTACAGACTCTCCTTTCTATGTACCTACATATATGCCATCACATTTCCTGTGCTTTCATTCCTTCATCTTACACTGTGCCTACAGCATGCCTGGGAGAAGGACACACTTAGAATATTACTGACTTGACAGCCTGGTGCAGTGTTAACTGCCTCAGCAGCATCTCGTAACAAAGCCAGCGTGCTTTAAGCACTTCAGCAGAGCTGCAGAAGGAAACCAACAGGATTACATAATAACAGGAGGATGGAAAGAATGAATTACTAGTATTATGATTCATTTTCTTCCAGAGCATCGAGCTGGAAATGCATACACTAGTGTGTTTTGGGAGACGAAACCTAGTCTTGTAAATACAACTTTGGCAGGAAAGACTGCTGCGACCATTCAAGAACTGTTGGTAGGGTTAAGCTCTAAAACCAACACAATTCTCATATCCTATAGACAAGTCTTCAAAGAACTGACCGTGGCATTTGTGAGAAACTGAAATGCTCAATATTGGTTCTGAAATTTTTAAGAGAACAAGAAACTAATTAGTTAATAAAACTCTACATACACACTGCCATAATTTCCGTTCCTCAGAAAGTCTAATGCCACACCAATTCAATTACCGTCTGAAGGCCTAGACTAATGCTGCAACACCATTACAGGCTGTTCAACTAAAACAGCATCAAGTAAATTTTCATTTTGGACACTAACTATGTTAAAAAAAAAAAAAAAAAAAACAACAGATCAGAGTTCAGGAAAATCACTATCATGGATGCAAAAGACATTTCAAACACCTGCAACTCACTCATTCAATAATGACATCCAATAACTGAGATAAAACTTTTTTTTTCCTTAACCCGAGAATCTTTCAGTCAACTTTTTTGTTTTCTGCCAGGAATTTTGAAATCACTGAAGGAAGAACTTTGTTAATTAGCCCAGTTATCCATGTAAACATAATATATAACAACTTGCATTCCAGATAGGTGGACAAAATTAACTTCATGAATTACTAATTAAAAAAAGTAAAAGAAAACATGGTTCTGTATGTCAGATATCTTGTTTTAGGCTGCTTTAGTAGTATGGAGCACAAGCAAAATGTCTGCACCTCTAACTACAATCCAAGAGAAAAAAGGTAAATGATAATCAGTTACTGACAATTTAACTATTCAAAAGAAACTAGCTGTGCCTTACGCTTGCCGTCATGATCAGAGCAAGTCATGTTATTTCTTGCTTCAATTTGTACAGCATCATTTGAGACAAGTATATTCCTTACTTAAGAAGAACAATGAGCCCTTTAATGCAAATATTGCTAACTTGGAAGACAGCTTGTATGTAGCCTAGGAAAGAGATATGTCAAACTGTCATAATGACTGTTCAGTCAAGTCAGTTTTATACCAGACGCATGGAAAACACAAACAATGCCAATGGTGCAAAATGACTTTGAAGACCCTTCTTCATATCAGCTGTGGACAACAGGAAGAATCTGTTAACACAATTTCCATGCATAAAAAAATATAACAGGAACTTAACTTCTTTATGCAGGAAAGAAGTTACTTGATTCTTTTCTTTGTGTTCTCTCTTTTCTTTATAAACTGTGATGGCCAAATAGAAATAAGCATACATGTGAAAAGACATTCATGTGTTGCTAGAAAAGGTAACTATGTCTAGGTCTTGCTTGAACAATTAACCTCTGATGTGGTACAAATATCTTGATTATATAGAACCACCTGCACTTGCTGAAAATTAGATTCTGTTCCTCAAAAAATGCCATAATATTAGTTCACTATATCATATTTTTTAATCTTAGTATTTAGGGTGCTGAAAATGGATTGTTTTGGTCTCTCACCTTAAGCAAAGGACTCCAACTCATGGGTAAGGACAGTTTAGGAGAGCTGCAGTGTTTTACACCATGACCTGTTGGCATATTATTTTTTTTTTTAGTGGCGCTGCTATCACTGCAAGAAGACAGTAGCGGCTGTAGCAGCAGTTTTCGAATTACCAGTTTACAGGTTGTCATATTAAGGTTAACTACTGCCAATTTTATGTTAACACCATATGCCAGACTGTAAACTGTCTCCACACTGAAGTCACATTATAAGCAACTAAGCTCCTTCAACTGAAGCAGGCATCACTATAGCTATTGAAAAGAACGCCAAGCTCATTCAGGACTCAGACTCCCACAGGCAGATCAAAGTACCTTGATATGTAAACACCAGTGAGATCATTTGTTTGCAAACTATTTTTACTGCAAATAAGGTTTAATCATCTGATTTCAGCCAGTGCCTTGAAAAATTTGCAGTCTGACAAAATCACAAAAATCCACCTCCTGCTGAGCTTGCCCTACACTTAAATAAAAAAACCAGTGAAAACTGATGCAGTCCCCTCTTACATCATACAGCAGCCCTTAACTCTGAGTAAAGTTATGGAGACCTCTCAGTTTCACCTCACTGGTTAGCTAGCCCTGACTCACAGAAGGAAAAAGTTCGAACTTTTGAACAGACTTGTTACACCCTTCAAGCCCAGGCAGTTGCCAAGAATTGAGTCTCTTAAACTTTAGAGACGCAACACAAGCTGATGTCGAGAGAAAAAGAATGGATTAGACATTCCATCTTCTCATTTATATTCCCCAGTTAAAACATTAATCTGATAAAATATTTAAAATCCAGAGATTTCATTTCAGTTTAGAAAGAGTTCTTTTGTATCCCTGTTGAAGTGATGGGAAACAATGAACTATCCTAGTATAACAATTTTTTTAAAAACTAAATAGTATAGATCTCCTCCTATAAAATTAAACCAGTAAATATTAGCTTACATGACTTAACTATTAAAGAACTTCTCAATGATAAATACAACATAGCAAGAAGCAGGGCAAACAGTCTAAAAATAAAACATAGATAAGGCATGATGAAAACGATCTCCACACATTGCATACACGACAGTACATTGCACGTACAAGCATTGGTTAAGAGGTGTTCCCTACAGAGGCAGATACTTCTCATCAGACAGCAGTTCAACAAGGAAAAACACTGACTTTAGTACTACAAAGAGATTAGTTTTGATAAGCAACAAAACCAAGTTTTGACCAAAGCTGACAGGCAATATCCCTTCTAGGTGGGGCTTTGGTGCAAGCCATCCAAGCCTCCACATGCACAGCAATTTAATTATTTAGCGTGTTAAAACATAGCACGCTCAAAGAATTTACAGTTTCACGATACCTACTTGTTCTCCATGATGCTGCCACTAAAAGTCTGAAATTTATGCAAAGAAAACAGCTACTGGAGAACATAACAGACATATGATATACTATATCTATAATTATGACATAATTACATAGCTATTTATATATGTATCTAGTATACAATACTACATATTCACAATTTCTGTGTTTTTCTCAGGTGACACAGTGAAGGACAGGTAACATACACGCTTTCAGATGTGTTAAAGAGAAACAAGATTATTGCACAGCATTGTTTTTAGCATAATGGTGAATCCCCCCATCTGGAAATACACAAACCCACTCAAATTGCAAATCAGATGTGACACTAAAAAGGCAAATCCCTATCAACTAAATATTAAAGATACTTAAAAGTCTAGGTGATAAAGACTTTCTGAAGATGAGTTCCAGTTAACATTCACTTGTTTAGTCCCATATAATATAAAAGATTTTCCCAGATAAGACAAGCAGTATGTATCATTAGTATTCTTTCCCACTATCATCCAATTTCCACATGCTTTCAACAGTAGGCATATTCACCACTGAATAACAGCCTCGATGACTTTGTAAGCCTCAGTTAAGTGCTTAAGTATGAGTGGTAATGTGAATGGCAGTACTGTGCAGGCATTATAGAACTGCTGTCCTGACAGCCAAGTGACTTACAAGCCTACTGAAATAAGCAGAATTCTTCCTTTAACTAACTGCCTTCTGAATTACTTCAGAAATTCCATATTGTTAGCTTTCTATCTGCATAATATTTGTACAGTTTATGGTTCAATGTTCGTTAGCCAAAAAAAAAGAAGAAATAAGAGAAAAATAATTTTGTAATCCTTGATTTTCTCCTCATTGCATGGTCTTGATTTTTTAATATCTGTAATTCTATATTTTATTACATAAACTGTAAAATTATAATGAACACTCTATTGTCCATGGCAACTTACCCAGATTGGATAAATTCATGTCTCTGCTCATTTGTACTTCAGGCTCACATTCTGTAGCTATGCAGCTTTCAATTTAACTACATTATTTCCATAGTCATTTTAAGTACAGATACATCATTGCCATTTTGTTCATGTTGCTAAGAAACCAGGCTCATTAATTTTTCCAGCCCTACAGACTTAAAACACAAACTAGATGCTTAAACAGGGCTTCTGATTTTGGCAGGGTTGACCAGCTAAAGCCAGAGCTAGACCTAATGCCTCTGCATTCACGTCACGCCCTGGAGGGCCTGAAGTATTTAGAAGCATGGGGTCTTCCATCACTGGGATGGTCCTGCCCTTCCTCAGAAGGTGGGACAGATTCTGTACAGTGAATTCATCTGTACTTAGACTCAACAGAACAAAAGTACATTAAGACACCATTAATGGATAAAAGATTTTAAATAATAATAATTAAAAGAAACAAAACAGTTGCTGCCAACCGAGTAACAGAGGACTACAAACAGGGCACATGCAGTCCAGTTAGAAAGTGCTTGTTTGGTCTTGTCAATGACATTTGCTGAATTAGAAACACGTAAGAAAAAACACCTTATACGTTTGGAGACCTAAGGAATGAGAAACACACATGTTCACCTCCTGTGTGTACATTTATTTAAAACTTTTTTCGAGGTTCTTACCACCTTGAAAAGAAAATTTACACCAGATTCTGATCGACTGCTAAAGTATTTACTATCATTTACGCTACAAGAAAATATTTTCCATGCATAGAGACACACAAATCACTGTTTGCTTAAATAAAATAATAGTGCCTATTACTATTGCTGCCTCTTACTGAGTGAGCAGAATTGTGGCAAGCAGATACACCGTTAGCAAAAAATTCAGCTCCAGGGAAGAAAATACATTAATATTTATGTTCTAATACACATACTTCAGCATTACAATGAGATGGGGCTGCTGGAATGTGTAGCAATTAGCATTGCTTTTGACAGTGCAAACAAAACAGCCACCTCATCTGTTTGAACTCAATTTATGGATGTAATTTCACAACAAGTAAGGGGCAGAACACTGGCTCTGAAACGATTTCTTCTACTGCAAACCTATTTCTCCTTAAAGCTTGAAGTGACAGAGAGGATTTATATGAACAATACCCAGAGTAGCTTCAGACTTTCAATACAGGTTGCAAATATTACGTTAGACAAGCAAGGCACCCACTTTATTAAAAGTGTCAGATACTCAGAACAAAATACTACACACGGAAGCCAGTTGTTCACTTAATAATTTCCTAACTATCAAGTGCTTGACTTCATCACACTGGTGTTCTAAAAGTAATTTGGCAGAATGAATTTTTATGTAGATTGAAGGTGTCCTGCCTCTTGATACCTGTATTTGTATATGAGTTAAGTGACTGCACATTCAAGACCTACCTAATTAGACAGAAGGAATACAGATGAGAAGGATGCTTAAGATAGGACACAACTATCTGGCACAATGCCAACATCCAATTGCGAGGTGTGGCAAAGGGAAAATACATGAAGGAAGAGACTCTGCAGGGACAGAAGACAACTCAGTGTTCATGGGGGAGGAAAGGATGATAAAAAAAGAAAACTCAACAGGCTGAGTTTCATTTTAAACAAAATAAGAGGAAGTGATAAGAGGATATAATTAACCAAGTTTACTATTTTAAACAGAAATTACTCTTATTCCCGCCTCTTGTTGCCCTCTGACCAGTGTTAAAAGAATGTTAATGCTTTCACTACATTAAATGCTTTGTTAATAAAAAGAGAGGAATAGCTTGCCAGTTCTTTCTTCTTTGTATTACTTCAGTGCTTTTATCAGTGCTTACAATAACGAGTGTTCTTGTAACTTCTCACCTAGTCAAAAGTTCAACTCCTGTATCCTACTCTCTGTTGCTTCTAACACATGGTTTTTGCCTCTCTTTTACAGATCTGAAGCCGAATCAAGCAGAAACAGATTTATCTCTACAAGTAACGGTTAAAAGAGACTGTTAATTTCTGCCCCAAAGAAATACTGAAGAAGCGAGACTTTCAAAATCCTGCTGCAGATAAGAAAGACCAGGTAGCTGCAGAACAGCCATTCTTCCCCTACTTGACAGCAAGTTTGTCATTTGCCAGAAGTAAGTTAATATCTGTCTCGTATCAGAAGTTCATCCCATACAGTGTAACTGTAAGGCAAGCACACAGAAAAATGTTCAGCAACTTTCAGGTTTAAATCATCCCTCTGAAGGCCAGATTAGCTAAAGAAAAACATCAATTAGTTATAAAAAAGGGCTGGGTTTGTTTATTTAAAAAAAAACTCCAAAAAAACACACAAAAAAGACCAAAATACAACCCAGAGAAATTTTTAAGCTGAAGTTAATGTTAACTTACCCATCGATGCATCACCATCCAAGAGATTGTCATCTTCAGAGGTCTGAAAGTCCATAATTACACCTGCTCCATCTAAAAGCTCCTCATCGCTGCTTGCACTAGTTATACTGTTGTAACTGTTTCGATAGTAGCCTCTATGAAACAGCTGCTCAGACTCCATTTAGCTGCTTTATAACCTATATAAAGAAAAAGAGTTATTTTCTATTCGAATATGCACAAAAGACTGACAAGTTTATATCAAATAAAACAAAACAAGTGCATTTCACGCTTCGGGGATATTAAGGTCACAATACTATAAGTTACAAAAAATGTAGCAGTAACACAGAACATTTTATATATAGAACATTTTACACAAATCTTTAGTGATTTTTAACGGGATGATGCTTCCTCATCCCATTCCCTGGCCTCTCCTTAGTTCAATGTTATCATCATGAAAGTTTCAGTTTCAGTACAGGTGCGTGGAACGTGCCTGCCCCATGCATACGAATGTGCTCTGCACCATGGAGTTGGTGCAAAATCCAGTGTGAAGGCTAAAAAATCAGTTTCTTTAGTCATAGTGTCTATGTACTACGTCTACTTGGAGTGAAACAGATGGCAGACTAAAGCTGTAGTCTCCTGAACACAACTGCTCACATTCTTTCACACAGAAGAGCAAAAATATAAAAGTGGAAAACAGTTCAAAATCTTTACGTCCACATAAATCTTTCAAAACCTGTATCAATCTTTCATACCTGTATGCCTTTGTTTGGTTGTTATTTTTAAACACAAGGTGTCAGCAACACGTGCTTTTGCACATTTGGTATAACACATTAGGTTTTCACAGACTCTGGTCGAGTCTTCCCTTGCCTTGTAGAGTTAAATCCACAGAAATAACTTTATTATAGGGGTGGGAGGGAGGACAAGACATGATCACACCCTGATTTCATGCTTTTATTTATCCAAAGAAAGTCTTGTGTTTGTCATTTCTCAGAGATCATCACTCCTTATTAACGTACAACAGCCAAATACACATTCTTTCAGCAATAAGAAACCTCTCACTCCCTACAAGCAAAGGAGATGCCCCCCCAATCCACCATTTTTGGATGTTTTGGGTGTTTTCCTTACAGCCTTTTTCCTCTGCTTATCCACAAATTCTGTAACCATTCAATATAACTGCTACAAAGCTGTATGCACTGTAAACATTCAGCCAGCCAGCAGCAATAAAAAACAAGTAACAGGACTTCCAGTTCAGATCCCTCTCCTCTACCCAGCTGTCGCGCCTTGTGAAGCATAGCCAGACTGACGGGCCAGCATCAAGAGTTACTTGTGGAGGTCAGACAGACAACTTTGCCATGCTGGCAAACAGCTCAGCCTTCTCAGTAAGTTACCTAGAAGAATGGGTGAAATAGAAAGAAATAGCTGCAGAAAGAATAGCTGCAGATGGAATGGGTGAAATAGAAAGAATAGCTGCAGATGGAACTCTCAGCACTGTGCAGCTGGGCAGTAACAAAGACAAAATGCTGTACAGACAAATGTGAATCACATTACATGGTGAGGGGGCAGCAGAACCAATCCCAACTCACCTTACAAAGCAATGGGCTCTGACCCAACTACTATCATTCACAAACGTAGTAATAAAGTTACCAGAAAGAGCTCAGCATGTACTAACAGTCTCCAAATTAACCTGATGTATGAATTCTCAGTTAAGAGAGAGAACTTCATTAAACCACTGTATAAATCCACAGCTGGTCCACACCTTAAATAATTTACATAGTGCCAAAAGTCCAAAAAGATTATAGAAGAGCTGAATCAGGTTACAAAAGAGCACAATGACGATGCAATACAAAATACCTTTCCTTCTACAGGGCTGAAAAAAGACCTGATTCTTCACACAGCATGTAGAGAAGTGGTGGAATTCTTTGCCACTTTGCAAAAGTGCAATGGTTCATAAAGCAGCCTGACAAATTCACAGAAGGGGAAAAAAAAAATCAAAAGCTATTACAGATGACACCTCTGGTGAAATTTCTGGAGGCTAGGAGACCATTCTGGAGACATGCATATGCTTATTCTGTTCTTACAACTTTTGCCTAGAGATCTGCTATTGGGCAAGACAGATCCCTTTGGCTTTACTCATTCTCATTTCCTTAAAAAATTATTTAGAATATTTACAATTTAAAACATACTCTCCCTTCAAATAAATTTCTTCCTTCTATCTTCATGTGAAAATTATTCTTGATCTTCTACCATTTCCCAGCCATTGAGAAAAGCTTCTTAATGGACAGCCAAGAAAGTTTCACGCTGCCATATTATGAGGCATATCCTATTTGAAAATGCATTTGCTTATATCTGGAAACAATGGAAGCACCTCCATTTTTTTCCGCAAACAGATCTGATCACAATCCATAGTTTTTTCACAAGCTATACTTGAAACCGTTCAACAGATATTAACTTTTCACACACAGTAATTTTTGGTATTCCAAATAAAATGGTACCTACAAAGAACATGGCCCCAAAAAAATCGGATCACAAACAGTCTGACTCTTTCATTATTATGCTCACAGAAAGTCCTGTTACTATCACTCTGCCAGTACCAGTTGGGTACTATCATAAATGGAAGCCACACAGCACAGCTGAAACGAGACACTGGGACTTCCTAGCAGTGTTGCCACTCACTGCATCGTTCGTCACCTTCCTCCACCTGTTCCATGCACCAAAACTTATACTCTACATTCTCATACACCAACTGCCCTCCTGCTTGAGCGAAATCTTTGTTCCTTTTACATTCACCTGATTTTACCTACATTCTGATGAGGTTTGCAAGGAGAGAGAGAACTCTCCCGTCTTGTCCGTAAAAGTAGCACTAGAAGATAAAAAGCACAAGACACAAACCCCTCCCTGTAGCACACTGTAACTTTTAGTCTGTTGTGGTCTCTTCCTGTTGCATATTTTACTCTTTTTAATAGGTTTTTTTTTCACTTATGTAGTAATCTTTATTACAAAGGAGAAAACAATTAACAAGCAAGAGAAAGACTACCATTCAGTTATGATCACAAAGAGTTGTTTGCAAACATATCAAAACAACAGAGGTAGAAAATCTAGACCCCAAAAGTACTACTAATTCTGTGTAAAGCCCAGGCCTCCAAACTCAAAATTCAAACTGTTCCAAGAACTTCTGAAGATCCTTACTGCCAATGTGCATAAGTGAGCGTATCTCTCTTGCAAACAGGCAGAACCACAACTAGCAAAAGCAACTACTTGAACTCAGAAGGAATTAATTCTACAGAGTTAACAGACACAAATTAAGGGGTCATGAGTAGTGAATTCTGCTATTAACACTTTGTTGTTATGTTTGATGCATACCGAAGGCATGGCTAACGCCTGCTTAGTCTTTTAATTATTGTATCAAGTTTGGAAGCCACAAAGAGATTTTTCATCTAATAAAGACATTTTCCTGTAATAGTCTCAGTAGAGGTATTTATTACAGTATAAAGGTGGAACACTGTAAACATCTCTTTAAAAGAGATAATTTTCTCTATATCAAATTCCACAGCTTCAGTTAATCTTACTACAAACCTGCTACTCAGAATAAGAGAAATAACTCTCCCTTTGGACATTTTTTTAAACACTTTAGAGAAATGTCAGAACAGTGGATTACACATATTAAATCTTCTAATAAACGAGAAAATGCTTTCAGCCTGGTCTGCGATGGAAGGGAAAGCTTCATCAATCAGTCAGTAACTGACAAACCAAACCAAGAGACTCTCCAGAGCCAGACCAAGCATACTGTATCACCTCTGCACAAATGTGATTCTACATGTCAACTCCTCTGGCACATACATGCCTACAGTTACACGAAAGGCATGATACTACAGGCCTTCTCATCTTCTTTTGAAGCACTACATGTCTCCTGCTGCAGAAGACAGACCTCTCCAACAATCAAGCAAAAGCCGTAACACCAAAACCATTCATTTTCAGGACCCTAACCAAGATTCTTAAGAACCGTACATTAATTCTCCATGTTCCCAGCGGGTCAGCTACCCCAACCTCTTCGTATCTGACCCAGATACAGTTACAGATACTGCCCCATAGCAGCATGCAGGAACAGCCGGAATGCAGGAACCCAAGACCCTGAGAATGTTAACTGTTCAAGAGGACTAAAATTTTAGTTCACGTAGGACTAAAATTTTACTTCTTAAGAGCGTGTCAGTCACTAATCTGTCCACCATTACCTGCAATTAATAGGGGGGATGGGCAGCTTAGGTCGACATACAAGAGATTTCCTTGTGTGCCTTTAAGAAAGGAATTTGCTTAACAAACTAGGATACAAAGTTAGGGATGCACTATCCTGAGCTGTGTTAAACGTTCAAGACAACTTAAAAGTGTATGCTTAGGTGACCTTAAAACTCTGTTAGCAGGCAAGAGATCTGCCTCGCTTGAGTGAAGGAAACGGAGTGATGTGGATGCAGAGAGCAGACTCCTCCTCAGGAACAGACTGCTGGGAACAGCAACAATAAAGAAGAGTCAGGAGAATGTTTTTTCTATGGCTACAACAGCCAGAAGAGAACCAGTATTGTGCCTAACCCAGTCTGGTGCAGATTATCCTTTGTGGATACTGGAAGGGTGCATTCACACAAGAGGCCCTGCACAAACACTTAAGGAGTTGTGAAGAGAGAACTAACCAGCCAACTTGCCATTTTATAATGTCAGATTCATTCCACAGAATCCCTGCCCTATCCAAATGGGCACTGAAAGGCAAGCAAAGAAAGATGGAAGTTACTCAAGAGGAACTGCAAGTGCAGAAAAAAGGTGCTGGCTGAATGCTAGCCAAACCCAATATCCTGAAAATGCAAACAAAAAAAAAAAATCCTACACCAGATTCCCGAACAACCACTAGTTACAGTAAATATTTAAGTAATAAACCTTTTTTTTTTTTAAGCTAGACTACTGTAAAAGTCCAAGAGACATTACAAAGCATTAATGAGAACATTAAAGATATTACATTTAACTTATTTCTATGGAGCATCATAGTTTTGATCCAGAGCCCAGTTCAGATACCTCAGAAAGCAGACTCAAAAATGCTTCAAATTATCTTTGGAAAAAAAAATAGTGAAGCAATGTACTGTAAGAACAAAAAAAGAAAATCTAGGTAATATTCAGGGAGCTCTTGGAACAGGGAAGGAATTTGACTCAACTCACATACCCAATTCTTCTATGAAATGACTGTAAAGCAGAAAAGGTGCAACTAACACTTCCATTACCAAGCTATTTCCAGGATGTCTTGACCCACCAAAATTCTTCTACAAACCAGGTTAACAAAGAAGCCTCTGATGCTGAAAAAATTAAGCAGTAAAAAACCAACCCCAAACCAAACCACCAATAAAAAAAACAAGAAAACCAAAGAACAGGCAGCTAAAGCAGGATGTCTTACCTGTTACGACTAGCGAGAGGGAAGAAAGAAGTAAGCACACAGGTATATCGAATTGTGAAAGATCTAATTAAATGCAGTGCAGGCAGGAACTACATTAGTACAGGAGAACAGCACAGCAACAGCTACATTTTGCAGTTTTCTGCACAGTCTAGTACCTCAGGCACTTTTCTGCTCTCCAACGCCAGACATCCTGCTTATCTTTCAAGCTCTAAAATAAAAGGTCAAGCAGAGAAGCGAGTCAGCTGAGGGAACCACTTCCAGTGCAGAGAAGTGTTGCTGGAGAAGACAGAGCAGGACAGTAAGAAGTCTGATTTACAGGAAATTTGATGTCAGGTGATCCGAGTAATCTGTAAATCTCTGCTATGTGCTCTGTTGTCCCAGAAAAACACATAAAAACACTTCTGTATCTCAAAGGGGTGGCAGAAAAGAAAGGCATCTTAAGTTTGTTATTTCCCTTGGAGGGGGGTGAAGTAAAAGCTTAACAGTACTCTTCCAGACTACAAATCTGCCTTAAATAGTTAAACAGGGGGAAGAAAAAAACACCCACAAAAACTCCCAAAACCAAACAAAAAAAAAACCCTTAATGATTGATCTTGTTAAGAGAAGAGCTCTTTGCCAAACTGAGAAGAATCCTGATAAACCCAAAAATCAGTGTTATATTCAATTCAGTACTAAGAACTAAGAGCTAAAAGGCAGTCATCTGTCCCCTCACCTTCCTGCACACCCTACACGAGGACAGCACCTAGTGAGAATATAAAAAAACAGACATAAAATCAAAAGCAGACATAAAATCAAAGTAGATGAACTTTAAATTAAGAATGCAATCTTTACACATAAGAATGTGTTCCACAGTAGAGGAAATGCAGTGATAGCAACAGAAACGTCATTTGCTGAAAATTTTTGAAAAAATTAGAGGATTTTAATGGTTTTAACTGGTAAGAACCTTCAAAAGCCATTACTTGTTATAAAATAGTCAGGAATTCTGTACACATCATCTTAGTAAAAGAAGTATCCAACTACTATACACTTTAAGAACAGGTAAATAATGACAGAAACATTCCACGCACCCACACTTAAATTTTTAACATATGTGGGGATATATGTCAGAACAACTGCCCCAAAGATGGAAGCAGTCAAGAATAGCTTTGAACGCTTAATTCCAAACCTCCCCTATTGAGTTAATTTAAAATAGCACAGTCATCTTTTTTTATGTTTTTAAATAAGCCTGCCCTTCAGAAAGAAATTTTGAGCTCAGAAATGATAAGGCTTTTACAACAGTTTTAAAACAAAGGCCATGTCGTGGCCACTCATTCATCCTTAGTCTCACCAGCTTCAAAACTACATTCCAATTTTCATTGCAGGCCCAGCATATCTAGCCTCCGTTTATTTATTTCGCCTGTCATGTGAAGATAGTTAAGTAAGATGAAGACATCATTCATCTTCTGAACTTCAGGTTTGGAAAAAGGGGTGAATGAATTGTGAGGAATTTCTCACTGTAATTTTTAGATCACAAGCATACTATTTCTTCGTTAGAAGGCTCAAAAAATCTTACACTTCAAATCAAAAACAGAAGGGGAGAAAAATAACAGCTTTCCTGAATTTTCTCAAGTCAGCTTAGACCACTAAAATTCTTAAGAATACTCAAGAATCCAAACTGTCAGAAAATTATGGAATTCATATGCTAACCTTACAAAAATAAATACACAGAAGATAATTCTCTGTAGCATTCAGAAAAACCCATGTGAAACTAATTTAACTGATCTCA
>Ga0181612_136988_pt1 | contig 16055 bp, 8 predicted proteins | sample HoacroProtozoa21_FD_119630 | JGI IMG/M metagenome (GOLD analysis project Ga0181612, IMG submission 119630) | Hoatzin crop microbial communities from Cojedes, Venezuel. Combined Assembly of Gp0051906, Gp0051904, Gp0051908
CACCTTCACCCACATCCTCTGTGGCCAGTCCCTCACATTCCAGAGCCCCATACCTGTTGCTTAAGGGCAACTGAGCAGGTGAGGGAGGCCGGGGGGAAATTCGCTTGCCCCCCCGAGCAGGGACCTGTTTCCATTCCCAAATGTTAACTGGATGTTGTTATCCAGTATCCAGTATATGTTGTTATCCAGTATTCCAGTATATGTTGTTATCCAGTAGCTTTTTAAGGCTGTGTAAACTTACAGTATCACCAGAAAGGTTAATTCTCTCCAAAGTAAGGGAGTGGTAGCAAAGCACAGAGATGAGGTGATTCCCTTAACATACAATTGGAGGCAAAAGATGCCTGCCTTGAGCTGTATTGATTCAATCCCAGCATCGTCAGAACTGATTCTGTGTGGTTTGTACCTCATATATTCTCTCAGAAATACACTAATTTTTTGCCTGGAGTAATAATTGACAGGAGGAGATCACATGAAATACTGGAAGTTCAGGCCCTAGTGACTTCTATTGCCACAGTTGTTACAGTTCTTTCTGAGTTTTGTAATGTGTAACAATACCTCTGTGTTTGAGAAACATGTCTTAGATTAATGTGTTAAGTCCATCAAAACCTCTTACCCCTATGTTCTATTAACTGGACTTCAGGATACCAAGTCTGCAATGTATTTGGCTTGCCTTCATTCCTACTTGCTTGTAAGAGTCAAATGTCTGTTGATTTATCACCAGCAGAGATCTCTGCTTTTAGAGTGTTTTTGTAAGCTCAAGAGAAAGGTTCATAAGGGACAATGATGCTACAGTATCTTTTATTCTCTCATCTGAACAATCAATTCCATATAGAAATGCAAGTCATGGCTTCCTGCATGTTTCAGATTATGCTAAAAACTCTATTAATTTTAGATTTCCAGAACTGCAGAAACTTTAAAAAAAAAAAAAACTACACACAAAATCCCCTTCTTATTCTGACCTCATAGACTTTAATAGATTAACTACCTTGAGAGAACATTAAACCAGAATAATTTATCTCACTGCATGACCTTAACATAAGCTAATCATTGTTCTTGCCCACTGCTTAAAACCTTTGCTTAGTCCTAATGAAACCGATTATCTACCCCATGCTTAAAACATGCACAGTTATCTTGCTGAATTAAAATGTCTTTATGTAGCCTGGTTTTTTTAATGAACGACAATGGTTTTATCAAGATACCATTTTTCAGTGAGTACAATATCATAGTGATTGTTGTATTAAAAACAAGAATAAATACTTAAGAAGTTTAGCTGTTCTTTTGAGTGTATGTGATAGCACTAATAACTTTATGTGTTCAATACAGTCATAAACGGTCAGCCTATAGATTACCAGTTTTGTCTTGTCTTGTAAAGAAAGATTGACCTCTGATCAGATCTAGAAAATCTCTAGCAAATAAAGTTGCTAAATATGTCTTGTGATACAGTGTTTAATTCCTCTAATCTGTTCTGCGCATACATTTATTTTTGCCGTTTTAAAATATAATAGTCTTAAAACCATTCACATTAAGACCCTCACGTTCGTAGCATGTCTTTTCTCTGGATTTATCACAATTTAATGAATTCAGTCTTTAATATGTGCCTAGCACTTTTCCATAGCAAGTGCTGTTTGAGCTCCTTCTGTTTAAAGAATTTTGTACATTCCTCACAAGTCATGTCTCTAATACGCACACACTTTCATACACAAATAATATTTCTGTATTGCATCATACCAGCTGTAAATATGGCTAGCATTTTTTTTACATCACACTTGTACTGGAAAAATAAGTGATATCCTGCAAAAGCGTCCTTCTAAACCTTTATTTAATCCAGCTTCGTCAACTGAAATTTATCTTATTTTCCTTGTAACTGTCACTTACAAATATAAAAAGCTACTACTGGAACCAGTATGCTGCTCATTAGCTCAGTTCACCAGGGCATGAATAAACTTCATGTTTGAATTAAATTCTTTTGTGTTGGTTCCTTTCTTCTGCTTGATTTTCGTACTTGAGTGCTAAGGTTCAGTTAGCTTTCCCTGTCTTGTAGAGATTATATCAAGTAGTCTGTTTGGAAAATATGTACTAAGTAGACTTAATATAAAAGCAAAATTAGAAGACAAATACAGTTCCTTAATGTTGAAAATTGATCCCTGCAATAAAACAAGGTATTCCTCAAGTAAAGTTGGACAATATGCTAAATATACAGGAATATATTCAAAGTTGTTCAGTTGTAGTAGTCTCACTAAACAAGAATAAATGGTAGTAAGTTCATGAAAAGCCACTAGCTAATGTTTATACTGTAGACAGGATTCAGTCTCCTCTAATTCTTGTAGCAAATATTCTAATTCTAATGAACAGAAATGACTCTTAAATATGACTTCTTTCTTGATCTTTAAAAGCTGATGTCAGTTTAGTTGAAGTATTCAACTTTTTACCTTAAAAAAAAAAAAAGTTCAGCTTACTTGCTTACATAACTTATCTGTGCTGTCTTCATTTCTTTCCACAAATAGGGGCAGCTTAGGGCAGAGTTGTGTCAGTACTGGTAGAACCAGTTTTTCTTTGCTTCAGACTAAAACTTCCAGTGCTTCACACTCTGAAAGCATCCTGAATGTCTGCAAAGAAAGTTCACCTAACACACCACCATATAAAGGTGAACCTTTTCCTAGCCTTATATGAATGACAAATCATCCAGTGTTTGAAGTGTTGTTCATTTATTTCTCTCTCTCTCTTTTTCTGTGTAGAATATTTTACAGTCAAGATATGGCCCTCAGCCAAAGAGAAAAGGTTAAAGTAGAACCTATCTGTTGAAATAGCTATACCTCTTTAGTTCGTGGTTCTTAAAATACATTTAAATGACCTTTGGTATTGTGAGAGTAGAAATGTCATGTTAGACTTTGTTTCTTTCTCTTCAAAAAAGAAGTGATAATTTTAATTCATCTCTGACCAGAAGTTAACCAGTGTAAACAAAATGCTCAGCTGCCTCAAATCCTCAGTAACAGAAGGTGGTCAGTAGTAGCAATAGTTAGTTAATTAAAGCATTTGACACAAAGGTTGCTTAGAGTTGCAAACAGTCTTCCTTGTTTTGTAGACGAGGAGTTTCACATATGTCATTTTCATTAAAGTGAAAGTATCTCATTAGAGATACAGTAGAAGTTTTTCTAAGAATTAGGTGTTGGCTGTATTAATATTTACAGAAATTTTGCTCACGTCATTTTCTAGCTCTTTTACTAACATGTAATCATTCATTTTACATGCTTTTTAATTAGCAAAAATTAGTCTGTAAAAGTTGGACTTAATTTCAGCAACTCTTTTCTTCAATCTTAAATCATATGTAAGTTTAAAAAAAAAAACCAACCCACACTTTTGTTTTTTTCTTTCCCCAACTTTCATAAAGACCAGGCTAACTTTCTTTAAATTCTTGGTAGCATTAGAATTAATTTTCTCACTAAATCACATGTGAGAAGTACCAGAGTATCAACAGTTCAGCCCCACCACAGCCTTAGAGGTGCACAAGACTTGTTTATCTAAGTACTATTGTCACCTTTGAAATACATAAAAGCTCAGACAGGTACTTTGCAAATTGAGTGTATAAAGTGATGCCTTTCCCTGAACTACATGGTTCATCTAGCAAGCATATTTTACTTCATTGTTCACAAGACTTTTTAAAATTGGAAATCTAGCACTGACATAAGCTACAGCTTTTTGTTGTGCAAATAAGTCATATTTATTCAAGTTACTGCATTATACATAGCTTTCCCAAATACTGTTACGGATATACTATTAACCAAAAGCATGCTAACTATATTAATATACTATAAAAGGTAATATTCCTTGTATATTACCTATAATAACAGTATACAAATGCTATAACAAGTAGATTAATGAGAGCTGTGAATCCTAGCAAATACCAATGCCAAGTAAGTTTGATTTACTGTATATAGTCTTTACAGGGATTCTGCTGTGTTTTGAAAATATCTTTCAAACTGTTTTGCTGCTTCAGGATACAGCAGACCTTAACAGGTACATTTTGGGGCATTTCATTCAATTCCAAGAGGATGTGTGTTGATGAAAGTTGCATGTTTTGTATCAGTCACAGTATTCACTAGCTGTTTCATTAGGTCAAAACATAGAGAGCACAACTGGAAAAAATGGGGTTACTCTGTGTAGGTCAGAGTCTGAGGAATCCTGACAAACTACATACTCTACAGCTGGAATGTGGACACAAAACATGTATGGATCCACTGTACCATTCAGAAAATGTCTGTTGAGTTGATTTTTTTAAAAGTAGAAAAACAGCACATCCTCCTCAAAAGGAACTTTTCATAACTAATTAATTTCTAGAGTCCTGGTACTTGGGGGGAGGGGGGTTATAGCATTAGGGGGTTTGTATGTGCTACACTACCAACCTGCCCTTGCTTCAGTTCTGACGATTGTGCTGGTCACGTTCATCGGCATGTGTGAAGAATTGGCCTGATGTTTGTGGTTGGTTCTGGCAGCCTGAAATAGTGATCATAAAGCTACGGCTGAACAGGAATTATGGGATAGTATAGGGAAGCTTGTACTGTTGCTATAGCAAGAGTTAACTTCACATGACACTTGCAAGCACTTACACAACTTCGAAGTGTAAATGAGATCAGACAATACTTCCTTCATCTTCTCACAGTAAAAAAGATTCCTTTTAAATACTTCTTCCGTGTCACCTAGTTACTGTCTTTGGTCAGGCAACATGCCTAATGACAAACTTCTGAAAGCATGTTGAGCTGCCTTGTATCTCAAAAATCCTGACAAGCAAGCTCCTTAATTTCCTGTTTCAGTACCACATAGATAATTAAAGTCAAAGCAAAGATTAATTAAGTAATCAATTTGCTGCTTCTACACAAATAAATGTGTGCTCCCTTGTAAACATTAATGAGACCACATCAATGAGCTGTAAGAAATTTGTGGCACTCTGGGACAGGAAGTCCTAAAATAAAAAGATTTTGTAAAAGGGTTAAAAAGTAACAAAGTAGTAAACTTCTGCTTTGAAAAACAAGTGCCTCCCTCTGTTAGAGCAGTCCAAATTTGCCTGCTGCATCCATGAAAGCTGTCCATTCAGTGAAGGTCAAAGGTTTTGTTGTTGGTACACCAGCTGATCATCTGTAAGCCTGTCGGGCTGTGCTGCTGAGCGGAACAAACTGCTGCGCACTGCTGATGTGCGTCACAGGACCCTGGGGTTTTGCACGGGGATTAGTCAGGCTGTATTTGGAAACGCCCTCAACTGCACCTTGTGCTGCTATATTAGTGTTTCTCAAGCGAGAGGAATTTTCTTTTGCTTCTGCAGCTGCTCCTGCAAAACCCTCTGGTAAGTGCACAGCTTCCGTCAGCAGTATTAACTGTCTCCTGCCTGCATTTTTAAGGCAGGGTTATGAGCTAAAGCATTACTAAACAGTTGTTTATTGTGACAAATTGTATTTTTTAAGTAAAAATTTGATAGCACAGAATTGGCAACAGCATTGAAGGAATAAATATATTTACCAGTTTTTATTGAATAGGTTAATTCAACTTCAATGTTCCTCTACTTTTAAATATGTATCAGAGTATTCTTAAGTGTGGGTGTTTTCAGAGTGACCTAGCTATGTACCATGCATGTCTGCTTTTATTTCTATACAGCAGGAATAGCAAAGATCACATAATATAGCAGACCAATTCTTTAAAAGCGTTTGGTTGGTTTTTGTTGGCAGCCTGTATGCAAGCCCTGCGTCTCTGGACTCTGCTTGCCACCTATGCTGTTGCAGTAGGACAAAATCAAGGACAGAAGAATAAGGAGTGCCCTAAGCTCAGCGCACAGGTACTCTTCTTTAAAAGCACAAGAGGAAATGCTGTTGTCATGTTTTCTGTGAACACTCTCCAGATTTTTTATATGCGGGGTTTTTTTTTCAAACTAAATATCAGAATCCAGCCCATTAAGTGTAAAAAGATGTAAATAATTAAACAAAATAGACCAGGAAAAATTATTTTTAGCATGCATCCTATTCAATTTCTTAAAATAGCTTAGGTAGTGAAGCCAGTTCCAGTTATTTCATATAACCTGTGGTCATTATATGCAGTTTTGCAGCATGTTATCAAGCAACTGTGAAGATACTCAATGGTCTATTATTTCATTTCCATAATAATATTTGCCTATTTACTTTTTAGATAAGTAGCCCTAAGGCTATTTCTTGGCAAAACTACCAAAAGAGTAATTTGGTAATTACTGCTTACTCAGGATTTCTTACCATATTTGAGTTTATATCATATAAATATAAAACATATTATGGTTTTGGGTTAGGTAATTATAGATTAATAAATATCTGTCCTGAGCTCAGGTTATGCTAGTGGACTGCATAACCACTAGTGCAATTCTCCTGACTAGCTGCACATAATGCAGAGACTGATGTGACTACACTCACGTCCAGTAGCTTTTAATGTTCCTGTCTAAAAGGTAAGCCTATTGACAACTGGGGCGGCTAAGAGAAACCTCTGTTGCACTCATGGACCAAAATTCAAATTGTCTGAATTAAAGCCAAAACTTGGTTTATACATATATCAGTGTACAAGCACATGTGGCTATATATGAGCATATACAGATGGAGGAAAAGATACGCACGCACTCCCATTCTGTGGCTTTTGTTACGGCTCCCCCACTTCTTGCAGCTCATATATTGCAAATAGCAGAAGTTACATTAAGAAGTTTGCAGGCTTTTCAGAAGCTTTTTGGTAAGCTTTGTTGTCTAGAGTAAGTTGATGAACATAACGTTATGTAATAATATAAAAAAGAAAAGGGGAGTGGAAAATAAGATGTAAATGTAAATTAAGGAATGTGCCCCTTTTCTTTATAATTTCACCAAACTGTTACTTTCTACCACCAAGAACAAATTTTCTGTAGCTTGCCAGGGTATCAAATTTCACAGCTATCATGGATGCCATGCCCTGGCTTTTTTGGTACATGTCGATAAGTAAGTATATGTGATAGCTAGTCTCAGACCTTGGATTTGAGCATCTGCAGTTCCCAAAATAAATGTCATTTACTCTTAGTTTATACTCTTTTACCAAGAAACTCTCACCAGGGACAAGAAATAAAATTTACAAATAATTGAATCCTATCCATTTTATCACTTTGATTTACATTTTCCTTGTTCAGAAATAACATTAATACTTCCCCCTCCTTGACAGCCCACCCTTGTGTGTCCTCTGCATCAAAAGTTAATAGATTTCGAACCTAGTCTAGTCTAAGGCAGGTTAACCAACAAAGTAGAAAAAAAGAAATTGTGTGATAATTGAAATTCACATACTGTCAATAGTACTATGGCTAGTTCTTATTCATTGTCTTATCACTTCTGTGACATTATGGTCATCTGAAATTTTGTGGAATATTTTTAATATGTCTGTAAGTGCAAGAACAGTCCTTGTTATTATTCAGAATTATTGACACTTAACAAAGTACTCTATCAATCATTGAGAATTATAGAGAAGTGCCCTTAAAATTTAATCTACCCATAACGCAGAGTATTTTCTTAGCAGTGATTTTTGGGAGGCATCTGTACTGGATTAGTCTTTGTAATATAAAAAAACTTTGTATTTGCCAAGTAGTGTAGGCTTACAGGGTATCAATATAAAAGTACTTGGCCTCATTTTCATATGTCCTTGATCAAAGCATTACTTAGTAGACTTATGATAACAACCTCTTATATTTTTAGTTATTACTAGTAAGATGTCAGGCTGTGTATCTGGATTTGATTGTGAAATGAGCCGTATCACCATGCAGTTAAGATAGCAAGTCATTCATCAGCTCATCTTTCCCAGTTTAAAATTATGGATAGTGAAAACAACAGAAAGTCCCACAGTCATCCTTTATATGAAGTTTCCTTTCTTATTGGATTTTTTTTTTAACCACGGAGACTTACGTTATTGTTTTACTAGGTAGGGGGAGGGAAGTAACTGCTCTGCCTCCAGCACTCAGTAGTTTCGAAACTTCAGTATAATCTTAACTCCAGAATATGACATTACACCTTGTGCACACAATCAGTTATTAATTCCTTAGGATACCTAATTGGAAATACCTACTATAGCAGCTGTGAATTCACTTAGATACCTGCCTTTCATTTTAGTGATTAGCACCAACTCCTGTTTAATCATCGAACCCACGCAGCATGCACTTAGATACACACTGTCTCAAATACTAAGGAAACAATGTATATAAGCAGCACCCAGATACAACATAAAAGCAGCTCTGTTTGCAGTCCTGCCATCTAATTGTATAGAAGAAACTTTATTTCAAAACTAGAATTCAATGCGATCTTTACAGTAAATACTTTTCCTCTTTATTTAGCCCAGCTACATAGATGCATGTCTCATGAACTAAATATACTTGTGATTTTCAGAACTATCCTTGTTGTAAATGACCCATTCTGTGGTTTGTAGGACTGGGGGATTTCCAAACCTGTGTGAATCCATTACTGTTCATTCATCAAGGTATGACTATAACATTGTTAGCTACAAAAGATTTCCTGCATCCTTATTCCAGTTACCTACTATCACAAACAAGCAGATCTGTCTTTCCTTTTCATATATCCAGTTAAGCTCAACCTTTAAAATAATCTTTTTCAGTTTTGTTCTCTTTGCTTCTCTTTGAAGGCTCTTTAAAAATGCTAGAGACTAGAAACTTAAATGTATTTGTGGCCAATGTATATGCCAACCACAAATTACCTGTGGGAGGTGTTGTCTTTTAACATGTGTTTTAAAAGAGATACCAGTCTCTGAGCTATTTCAGTAACATACAGATGTCCTTGGTAAGAAAGCAAAACTTTTATAAAATAACAGAATAAATAGGGGCAGATAAGTGATTCAATATGATGTACTGCCAGATGTGACAATGAAATATGAATTCCTTCTCCTGTGCTTATATAGTTTTAGTCCTGTATGTAGAAGCTCCTTGCTCCGAAAAGCTTTCCTGCTTTTGTTAGTTGCTGTGGAGTATTTTATTTAGTTGTTTTCTCCATATGCGTTCTTTGCAGTCAACTGAATTTTGGGCCTTTTGTGTATATTGAGTTGACTCCTAGAGCTCTCTTAAACAATTTACAGAAAGACAAATTTTGGTAAAATTGACTGAACTTTTCTTATTGGCACTTTTTCACTCTTTGTTCTTTCATCTGTCTTATCAGTTCTTTCCAACTTGAATCTTATTGTCTCTTTGAAGTATGAAGAATGGCAAATACGCAACAAGAAACTAGCAGCTAGACTGGGCAGAAGTAGAAGACATTGAAGGAGAGAGTTTGCCAGAAAACTGCTGACTGTTTATTAGACAGTTTTGTTAGCTTCTAATGTAATAATGATAAAGCCTAAATAAAAGAATTGCTACTTAATGTTCAGTTGCAAATATGAATACAAGGAACTAGTGAAGGCGGCGGTGGCTATTTTGACTAACCATGTTTGTCTGAGGCTTTATCATACCCATAATGAAGACTTGGTTTTGCCTATGAAAGTGCCTGTGAGACTGAAATTGTCGGCGTTATACTCGCTGCAGAAGACTTTTCTTTTTTTTCCCCCTAAATTAAAATACTCTTCAACTGACTTCAGTTCTTGTGTAAAAATGAAAGATGGATTAGAAATAAATGAACCTTAAAAACTGATCTTGAGTAGGAGTATCAGTTTACAACATCAAAGCAGGAAGTTTTCATCATGCTTAAAATCTTAAGCAATGTCTTGTTTAACACCACCTACTGAAAGTGTTTACTGAGGAGGCTTTTCCCTCAGGTTGTTTCAGAAATTTACAAGAGGCCTCAGTCTGGAAGAAAACAGGAGCAAGCAATCCAACTTTCATCATAACAGTCGCTCCCTCTGGTCTCTCCATCTCCCTCAACATCTGTTCTGTTTAAATCAGTTTTATTAGGAAGTCTGTTGCTTAGCAGCTACGTAAACCAAATGTTTGAGCTACGTCTCACAAAAGCACACATTTAGATTTCACTTTGTTTAATTTTTGCATTTCAAGTCTAACAATACATCTATAATTTGCCTCCTGAAAGTCAAAGGAATTAGACTAGTCAATTTACAGTGAAAAAAATTACAAAACAGAGTCAAATTGCTTTATCTTTCATTATAGATGAAAAAATGCTATGTACCCAACAAACAAGTGGTAAGATTAGTTTTGTTTACCAGCACTGTATAACATACAGAAGAAATACCATAAAACTCCTTCAAAGAGTTGCGTATTATTAATATTTTATTTGTGAAGGTAGAGAAGTTGATTTATTTCTGCTGATGATTGTGAATAAATATCTATAAATGCTTTGTCGATGTATTTCTCAAAAGATGAGAGAATTCTTTAATGGATATTCTTCAGGAATTTTTTTTTAATGCTCATTAGCTTTCTTAATGATTCCCAGCCTGGGATGTAGCCATTCCTAATGTACCTTTTTGAATTTGCTGTGCTAATAACAGTAGCAAGGCACTGCAACCACATGGAGAACAACTATCTTGGTTTAGGCGGTACCACTTTTACAGAAAATGTCTTTGCCATAGGATGACAAAGGAAACCCTTAAATCTTCCAAACTAAGTGAAATGAATCCAGTTTGTTACTAGACAGTAAGAAAGGTTAAATAGAGATTAAGCAAACTTTTCCGAAGATAAAGATAGTTGAGCACTAAAATACATGGTTGAGGAAAGTGAGGAATATGTGAGTGGAGGTTTTGAAGAATGGGTTAGACACATATCACCGAGAATGATGCAGCTGTAATAGTTTGCTCCTGCCTGGGGGAAGAGTGGACTAGAGCCGATATTTAAAAGTACCTGCAGCTCCTGCTTTTTGCTGACACACAAGTGTCTTTTCCATTACTAAAGCACGTGTCTGCAAGACTTTAAAATATGCTCTTTTTCTTAAATGATAACTTAATTCCAATTTGACTGTGAGTTGGTTGTTAATAATAAACAAACCACTTAGCAGCATCAAGAGCAGGAAGACAGGGTGTTGTGTGACTTATTAACAATTGGTGATCTGAGTACTCTGGTTCCACAAATGTGTCTGGAAATAAAAGTTGCTCTTTTTTTTTTTTTAATTAGCTCCTTGCGGGAAAGATTACATACTAGGTATAAGAAAAGGAAAGTTCAATGATCAGAATGTGAATAATGTAGTTCCTAGCACTTGATAATCTCTGAAGTTCTATACACAGAAAATAAAATTTGCTCTGTCAACAGATTGCAAATGTCTGATACCTTTGCTTTAGAAAGAATCCATACATGATTATACAGGAAAGAAATACACACTAAATTTGGAGATTTTTGTCAATAAGTAGTTCTTTTACCATTTCTGCAAGGTTGAAGAGAAACTTTTAGAGCAAGCACAGGCGGGGGGGGTGTTGTTGAGGGTGTGGGTTTTTTGTGGGCTTTTTTTTCCCTTTTTTACCAAATTCAGCATTAATCATAATATTCAAGAAATATTCTTCATTCAAAAGGAATACATGGTGTGATAGCATGTGTTATTTCAAAAGTGTGCAGTAAAATAGGTAATGGAAAATGACTGATGGGACTGGCTAGGGAGCAGGAATTCCTATATGGCCTTGTATTAAAGTACTTAGTTGACACATGCAGTGTTCTCAACAAAACAATGGGTGTCTAAAATCAGCCTCTCTTCTTTATTAACTACGTTGAAACTTTAAGGGCATATTAACTGCACAAAGAGCTAGTTTTAAGGTTCACCATCACCCAGTGACATATTTGAACCAGAAGATGATCCTGTCTGTCCTGTTTATATCTCCCTTATTTCCTGCAAATACAATTATCTTTTGCATGAGTGTCAGCTTATTGAATAATGTGATATTAGGAAAGGGAATGAAGACAGACATTGAAAGCAAACAGAAGTTAATGCAGTCATCAGTTAATATATGCAGAGTATTTTCTGTTTCTTCTCACTCATAACTTGCCTTCCTGTCCTGACCATGTCTTGCTGTCACGTGAAACTGTGTATAGATGCAGAGCTCCCAATCTGATGGACAGCAGGTATTATTCAATACATTTTCCTCTGTAAGTATATTACTGTCTTTGTTCTTACTCTTCACAGATGCCAGAATTTCAGAAGAAGACTGTCCATATTAAGGACCCAGGAAGAGTAGAAGAGATTATCTGTGGCCTCATCAAAGGTGGAGCTGCGAAACTTCAGGTAAAGATAGTAGAAGGTGTAACCAGTTTGGAATGAAAGCAATCATATGATTTTTGCTCTATGCCAAAAATTGTAAGAATATTTATAACCAAAGCCAGCCTTCAAGTAATCTCCAAAACTTAGACATCATTAACTCTTTTAATAGCCCTTGTTGATTCAACTGTAATTCAGCCAGACACTAGTTAACTAAATAACATAAACATATAAGCTTGGTAATTTCAGGAAATATTCTGAGAAAAGGAATTAGAAAAACAGTTTTGTTAGAATAAAGTTATGGGATATTCTGGTTTATGTTACAACAGTTCAATAAAATAGGAAGATTTCTGTGACACATGATACTCAACTGCAACTATCGTTGATCGTTCAAAATTTCTAGCCATTCTTTATTTTGTCCCTCCATGTTGTAAGACAGTTTTGCTTTTTCTTTCCTTAAATAGATTATTACAGATTTTGATATGACATTAAGTAGATTTTCCTACAATGGAAAAAGATGTCCAACTTGTCATAGTGAGTTCTTTTTTTTTTTTTTTAATACAGATCGGTTTGTTCACTCCTTTTAGTTTTTCCTAGATTTTAATTTTCTATCCAACTTACTCCCTAATAAATGAGATTTTATATTGTCTTTTTACCTAACTTGTACATCCTAATGAAATAGTATTATAGTGAGTGTCTATGTGTTTTATTTATATATATTTTAATCAGAATCTTTGTGAATTAAAATCAGATAAGTTGCCATTCACAATTAAAAAACTAAGTTCTGAACTATAAGATGTTACTGGCTAGATACAGTAGGTGTGACATTTTTTAAGAGCTGTTAATAGTCCTGATGCCTCCAAGAACCAAGATAGTAAACTGCTCAGAATTGACATTTTTATCCTGTAGCCTTTCAGAACAATCACAAAAAACGAATTTAATAATGAAGTGGGAATCCTAAAACATATACGATGCCCCATGATGATTTCAGAAACAGTTAAATCTCAAGAAACAGATAAGAGGCTTGTAATTAACCTTTTAATTCAGAGATGAGGGGAAGGACATCTTGTTTATGAAGAAAAACCTGCCTTTTACTGGTTGCTGGTAAGAAAAGTTCTGAGGAAACATAGTGGTATATAATCTAACATTGCCTTCTATGCCATGTACATTGTTGTATAGCAAAGCAAAAGAAATACGGCATCTGTTTTAACACTTTTTTTTCCACCCCCCAGACATCATTGATAACTGCAAGCTCATCACGGAGGAATGTCGGAAAAAGGTAAACGAGAAACCTACTAGCGGTTGGTTTGTTGTTCAGAACTGTTAATATTCCCTGGCTGTACTGTGTATTGAATTACACAACACTATGAGACATGGGATACTTTCAAATCCTTAAAGCTCTCTGAGCTTTCTCACTGACTGTAAGGCATCCAGTCACTAACAGAAGTGATCAGAAATATTTGTATTCTTGATAGTGGCATGTCATTCAGTTTAACGGTGTCTATGTTTTCTTCTTAGATATATTTACAAGTTAACTCTGTTCAAAGAGCATTTCAGATTCCATTATATCTAAATAATGTAACCAGAATAAAGGAAGTTATTTTGATTGGTTAGATGAAAAACCAAGTGTTATTTTATAAAAATACATTAAACATCTGGCTTTTTTTTCCCCTTCAGTTATTGCAGCTGAAAGAAACCTATTATGCCATTGAAATTGATCCAGCTCTCACTATTGAAGAAAAATATCCATATATGGTAGAATGGTAAGAGACACCTCCCATCTTCAAATTGTACTAAGATTAGATTTAATAATTTTTTAAAAGCCATTAACTATGGCAGTAATTAGCTTTTGGCTAATGCATTAACTGAATTAATCTCTTGGAGTGTTGTGCAACAACTGCTTTTGCTTTGCTGTTGAATGAGCAAGAATGAACCATATAGGATCATGAGATGTAATGAAAGGTAAATCTTTAGAAGTCAGTTTCCACCCATTTTTTGTTTGTATTCTAGGTACAATAAATCTCATGCACTACTCATTGAACAAGGTTTACAAAAGGATAAACTTGCAGAAATTGTGAGGGAATCTGATGTTATGCTGAAGTAAGTTCCTTTTGATTTGAACAACACTGTTTCGGAGCATTTTCTGTGGTTTCTTACTGTGTGTTTTCAGGGGAAGAACAAACAAACAAACACACACATTCCTGAGACTGTGACACTGAAATCTTGGAACGTAGCGAGCTCTTCATGCCCCCTGCTTTATTCATATTTTGTAGCTAAATGCTCACAACTATCACACTGTATACTCTAGAGATCTTAAAAAAAATTTTTTTAAAGTTTGAGTCCCATCTCTACAACCTTCATTTCTGTAGACTTTCATCCTCCTGAAATTGCACTGGTGGCTCTTTTTTTGTAAGAGGAATGTAGAGTTCAACTTTGTTCCTTTGAAAAACAATCCCTGTAATAGTTTTACCTGAGATAAAAATGCAGTGACTTGAGGAATATGTCTCATATGTTGTATTAAATATTGTTCTTCCTTTATGGCTAAAGGCAAGTTTACAAGACGGCAAAATCCTTACATGAAATGTGCTGCGGCTCCCATCTCTTCTGAAGTTCTCCAAAATTGTCTGTAAATTTGGGACTACTGAAACAAGATATTAAGACTTGATTTGTGGAAGTGTTTGTTTATGCTACTGACTAAATTCTTGTCTTTTGCAAAACAGACAATCACACCATCTCATGTCTGTTTGAAAGCCTATATCCATGTGGATTGAAACTTCATTCACAGGCTAAAACTCCCTCAAAAATTTTCATCATAATAATTTTTTTTCTTAAATGTAAAATTCTACCAATCACTGTCTGTGTGGAGAAGGTGTACACAGATAAGATTATCTTGTTCCTGGAATACTATAAACAGTTTTGATTGGATACTGAAAACTATTAAAAGCTTTCAGGAAAGAGTGACAATAAATGTTTTCAGGATTTCAAAACAACAAAAAAATGGTTTTATGGTAATAACCCTTTAGAAAGTCAAATATTTAAGCAAAGAAGATTGAAAGGAAATGTATAGCCTGATAGTAGCTAGAGAGAGTTCTACTAGTTGCTTGCTTATTGTGGGGTGTTTGGGGAGGGGGAACTGTTTTTAAGTCTTTAAAACATGATTAGATGTTTGGGGGGAAAAAATTCTGCAGATCAAGACCAAACAGGCCTTGATGTAAGGGTTTCTTTCTAAAACTGTGTGCCTTGTGTTAGGTTGATAGTTCTTGCTAGTCTGCAGAGGTGAGGCAAAGGAAATAAAGTGAAATGCTCAGGGATAATTAATTCTATTTTCCAAAGAAGATGTGAATGGCTTCTGAAAACTATCACTTTTCTTGGCTTGCTTTATTTGAGATTTGATTTGTATTTACACCCTGTGTTACAGAGAAGGGTATGAGAACTTCTTTGATAAGCTCAGTGAACATAATATTCCTGTGTTCATATTTTCTGCTGGGATCGGGGACGTTCTTGAGGAAGTTATCCACCAGGCTGGAGTCTACCATTCTAACGTCAAAGTGGTTTCCAACTTCATGGATTTTGATGAAAATGTACGTATGAAATAACCCATTCTTAGCAAACATGACTGAGGTATTTAGGAGCTATTTATATATACTACAAGTTGAACATTTTAATGCAACAGATGTAGGCATCTACCTGCCGTATAGAAAATTAGAATTGCATACTCATCACTCCCCCAGGCAAAAAACAAGCAGAGGATACCAGACCAAACACTGTTAGTGTGGTGTGACTACGATACCATTAATTTCCTTTAATGACAGCTTCAGGCTCAGCCCGGTACAGCGCTACTCCTCCTCCAGGCAGGGAGAATTGCTGTCTGTCTAGTCTTAACAGTGCTATTGCAGTCATTACGTTATTTAAGAGTAA
>Ga0181612_119415_pt1 | contig 16054 bp, 12 predicted proteins | sample HoacroProtozoa21_FD_119630 | JGI IMG/M metagenome (GOLD analysis project Ga0181612, IMG submission 119630) | Hoatzin crop microbial communities from Cojedes, Venezuel. Combined Assembly of Gp0051906, Gp0051904, Gp0051908
ACCACTAAACCATGTCCCTATGTGCTACCTCTACACATCTTTCAAACACGTCCAGACGTATTGCAGACATCTTCTTATGCATGAACATATTTTTTTAATAGGGAGTGTTAAGCTGCCATATGACACAGAGTACCTTTATTTCTCATATTCCTTCTCTACCTACCTTATCTCTCATATTACCTCACATACAGACAATCAGAGAGCTGACAAAGACTCTGTTTTTCCTTTCTCATTTTATTTTATGCTTTGAAGTGATGGAAAATGCACTGTCAATAAATTTTTATTATATTTAAAACGAGGTTTATAATAACCTGGAGTTATTGTATTTTGGAAGGGGCTGTTGGGAGTGGGAACCCGCAATCTGTGTCCATATGCCGGCCTGAAGCCTTGACTTCTAAATCCAGAGTTCTAAAAGCATCGACGTTAAAATGGGCTGTATAGGGGTGAGGAGAGCTGTAGCTGTCGGATCTAAATACGTTGGCAGTTCTACATTTGTCCCATGTATGTCCGTGCCCTGACTGTTGTACACGGTATGGAACCATGCGTGTTGGATCTTCAGCAGAGCAGATCTGGGTGAGAAATTGCTGGGGAGGAGGAGTTCGATTCACACGCTCACCACAGGCCTCGGTGGATGCATCTTCCTTCAGCTCCTCGGGGACACGCATTGCTCTCCGAGGGCCACCGAGTGTCTAGGCATTCATGCCGCAGAGATGAGGCGGGATAATGGGCTCTCCCCTTTGTCTTGAGGAAAAGAAACTGGTTCTAACATTTTGCTGCACTGTGAGAAGATGATGCCTCTTTCACTTAGTTAAAGCCAGATGATCTCGTACAGCTCTCCGTTATTACTGTCTGGCTACTCCAAGTGTGCCTTGCTCACCTGCTGTGAGAATAGCTGAAAAATGGTCGGTGGGACTTCAGCCCTCAGTTTTAAAAGGAAAGGACGAAAATGCTTGTGGCTGTCTGGAACATAAAGGAGAATGGAATTGATGGAGAAGTGTCCTAGTTATGTTGGCTTGATCACTGTGTGAAATGAAGGATTTTCCATATTTTAGAGTGCGTAACCTGTAGGGTAGGTCTTGTAGTAAAAAAATTCATTAGGTCACAAAATTGTATGAAACACACATTCTGCCAGCAAAAATCTTGCTTTAAATAAGAGTAATAACAGGAGGAACATTGTTATGGAGACTTTGTTTGCTTATATATGTTTGCTTATAACCAACAGATACAGAAAATGTAGCCTTGGCTCATTTCTGAGCACAGTGTAAGGAGCAGCTGTTTCTGTTTGTTCAGACTCTTGTTTGTCACTGTCTTCGCTGGGGAGCACGGAGGGCGAGCTGGGCGGTCGGGCAGTTCACTTCTCTGAGGCTTCCTAGAATGGAAAACCGCACTCGTGTTTCCTGAGCAGAAACAACACCTTGCAACCCATGATCTTTGTGGCGCTGTCTTTCCTGCCTTGTAAAATAGGGGCTTATGATAGTGCTTTACATTACGAGGATGTTTTGAAGAGAATATAGTTAGTTGTTTGGCCTGATGCTAACATGGAAGGGACTGTTGCAGTGTCTGAGTAACTGCAAAAGAAAAATAGTAACGTGAGTACTGACAAGTAGAGGTCTGACTCTTTTAGAGTTAGCTTAAAAATATTTTATGCCGAAGTATCATTGCATAGATAAGTCAAAATCCCATGCAAAAGAGGATGCTGTTTAATGCTTTTTGATCTGGCCAAAACTTTAATTTTAAAATATCATTTTACATTAATTTTATTGAAATACAAATGGAGGAAGGTAATGAAACATCTGTAAGTGAACAAACAGACTTGAATTACTGTTAAGTTAGGAATGATGAACAGAAATTTAAGAAGCTATTAAGAATGTGAGGTATTCTGAGTAAATTAACTTTTGAAAAAGAGGGAATGAAATGGTTTTGCAACTACCTTCTACAATTTGGTGTTTGTTTTTTTAAGTGTACACAGTTTGAATAAATGTGCAGTTTTACAGCTTTAGCAGTAAAAGAATTCATGGTGTAAAATAAGATTTCCAACAGTCAGTAGAAGTATTCCTAAACTAAAATGTGCAACTAACATGAAAAGGAAAAGAGAAGGAACATGAAAGAAGTAGTTGAGGCAAGGAAAGGTGTGTAGGAGTTACATATTCTTCTGTTAACAGAAGAAAAGATCCCCACAGAAAGTCTAATTTTACTTTGTTATTTTATGTTAGACATTGCTATTACATACCTGTTTCAATTTTATTACCATTTTTTATGATAGTCTGGAAAATTAGCTTTTCGATAGCTCAGTGATTTTTTTTTTTTTTTCAGTCATGAAAAGTTTTATACGACTCTCTAGTTTTATCCCAGTTAGAACAGAGTACAGTGAAGCATACTGCTCTGCAAGGCTGAGAAGCTACTGGCTTGGCCTTGGCACTCAGCACCTTATGTTTCTGCTACAGAAAATACATCTTGATCTGAAGACCATCATAAGGATGAGGTCTGGCTGCTACCAGTAGCCTAAAGACTGGATTTTATTCCCCCCACAGTCTGATCATTATGTCTAAGACACGTGTTCCATATGCTAGTGTCTGAGCAGAGATTTCCCCGCTTTGCTTGGCAGCCTTTGGCAGTGTTTTCTACTCCCAGGGTGAATTTTTCTCCCTAATATCTAATTGTAATTTTCTTTGGTACAACTTCTATTGCTGCTCCTGTTCCTTTCAAGGAGCACCTCCAAGAAGTGTCTGGCTCTGTTTTCCCTGTAATCACCAGTAGATTGGTAAAGAGAACCATAACACCCCCCCTCTCCTCCATCCAGGCTGATGGAGCTCCGCTCCCCCAGCCCCGCAGGGTGAGTGCACCAGCCCTGGCAATGACGGGTGGTCCTCTGCTGAACTTAATGCAGTCTGTTGGTTTCGCTCTTTTTTTGAAAGGCCCCAAATGGGACCCAGTACCCCAAGTGTCGCCTTCAAGTGCTGAGCAGAGGGGGAGAATCACTTCCCTTTGCTTGCTGTCTTAAGTGTTGCAGCCCAGTACGTGGATGACTTTCATAGCCTCAAGGACATGGTAGATCTTTCAGATCCATGGGAAGTGAGGGAAGACAGGAGCACTGGAAAGCACTGTTCAGCAAATCTGTCACTAATGTGATCTTGTGTTTTTCTTTCACCTAGAATGTCCCACCTGATTTGTCCATCTGCACCTTTGTGCTGGAGCAGTCTCTGTCAGTGCGGGCCCTCCAGGAAATGCTGGCTAACACAGAAGAAAAGGCAGAAGGGGTGAGTTATTAAATATTCGCTTTTTTCATCTTGCAAAATACAACAGGGTTTTTCGTGCTGTACCACAGATTTAGTGACTGGCACAAGCTTATAGCATCATGAATTCCTTAAGTTTAATTTTTCTCCTTTGCTACAGGAATGGTCTGATTTCTGAGAAATTCTGATCACTTGCAGCTTTCACTGAAGCTTGCCAGAGTTGTAAATTCCCAACCGTTTCAATGTGCTGTGAGTCAGCATAGAGCTACAAGAATGTTTTAATTTGAGATCTCATAATGTGAAATGTAAAGCTTGATCACTTCTTCAGAACAGCTAAGCATTCTGAAGATTTCTGACTCAAGTGAGACTATCAAGTAATCTTAAAATGACTTGGATGTGTGCTGTTTTTCTCTGGAAATAATGAAATTATTCTGTGTGGCCAGAGCTAGAATGTCCTATAACTCACCTTTAGAGCTGGAAATAGAATGTTACTGAGTCTCGGTGGACAAGAAATATGGAAACTAACACATTTTTGCAGTCTGCAAGATGAAGGAATTGTTTAGCTAGAAAATAGATATTTACAAATAAATCATAGTAGGGTCATTTATGTTCTCTGCTGTGTTAATAATTTGGTTTGTTATGATGTAGTTGAGTGTAGGGTTAATTTGGATGCCATGCTCCAGCTCAAATCCTATAAACTGTAAGTGTGGAAGAGTGACTGTAGGCCTGGGAGTTTTACAGGTAAAAGAGAAGTAGAGGTTAACCATAAGTCACTCAAGAAGGCTGGCAGGAGAGAAGCATGCCTCTCATATTTCTGGGCATGTCTTTAGAAGGCAAACTTTAACATAGAGTAGTCAGTCCCATAAAGTGCCAGGTAATGAGATTGAAAATGGTATTTGGGAAGTGAAGTCCAGGAGCAGTCCCATGGATGATCGAAAGTGTGTGCTGTCAGTGAGAATTTGTTCCAAGGACTAACTCCAACAGTGAGAGAATGAAAAGCACATCTGAGAGGGGTGGTGGTACCAGAGTAGGCATATCCATTCTTCTGAACAGGGACTCCACTTCCCTTAGTTTGTAAATACTGAAACCAAGAGCAAGCAAATCCACAGGGGGGAAAAAAAAAAAATCAACAGGCACATACAGGCATAATGTCAAAAATCACAGACCAAACCCAAGGATGTGCGGTGATAAGGGTGTACAGCCACATGTGTGGAGCAACAGTTTTCTTGATGTTTGTTCCCACCAGATGTGGGCAGGAGCAGGAGCTAAAGAAACTGTAAGGGGGTGCTTGCTAAAGTAATGCTATAGGGCAGAATAGAGTAAATGAAAAAACTTTAAGTTTTTGAATACGAAGTGTTGAAACTCTTTTTAAATGAGAACGTTAATTGGAGAATTTTCTGCTGGGCTGTCTTTAGCAGAGTCTTGGGGCCAACCGTTAAGTGAATGTTTACTATTAATACAGAGATCACATCCAGAGAACACAGGATAAAGAACCAAGTTCTCTGCAGAATGATTAGAAAATGTGAGCTCAGGGATTCTGCTGGGAAGAGGGCAGGCTAAAGAGGGCTTTGCAGAGGGCTCAGGCAGAACGTTTGCACTAGTTCTGGACTATTTCCTGCGCTAGGTGCGAGCAGAAAAAGAAGACGACTTTTGTAGGGCACAGGGACTGATAGGACCTCCATACTCCAGGCTGGAAGAACCATGTTTGATGGTAATCTGATATTTCCTGGAAACAATTAGTGATGTTTTCTGTGCATAACCATGAAGGTCAGAGTTCTGGGCATTTGTATCCGTGCCTAAAGAAAAGGGGCGGCAGTTGTGCTGATGTACAGTGCTCTGTACTCCCAGGTCTTCTGAGATACTCACAAGAAACATAAAGTCACGTCTCTGAGTGTGGTCATGATGTGGTTTTTACGTGTTTACAGAGTAGTTCGTTATGCTCTCAACACCTGTTAAATCCCAACACTAGCAGAAGATACAGAGCTGCAGCTCTACCAACCCAGACAGCTGGTGTTCGCTGAATAATGAATGTATTATTACTGCAGGTTTTTCCTGGCTTCTGTGAAAATGCATTAGGAACTTGCTTGTGTGTCTCTTGCATACTGATGTATTGATATTAGAAAAGAATAATCTTGAAGATAGTAGCTTGTAAATGAACACAGTCATATTGTTGTCAGTGTCATTGTTTTTCTTCCTAGTAAGTTTCTGGAAGCCAGGAATAATGGTGATATTAGAATGACTGAATATGTACTTGCTGTTAAATTAACAGAACTGACATTTGGTATCTATATGTAGTTTCTATCAAAAATATTCAGAGTTTTCCTTTGTGTTTGTAGGTGTTTATCATAGGGTAGGTGCTTAGGTAGGCAGCCTCATATTTGTTTGAAGTAACTGTTAGAAGATGTCAGTTTTGCATTTAATGACTGATGTGGTTGCTTTAAGTTTTATGGGAAGAGGTAATTTTGTGCATACATCTGAAGCACTACATCTTCCTGGAGCAGCATCAATTTTTTATTTAAAATAACAGTGTTTTCTTGAATTTAGGAGAAGAAAGTATAGCAATTTCTTGAAAGTTTGTTACCATAAACTGGATTCAGTATGACCTTAGCTTTCTGACAGAAAGAATCCTGCAAAGGGAGGTCTTGTAAGTCCTCAATTTCTTTTCATTACAGTCAAAATCACTAAGGCTGCTGTGTTTAAAAGTGGTCTCCTTGTGCTTCTTGACTTTTTGTGGTGTGTAATCTCTTGAATGCTGTGTTTCTATAATAAGTATTCTTCTTATATAACAGGTAAGACAGCAGTAATGAAATGGCTGAGTAATGTGAACGAAATCTCATGCTGACTTGAGTCAGAACAATAAACAGCTTTCCTTGTGCTTAAGAAATAATAACTATGTGCACAAACTGGCTTTAATTCTAGTTCTCAAGTAATATTTATTAAATGTGCAAGACTACCTCTGCAAGAAATGCTTACCTTTTTTGTGCAAGAATCCCAAAATGAGAATTTCCATACTTCATGAGATTAGTGATCTAAATGCTAGTATCAGAGGTAACAGTGGAAAATGAGTGAAATTTCATAAGAAAGAGTGTGTGTAGCGCTCTGTTTCTTCTAGCCCTAGGCACTGAGTTGTTATTTTGTGCTCAGAGGTTTTATCATTTCCCTCTAAAATACTGTGCTTAGCTCTGGCAGTTTATTAAAACATTGAAATTCATAGCTTGATTATATGCTTTTTGTTTAAAAAAATAAAACCACAACCTGTTTTGTTTGCTTAGGCAGCATTATTTACACTTTTCATTTTAAACAGTTAAATTTTTGATTTTTTGGGGAACTTGAGTTCACTGCTAGGCGGGTACTACTTTTATTGTTACTTCACCCACCAGAAAAAAACATTCTGTCTGCAGAAAACGGCAGGAATCCTGTGGAAAGAGAATAGCAAATAATTACATAAATGAAGACTGTCATTTAATGCGTGCCCAGAACCTGGGCTCTGGTCTCTTAGGCAAGCAGAATTATAGCTGCTCTGTCCTAGAAGGGCCTACAGCCTGGGTGTTAGTTTATAATTATTTTGATTTGTGTCAAAGTTTAACCCAGCAGCTGGCAGCTTAGCCCTAGACAGCCACTCGCTCACCCTTCCGCTTCCTCCCACAGTGGGATGAGGAGGAGAAATGGAGAAAAGGGGAAACTCATAGGCTGAGATAAAGACAGTTTAATAAGACAACAAAGGAAGTACTAATAATACTACTACTAAAAATATTGATAATAATAATGATAATGAATACACAAAGCAGACTATATACAGCACAGTTTTCACCACCACCCAATGACTGATTCGCAGTCAGTCCCTGATCAGCAATCGCGGAACCCTGAACTTGCGGGTTTTTCAGAATTTCACAAAACTCCTGAAAAAGCCCCACCTAACTCCCAGAAGGGTTCAAACTACCGGACAAGAGAGGCTTTGAACTCCTGGAAAAGAGAAGAGCGTACTCCTGCCCCCTGGCCAGCCCCTCTTGATAAACTGAGCATGACGTCCATGGTATGGAATATTTCCATGGGCCAGCTTGGGCCAGCCGCCTGGCTGTGCTCCATCCCAGCTCCTGCACCCCTGCTCATTAGCTGAATATAAGAAACTGGAAAAAAGTCCTTGATAACATAGCAACAACTGAAAACAGTGTTATCAACGTTCTTCGTGTATTAAATCCAAAATATAGCAGCTACTGATAGGAAAATTAACTCTATTCCAGCCAAAACCATGACACCAGTGTTCTTAAGTCACACTATTGCCTTTTGCTTAAGACTAAAGACCAGGTACTGTTAGGGAACCAATATCTCCAATCCAGTGATGTGCAATCAGTCCATCTATGGGTGATGGGAAAAGTTAATTAACCAGTCTTTGAGAGCAGGTAAGAAGCTGGGCTTCTGAAACAGGAGAGATGCACCTACTGTTGATGTAAACTGAGTGCCCAGTCTTGAACAGAGAACAATTACAAGCAGCCATGGATTTTTTTAAATTGCTGTGCTATTAGAAGCTATTTCAAAAGTTAGCCTTACTCAATTCACTAGTATGTTGCATGAAAAACAGATTAAGCATTTCCAAGTGTCTTAATTGCCTGCTAACTAGAAGTGCTAAGTCAGCAGGAACAGAAAGACTCCATTTTCAGCATGGTCCATCCCTACAGCCAGCACATGCTGGCTATCAGGAACTGCAGCATCGTAACAATGAGATCTCCTGTCATCTAAAAGCCGCTGAGCTTCCAAAATATGTCAGTGTAACATCAGGAGGCTAGAGCTGTCTAGAATGCGTTCAGTAACTGTCCTTCATCCAGACTTGACCACCAAGTGACCAAATCCAGCTCCAGCCATACAACTGGCAGGCAAAATTTAAGCATCAGTCCTGCCACAGGAGTGAGTTTTCTGCTTGGAGTCTGGCTATAGCTCACACCAGGCCAAAACAAGTTCAACACATAGCAGGGAATCAGAAAATGCTCTCATATATGGGTTTGGAGACCCAAACCAACAGCATGGATGCAGCCTAAATGATTGTTTATGGGTTGAAAAACAGACTGGAAACAGGAGGCTGTTACAGCTCAGGAGTACTCAACTAAGCTTGTTGTCATTTGCCCTTAGTTGCCAACAATCTCAGCTCAAACACTGGTACTTCCACAGCTAGGACAGGCCATTATTTTTTTCATAAATTGCTTTATTTTACTTAAAGCTTGTACTTTCCATAAAATCCTGCCAAAAGGCACCAAGCAATGCAAGAAAGGAAGCACAGTTTTATTACTGCTTTAAAATGTAAGGTCAGTAAGTGCTTGTGAATTACTGCAGTGGCATAGCCTTTGAAAGAATTTGGTAGAGGCCTAAACCCTCAGACTAGAATGCTAGAGAAGTTGACAGATTCTGGAAACTTAAAAAGGTTTATTTCTATCCTGTTTGGTGACTGTTTGTGACCAAAATTACTAACTTCTCGCTGTCCAGCAAAAGACAGAATTTAAAGACAACCATCTTAGACAAGCAACAGTAAAAAAAACTTGAGAAGTGAAGTTTTAGTCTTTGACATACAGGATATTTAAGTAGACAACCTAAGTATTTGGGCAGTAGCTTTTCTCTGAAGCTACATTCTGTTCAAGTATTTCATATTCCTTTCCACTATTAAGCGCAGAGCACTAGCACTGTTGCATGTCAAGTTTCAGCACCTGCAACTTGAACTTTGAGAGAGGAAAACTACTCACAAACTAAAACTGGTGTAAGGCTTTATCATGATCCTGTGTCTCACTGGATAGCACTGACATATCTCTAGCAAGGCTTTTTGCTGATAAGGGCCAAACATACTTTCACCAAGGAATCAAAGCATGAGGGCTTGTCCATACCCAAAGATGCAGAGCACCAGATCCAGATGTTATATAGATGCTCTTATACATTTCCCACATTGCAGTCTGTCTGCAGTTACAACATCTGCCACTCCTCTTTCAGAACTATTCTATACCAGGACCAGTAATACCACTTCTTCCCACTATTAACTGTGTGCTCTCTTCCCCTTCCAAAAGCGGAAGAAAAGGCAGTCCCTAGGTTTGGCTGTGACAGTCTTGCAGTGCTATGCCAAGATTTTTAGAGGCTCCTTGAGGAGCCAGAACTTACAGAAATGAATAGCATATAGGTGCTTGAATTCCTGCAGGATTTCGCACCCCTCACCCACCCAACTCACTGCCAGAGAACTCACATCAGTACCCCATGATCTGAAACATTAGTAGTGTGTAGAAGCTAGAATCCCAAAAAACTTCTCAACTAAGGTGATCAGACTTTCCCCTCCCTTACTGTGGAGGTCACTCACTTGCCATAAAGGCACACATGCCTGCAAAGCAGTTACTCACAATCAGTACAGAACTGGGGTACTCTGGAAGTACTCATGAAAAAAACAGAGCAGCACAATCAATACTGAAATCTACAGTCATGTGGGAACAGAACCTGAAAGTACTCAGGAAATTTGAGGCTACATCTTGAAAAAATTTATTAAAAGTCCACTGAGAGTAGTATATGTTACACTACATCTTCTCTGAGTTTTAGGTGCACTGGCACCTATCACAGTAAAACCATACACAACCCCCATAAGACATTCACACTGCCTTGAAAATGATTGAAGCAGTTGACTTCAGGGCACAATCAGTTTGACTGACATGTGAACTCCATGTTGGTGGCACTTCCAGAAGCACAGGCACATCCACTGTCGACTCTACCAGAGGCTTTCCAGTCCAAGGCAGCATCACTTCTTCAGCCTGCAGACTAACAGTGGTTTAGAACCTGCTCTAACCAGCTGTGTTGGTTTTACATGGTAAGGTTTTGGTAGCAGCATGGTGCAGAGGTGGCCAACGTGAGAAGTCAGGGGCTGGACACAGCTGGGTCCAGAACATACTCACTGCAGACCAAAGGTGAGCCCATTAGCCAAGTTGGTGGTGCCTCTGAAAACATACTCAATAAAAGGAAAAATATCATATGTCGAGGGGGAAGTGTGAGAGAGCTGCAGTACAAACACGGTCAGAGGAGGAGATGCTCAGATGCCAAAGCAGAGATTCCTCTGCAGCCCATAGAGGGGACCATGGTGGAGCAAGTATTGCCCTGCAGCCCATGGAAAGGATGCCACATTAGAGCAGTTGGGCATTTACTGAAGGAAGCTGTAGCCCATAGAGGGCCCATGATGGAATAGATTTTTTCTGAAAGATCGAAGCCCATGGGAAATACCCATGCTGGAGCAGGGGAAGAAGCAAGGAGGGATCTGACAGCTGGGCAAGGTCAACTAACCATACAAGCAAAAAGAAGAGCAGAAACCTTTCCAGTTTGCAGATTCTAGGCACCATCCTCACACTTCCGATAAGAATTACCCATGCCATTTGGTCCTGTGGATAATTTAGTGCCATCTTGCTTGTTGTTAGAGGTGACTGTAGCATTAGTGAGAGCTAAGAAATAGAGCAATAGTTTGAAATCCAGAAAGGAAGCTTTCCCTGGCATAACTGAACAATCCAACAAATAAATGAACCAAGGGAAAGAACAGGGAATGAAGTGAATGCAAATGATTAATTACAGTTCAGTTTAATCTTGTCACACTGACACTGTCAGAGCTTCTGAGTGATCTCATCTTTCCAGGAGAACTGTTAACCTTTCAGACTGATAAAGAAACATCTGCTTTTTGTTTTTCTTTTCTGGCCTAAGAGCTTATATTGCAATTACCAGAGTGGATTCCAAGCTTCAACTAAGACAGACACTTGCCAGTTATTTATTCAGCCCTCCACAACTGCATCTTTAGTAGCTTGCAGTGCTTGTTGAATCACTGCCATTTGAGTTTTAAAGTGGGATGACTTTATCGTCTTACTCAATTTCCGCAAAGACTTCTCCCAAAGGGGAAATCACACTTAAAGGGAAGCTTCCCACAAGCTCACTGTCTGAAAGTAGGTCCAACTAAAACCACTCAAGCTGAGCAGGCTCTGCATACAGCACTAGATTTAACACAGTTATTGCCCTATAATACATCTAGAAAGATTCCCAAGAGCCAGATGTACATTCTAACGACCACCAACTGAGAACAAGATGACACTGGGTAACACCAGCTTCCTCCCAGAAAATACTTTAGGGAGAGACATGTCTCTGTCTTAAGTAAGGGAAACTTCCCAGTACTTTCCCTTCACTTCGGGGATCTGGATCTCCAAGCTAACTGCTCCAGATGAATAACAAGCCAGACAGCAGCTTGACAAGAGTTTCAGTTAAAGAGTTGATATTGCAACCCAGTAACTGCTTTACCAGCAAAAATAAGGACAGAGCTGAGGAATAAGGAAGAAAAAAGTACTCCCTACTCTTTGGGAAATAAATTCTTCCTCAAACCCTGTCCCTTGCCTATTTTAAGATGTTTCGTCTATTCAGAGCCATCGTGTCCTGATTGCAATTTAGTACAGGGCATTAACTACACAAGCTTTATCAGTGTCAGCATTTATAAATGCTGTCTTCAGTATCTTGCTGAATACAGTAGTGACCTCATTCAGACGTTTTGTGTAAACAATGCCTAGCACTGGTGTCAATCACTTCACAGCAAAATGGATGCCAAGAGTCTTGTATTTTCACTTAAGCATCTGCTAGTGAAACAAAAGCTACTAGCAAATCCCACTAAAGCAATTTTAGATAAGAATGGTTCTACCCATCTGAACACTGGCATGAGATTTAACAAGATTATCTCTTCTCACTTGATCCTAATTAGTCGCCTTAGGAAACACATGGATATGCATGAACATTAGCCTGCCATCCAGTAAAGAGTTGACATGCTTGGCTTAGGTTGTTTGTGGTAATCCCTAGGCTTGCTTTCTAACAAATACTAACCAGAGTCAAGCCAAAGATAACAACCTATTTTGTCCTCTTAATCTGAGGCGACCTCATGTCTATCATCAGCCTTCTGGCACTTCCTGAATATAAATGCCTGTATTCTCCATGGTTTCATGCCAGGTGAAGACAAGGAAAGGGAAGCGAAAGTCATCTTTAGCTTCTTCTGTCATGCTACACTCAATCATTGCATTGAAATGTTGGTTACATCTCTACACCTGAAGAGAGTTTATCAAGCTGAACAAACTGAAGCAAAGCACATCAGGTGGAAAATGTATGTGCAGTTTCACTTGATTTACTTGCCCCAGTGAATTCCAAAAACACACACGAATTCCTGAAGTTGGACTCATCTTTGCCAGGAGTAAGGCTTCAAGCAGGGTTCAGCAAGAATCTCCAAGTTCAGAACTGTTCTCCACTCTCCTTGCCCTGCCTGCACAGAGGCACACACCCAGAGTACAGATCTTGGAGGGTGTGGAGCAGAGTTTGACAAGAGTCTGAACATAAGGAAAAAGCTAGTCAAAAGCTTTTCAGCTGTAGCTATTCTCAAGGTGACACTATCAGTGGGCAGGTTAACTTTGAAGTAGTTCCAGTGGAGTCTCCCTGCTTAAGGTCAGATGTGGACGTTTTCTTAAGAAAAGCAATAAGCTAACAGTTGCATGGGACATGATACCTGAGAAGGTATCAAGTTTAACAGTAAGAACAGTTACTGCGATAAGATACCTAACTTTTTTTTTACGTAAGGAAAAAGAGATCTGCCTTTGGAACTCAATATTCTTTGCTACAGAGAAACACCTGCTAACAGCTGAAGTTAGACTTTCTATTTGGGACTGTCATTCACTCGACAGAACAAGTGTTACTTGTGGTTTTTAAAGTTTCAACTAAAATCAAATCCTTCTCTTTGCAAATTGCACAGGATTTTCCTACTGAACTCTTCCCATCTGTTCTGGGACTCGGTGTGGGGGGGCACGGAGCTGAAGTTCCTGGTTTACGCAAACCAATTGCAGAAGCTTTTTTGGTTTCAGTTTGTCTTCATGCCAGCAGAACCAAAAGCAAATCTTGGAGACTTTTAGGTAAATTCTTACAGTTCCAACAGGAAACTTAAAAATTTATTTTATTTCTGACACTCACCAGCTATTCAAGCTAGATCAGAGTCTCAAATCTTTGAGCTCAAAATACACTTGTCATACAACTGGGTCAATTCCAAAGATGTTGAAGGGCAGGTTTTAAGAACGCCCAAATTTACTCAAGTGTGGCAGATCATTTCCTCCCACTCAGTTCCAATTTCAGCACCAAAAAACCCTAGTGTTCTAGAAAACATTCTGAGTTTCACTGAAGTTGACTCTACAGGCAAAACTCAATTTGGAAGTTGGGACTGATTTTTTTTTTTTTCCAAAATTACTTTCATGCAAGAAACACACTATACCTGTTTATGCACCAACAGATTTTACAAAACAGAGCAGATGAGTCAAGGTGCTCTGTCCTATGGATGGTTTTACATCCAGAGTAGAAATCTGCAAACCATACACTGCAGTATTTTGACAAGCAACAGCTAGCTTCAGTTCCAATACTGCTGCCAAAGCGCTTCATGTAAAAAAGCAGCTTTTCTTTTGTGGTAAAGAAAAGTTCAAGTTCTTTCTGCTCCCAATACAGGTAGTTTGGAACTCCTTTAAGTATCTATCATTCACAATAAAAATCCTGAAATTTAGATAGTCTCATTGACAACTGAGGACAAAGACAAGAAATGCATCAGCAGCCCTAGTTTCACACTGATTGCTTCTCATTTCCCGTACTATTCAACCTCAATAGGCACCTAATACTAGTGACAACATTGCAAAAGTTTAGCTTGACTAGTTATTTAAAGCTCCATCAGCCACCTTAAACGTAATCGTGATTTTCAGGATGTGCACAACTGATAGGTGAGCTGTGAAGTTCAGGAGAGTTCCTGCAACTAAATTTTAGCAGCTCTGCAAGCTTAAAATGGGTAGTAGCTTAGACGACAGCTCAAGTCCAGCAGAATACAGTTTTTCTGCCACCACACTTGTTACTTCAGGGAAACTGAGGAGGGGACAAAACCTGGCAGCCTTGGAAAACTTAAGTCTTCAACAGCTACAGCCAGTAACATCCCAGTCTCTTTGGAGCCAACTGGCCTGCTTCAATGTAAGAGTCCTTAAAAAAAGTGCCACAAAGTTGGAGCATAAAGCACTTCCAGAGTTCACTGTGAAATGAATGCTCAGCTCCCCAAAAGTTCCTGAAGATGAGCATCCAAAGAAACAAGTCTGAGCTGATATACTTCCAGACAACAGGTTTAGCCATCATTAATACACTATCACCAGCAACTTATATTTATGTCCACTTTGTAAATGTCTGGAGAAAATGCAGCTACTACTCCTTCTACAGTTCAAGCTTGAACTAGGAAAAGTAATGTGAGTGCAAGACCAGTTACTGCCACTGAGAGAACATCCCGCCTCGATGCAGCAGAACATCACTGGCTTTACAGAGCACATAACCTACAGAGGACAGCTGTGACTTTCAATCCTACACCTAAGGGTATGATTCCTCCTCCTAAAAATATTGGCTGTACCTGTGTAATAGTGAAGAAGGAAAGACAGCCCATAGACACTGACAAAGACGAATGCTGGTAGCAACCCTGATAAAAATTCATAGCAAATTCCTTCAATGTTGACCCCATTACGGAAAGCAGAAGCCACTTCTTAGGTAGAATAGCCACCACTGAGATACCCTCTACTACTGTTGGGTACTACCTATTCATCTAGGCAGTACCGACTTCACCACCACTTCAGATTTTACCTTACCTATAAAGCTGCAGGCCAGCATCTCTAGAATAACCCAAGGCCTTTAGGTACAGCAGCCAGAAGCACCATTCTCTTACGGTCAAGAAGTAAACCTGTGGACTTGTACACACGTGCAGTGCATTTAAGACATCCTATCCCATGACAACTGATTTCAGAAGCTAAGTTAAAGCTCCAACAGGACAGATTTCTGCATCTAGCATCATTCTCAGCAACATTTCAAATGCATTGCACCTAACTTGGGGCAAATAACACCAATAGCAGGAGCACTGAGAATCCAGCTGGCTACAGTTTACTATGACAGCAGGAAAATACAGCAGCAGTGCTGCATTACTGGCTTAACACCAGATCCCTCACCTGACAGAACTCCAGAGCCTTGGAGGTACCATATTGGTATTGTTGAAGTTAAAAGGGTGGAGAATGTTCTGCTAGACTTACATATTTTTTACACTAAGATACAGAAAGGAAATCAAGTGAAGCCAAACTGTAGAACTGTGTAGTAAAAAAGTAGCGTTCATTGCATTAACAACCCTGTCCGTTTTACACATACCAGTCTTCAATGGACTTCTGCCTTAGAAGTATCTTACATCCACTAAGACTGAGAAATGTACACATTAAAACTCACCTTTTCCTTAGAAGTTTGGAGCAGATTCTCCTCTAGTGTTCCAGACACATACACATTATTAAAAGCTACTTTTACATACAGCTTGTCTACTTTTGCCACACTTGCCTGCTTACTTTTAAGAGCAGAGGAATAAGCCAAATGCAAAACTGGAGGCAGAAGCCAACAAGAGTTATCACCATTCTGTATGGTAACTAGACCAAATCAGAAGTAGCTACTTGGCTCAGACAGAAGCCCCTTTATCTGGCCAGTATCCACAAACTCCAAAACATTTAATATCCTCCACTTAGAAATTACACCCAAGAGCTTCTGGCTTTTTAGTTCTTAACTTGCACCTCATTCCATCAAGTATTTGTTTAAGCTGAAGTGTAGACTGCATGTAAATCTGCTTCAAAGAAATGGGAAAGGAAATGGTTTGATGTACCAGCTAGAGTAGGCTCTTTAATCTTCATGCTACTCAAGGGAGTCTACACTGCAACAGAAGATTATAGTCCTATCTGCTTCTGACGAGTGTGTATCTAGTACACACAGAA
>Ga0181612_155723_pt1 | contig 16054 bp, 10 predicted proteins | sample HoacroProtozoa21_FD_119630 | JGI IMG/M metagenome (GOLD analysis project Ga0181612, IMG submission 119630) | Hoatzin crop microbial communities from Cojedes, Venezuel. Combined Assembly of Gp0051906, Gp0051904, Gp0051908
GACTGTGCCAAGGATGGGAATCTCAAAGTTTAAGGAGACAAAAGAAAACAAAGAATTTTTTCAATTACAGTTCAATTTTAAAAAATTATAGCAAGCTTAACTTAAAATTACATGTGGGTTGAAAGTGGAGTTGCTATTGTGTTAATTTATTTACTGAGATGAGCAGTAATATTCTGAGATTTTCCTTCACACACATGACATTCATATTTGGCACTGCTAAGCATTCCTATCTCCAAGAATTTTTTTTTTTTTCCCCAGCACTTTTTTTGCTTCCTGGAGTGAAGGAAAAGCAACTTGAGTACTTTTGCATCCTTTTTCCTTTAGTTGCCCTCTAATTGCGTGTAACTAGCTCTAGTTAACTGGTTAAGAGATTCTGATCAAGTTTTAAAGAAAATTTTTGAAGGGTCAAGACTGAAAGGATCAGTGCTGTTTCATCAGGGCAGGCTCTGATAGCTTTGCTGAGGTTCAACAAATGCAGTGATGTTGCAAGTTGACAAAGAATTCATTTGAGTAATAAATATTATAGAACTGAGGTTTGTAATTGCATTTCACTGATTTTTCTTCCTTTTTTGCTACTTTTCCTCAAATGTCTTACTAGATCGTGGAAGCCTTTTTTGTGGTGTTCTCCATATAAACAGATACTAAGTACTTTGTTCTTTTAGAAGGCTTTGCTTTCTCTTTTTATTCTCTGTAGGTCTCCCCTCTGGGTTGCCTACTGATTGTCAAAAACTCTGAGCATCGGAGTTAGCATAGCAGGAAGAATACAAACCAGCTAGAACAGTGACTTCTCAGCCTTTAGCATGGGGTCTGCAACTGAATCACCGTTGGGTGAGAGGTGAAGGACACTTCTGAAAAAACCACCACCCCAAAACTAGGAAACAGGAAACTAAAAAGGATGTAGTACTTAAAAGATGACTTGTGACCTTTGTGGAAAGGTAGCTGTCTGTTAAATTTTTAATTGCTGAAGTAGATAAAAGAAGAGGGCAGCAATTCTTAGGGAATAGGCCTGTGTAACTGACCAACGCTTGGTCGCTCTGGGCGCGGGGACGTGCCCTGTTGGTTGCAGGCCAGACAAAAGATCTATTTGCTGTAGTGTGGAGCGTTGGCTGGTTTAAGAAAGAAATGCAAAACTTTCCTGCTGTTGAGCTGTCCCTTCAGCCGACTCTGGTGTGAACCAGAGTCAGTGACGGTGGTGGTGGAGACGAGCAGCCAGGCACAAGCACAGGCCATTTTGAGAGGGACGGGGGGCTGCGGTACTGCATCGCTGCCCAGTGGGCCTGTAAGACTGATGGTTCTCCGCTGAGAGAGATAAACAATGGCAGTAAAGAGAGTTGGGAATACAGATAAACATTGATACTGTAAAGTGAATATTCAATCCTGCTTTGTTATGGTAGGCTGGTATGGCAGTTTTGCAAAGCTACACTTTGCTCAGTGGAGCTGTACATGCAGTTGCAAGGAATAGGAAATTTCCCTTAAGGAACCTCTGGGTAAGAGTGGTTTCTCAGCCCGTTGTGATGTGGTAACTTTATGATATGCTGGCAGCAGCCAGCATTCCCTCATCCACTGTGTTTGCTCTTCCAGTCTACCTTTTCTTGGAAAGGCAGGAGTGTAAGCAGTAGCACAGAGAATTTCTTCGAAAGTTGCACTGGAAACTAAAATTTACCTCCTTAACATACGTACAATACCTTACACTATGACTTAATTTTATTGTTTGGAAAAATGATTATGTGATTTCTTGTTCTTACATGTAGGATATATTAAAAAAAACAATTGTGCCATGGGTTGTAATTTCCTTACAAATTGAAGGGAGAAGTTTTGAAGTTAAAAATCTAGATAATCAGAGCACTGTTGTAGAAACAGTTGCCCATTGGAAACCAACACTACATCCCAGCACAGATATCTTTAAAAGAATATTTGAGACCAGAAAGAGGAAACAGTCTAGGAGACAGTGTTCATTATTATTAAATGCAAAGTGAAAGTCATGAAATATGAACTTTGTTTCAGATAGGCAAGAATTTACAAAGGAGGAAACTTTTATAGCTATCGTGAGGAAAAAGAAATAACTTGCGTTTTAAGCTTACTTCTGTCACTGTGCCATTCTCTGCATTTAGTGAACAAGTATCTAGAAATAGCCAGGAATCAGTTGGTATTCCAGAAAATGAGCAGTGTTTTAAGCTTCAAGGAGGGATGTTTGAAATTGCAGGAATTTCTGAATATCTCTTTTGCTGTTCTCTTAAAGAAAGAATTTGGATGTACATTTGAATCTGGATTTCTTAAAGTGAATATCAGTCTGGTCTATAAATTTTGAAGTATGTTGTAATTGTCATCACATAGCTAACAGTTAAGAAAACCCCACGATCTAAAGAGAACAAATAACCAGTGCTTACTGTTGGACTTGCAGCAAAATCCCCTCTCTCTCAGAAAAATGCAGCTGGCTGTAGCTGCCAGCTAGTGTACAAACAGAACCAAGAGAGGGAACAGCTGCGCTCTGAAAAACAGCAGAGCTCAAAGGCAGCAGCACCCACCTCTGTTCCTCTGGTGTTTGGTTTTAGGCTAGAATTACATATTTTGGGGTGATTTTACATATGGAAGTAAGCTTTTCTAGGTGACCTGTAGGGTTAAAGATTTCTCGACTGAAAACAAAAAGTAATGTTATGTTGGTTTTAAGACTATCTTCATCCTGTTTTTTCTTACCTTGATGCTTGTAGCATTTCTGATGCATTTCTGTGACAGTCACTGTCTGTTGGGTGGGGATTGTAGGTCCGGTGTCCTGCAGTCAGCATCCCTGCTGCTGCCTGGTGGGTATGTGTTGGCCGAAAAGGCCTGATGCCTTCACCTGGATTAGAAGGAATATCATCCAGGAATAGGTGGCGGCGGCCTAATAAAACATTTCTACTTGGCGGCCTTCCTCGTGGTGGGAAGTGTGACCCCTTCGTTAAAGAGCAAATAGTATGTGTCACGTTTTGGTGAAGACTGCAGCTGAATTTGCATGTGGCACATTTAAAACAAGAGAGCAAATTGTGACTAAAATTAAGGAAACTACACTGCCAGAAAAATGTAAAGCGGTCAGTATAACGAGTGAGAATTATGAAGGTGTACATTCCTGCAGCTTTTTGTGTACGTCATGGTGGGCCAAGTATCACTCTGTAGCTCACTGAAAGGTACTTAAAGCTTGTCCGTATGGGAGGAAGTTTTTTACAAACTGGAAACTCGTGACTAACCAACTTGTAGTGAATATAAATTCAATACTGCCATAAAATCTGACTTCCAAAGACCGCTTTAAGTGACTCCAAGTTTTTATATAATATTATGGCTGTCAGTTATTACTGAGAACTGACAGCACTTTTTTGCTATTCTGTGTTTTGTTCCAGATACCACAGGATACAGCATCTTATTTTTGAACTCCATGAAAATAAGCTTAAGGCTTTATTTGCTCCTAGCCAAAAGAGCATTTATTTCCTGTTTGTTATGTTTTAGCCAATGCACTGTATTTTAGAAAGGATGTAACACTGGCATTTTATAGATAGGGTGAATATAATTTGTCATGCAGGAAAAAAATTGTATAGATTGTCTTAATTTCTGAAGTGGTAACTTGTTTCTGGGTGCATGTTACAAAGTTCTGGTTTACTGAGGGAGCAGGGCTTACTCCTCCCAGGAGTTTATGGCGTTTTGTTTTCTACATAAAACCTGGTAATTTTCAAGGGCAAGACAACTGCAACTTGTTTGCTGTTTTTGGAAACTTGAGTGCTGCTGTTGCCAAGCATACAAAGTAATGTTTTACACTGTTTTTTTGACAGGGACACTAGCATGCAGCCAGGATCTGTCTGTTTGCTCCTTCACTGATGCCTTGCTCCTGCAAAGCCTTTCCTCGCTGGGAAGGTGAAAGGCAGAATCTGTGTCCAGGCTCACTGCCCTGGGGTCCATCACGTCACCTGGCCACAAGGCACCTTCTGGTCAGAATAGTGGTCCTCATCACTGGCTGTAGTTTTGAGCACGGTTTGTCTGATGTACCAACATGAATGTTCCCCAGTAGATGGAGAAACATTGCTATCATGGCCCTTGGTAACACATCTTGTAAAGGACATGGCAAAATAGTCATCTGAGTTTAGTAGCACCTTCTGTGAACATTAGATACATTCATATAATTAACTAAAAGTGTATTTCAATTGATAGTGTCCTAAGTGGGTCTTGTGGGGTCACATTAGGTAGTTTGGGACAAAAAGAATACTCAAACTTATTTTTAATTAACACCATCTTAGCGGGGAGCAAGGCAGCTGTAGCAGCACACAAGCAAGGTTGAAGAATAGAGAAAGAGAACATAGGCAGTAGCAAGATAAAGCTTTGAAGGTTTTCCAGAAATTGTAGCAGTTTAGATTTGTTCATATTTTAGTTCACAGGTTTTTTTCTGTTGCGTCGGAGCTCTGGAGCTGTAGTAGTTGGTGTATTTTGTCTGTACTTGGGTTGTCGCATGCGCTCAGTTGTTTTCTTCTGACATTCTGAAAATGTGATGGCTCCTTGGGTGGGCATCTTTGACAAATTAGAAAGAGCTTCAGTTTTGTGAATTGATATCAAGAATGCGATACAGATTTTTGTGTTAAAGCTTCTGGTAATAACGAACAGATGGAAAAAAACTAGAAATGTTTAAAAACCAAATTAAACAAAGCAGATGCAGGAGAATATTGTTTTGGACATGCCATACCCATGTCTTCTGGTAGTTGCAGGCCACGTAATGATCATGTGGGCTGGTGAATGTCTCCTGTAGAACTGGAAGTGGCGTGAAGGGTGCGAAGTAAAACCAGCTTCCCTCAGGGTACGGCAGTGGTGTGTGTTGGGCTGGGGAGGTCGCCCTGTAGGAGCTGTGATTCTTCTGATAGGGCCAATGACTTACTTAGGAAATAAATATTATGTGAAAATACTGAATTGTGTTAGCTGAGTAATACTAGTTAGACGGATGCTGAATCATCTGTGCTGACCATTACAGAATGACAGATGCCACCATAGGCTGTGTGTAGCTCCTATGCTGTTGAATGCTACAGTCAACATTGAAAACGGCTTGAAGGTTGTCAGACTAAACACACAAGGGCTTTGTGGTTTATTGACCAGAAGGTGTTCATTCAGCTGTACCAACAGGGGACCTAAGCTACGAACAAAATCCTCACCTTCCTCCAAAACATATGAACCCCCCTCTGCAAGATTCTCAGTCTGCTCTGGGCTCCGACTGAGGGTCTAGAGCCAATACCTCTCGCAACAGCACTGACTGCATTTGGACCAGCACCCTGTAGTTCTACGTTAGCATTTTTTGGGGGGTGTGTTAGAATAAGTTGTCGCGTATTGCAGTGTTTCTGGAAGCTGTGGACAAGGCCCTGGGGGTGTGGAGGTCAAAAAGGGTGCTGTTTCATGCGACACCTGGATACCTGCACCGGCCCTGAAACACACCCGTGGGTGTGTGTCGTCCCTTGCCAGCCTAAGTCGTGGAGTTACCAGTGATGAACTGATAAACTAACTAAACAAATTCACTGGTTTACTTTGTGAGATAGGGAAATAAACTGTGCATTGGCTAAATTAAGAATATGTAAACTATATTTACGTACGTTTATCTTTAACTTTGTGTTTGATTTAGATGTAAATGTTGGGAGGCTGCACACTTGTGATTTTTCTAAACAATTAATCTCCTGCCTCTCAAAAGGGACACTCTGGCCTTAATTATGATACCGGATCCCATCTGTCCTAGCTGGTTGCATCATGCTGCTTCAAATTGTGTTAACACTTGAATGGGAAAGTAAATGTTTACTAGGTTGTTTGGCGTGATGATAAATAAACTGGAATTTGAAATTCAAGAAATTAGTAACATTAACTGAGTCCTTGCTGCAGATCTTGGAGAATGGCATTTACAAAGGCTGGAGATGGGAAGTTAAGTTAGATTTCGGAGGTGCTTTTTAGGTCTGTTGAAAACTGATTGCAACAAGCTGCCAGGTTCCCCAGGAGTGCTGCCTTTGTCTTTTGAACTCCGCAGACATTTTAGTGCATTATATGAAAGCGTTGAAAATAAGTGCATCGAACAGTAGCTTTGTGGAAGCATTCGCAGCATAAAGCTAAGAGTGTAAAACGCAGCATGTGCATCTTCCCCAGATGCCGAGAACCTTTGCAGTACTGTGTTTAAGATGTTTTGTTTAGATTTTTCCTGTATGTCAGAGCTGTGGACATTTTAGGAATTTCTGTAGAAACAGTGCAGAGGAGGAAGACATGATTAGAGGCTTGGGATGGGGGACACAACCCACATTCTATGTATGCCTCTACTGCTGGATATATTTGGTACGTTGTTTAAAATACCTTACCTTTATTTTCCCTGTCGATAAGCATATGGGCTAAGCTATTTGTTTTTGAATAGTAAGCCACACTGTGGTGGTTCTGAAAGTGTAATTACTGGAAAGGCTCTGAAGCTAATCAAACCTACTCTTTTGGCGTTGTTGGAGTTGGACCAAAATAAGCAGCTTTTAATAGCAGCTTTTAATAGCAGTTATCAGCAAACCTGCCTATTTAGAAGTAGTTGACTTTATCTCTTATACTTGAATTTAAAATTCAACTGAAATTTCAAGATGATGTGGCATAATTTGCTGAAGATACGAGGGTGGATTTTTTTCTATTTGTTTGCTCTTGTTGCGTTGCCACGAGTAGAAAGTTGCAAAGAAGCCAAAAAAAATCTGATGCTGAACCACTTCCAAATTTGATTTGTATATTCAGCGGCATAAGTGAGGCACCAAGTTTGAAGAGACATTCCACCCATCTCATGGGAATGCTGCTTATCAGCAACAGAGTGCGGAAGCTGCCGTTTGCCAAAAGTCCGCAGTGAAGAAGTTCAGTTCCTCTATTGAGTGTTTGTGGATTAAGCCCAATTATTAGAAATCATGTAGCTTGTAATGTTTTCTTGTTACAGGCAACTGTTTTTTTTAACGCAGATCACCGTACATCATTTGTTACAGATTGAAAAGAATAAAGAAGTGCAAGTTAAAGAGAGAAAAAATTGGTGGTAAATGTTTTGGAAGTCTCTGAAGTGAAGATCAGTGCCTCTAGCTCCCAGGTAGCTGTGGCTCTGCAGTGCATTTGGTACCAATTGATGCCTCTGTGCGTTGATTGAGCTGTGAAGTGAAAGACGGGATTGCGGGTGGGGGGGTGATCTTGTGCTGAATCCCTCCTCTGTCTGTTTAGACGTGTGGCTGGAGCAGTAAGCTGTGAACACAGGTGGCCACAGTAACAGCATGGAAACTTTTGGGTGCAGGTCCTTCAACTCCTACAGTTAGCTGAAGTGAAAACTCTCCCCTCCTTCTTAGCAAGTGTTTTTTTGTCATCATGGATCACTACTTTTTTAAAGGGCTGAGCTTGCAAATAGATTTGAAACTGCAGAGAGAGGTTTGTAAGATAAAATACTGAGGCACCCTTAAAGATCCAGCTCTAGGAACGTGCTGAGCCATGTTCTTGTACATCTCGCCTCAGTGCACTTTCTCTTTCATGTTCCCTCTGTGTCCAGTGTCGTTTGAAAGCTTACCTCCTTTTGGAGCGTTCCTGATCCCAGCTTGCATACTCTGCCAACAGCGTGAGATTATGGAGGGAGTTGGAGGGGCTGGGTGTTGCCCAGCAGCTGAAATCCCTGCCCTTGTGTTGTCATCTAAGATTATGCATGAATCCATGAACAAATGAAGATTACAGGTTTGTTCATAAATGCTGTGTTCGAGGATGTTTTTATGGACACCAGCTATACTGGGGGAAAAAATAACCGATAATATCAGCTAGATTGTCAGGCTGCCACACTGCAAGGAGAAAATTGAAAAACGCTACCTGAAGAAGTCTCAAGTGCTGTTTGCTTTCTCTTGAGCTAGAGAGTTGCGAGCTATGTCAAACAGAAAGCAAAGCTAGGAATACAGGAGGGAGGGACCCTAAAATCCAATCTCCTGCTACTGTGAGCAACTAACCTCCTATAATCCATTTTAAAAATGTTTTAAAAGTATTTAGGTTTGTTAACTTTTGCGTTCTTTCTGAAAGCTTGTTACCAAACAACACTGCTCTGACGCGTAGAAAATTCCTCTCATTTCCAGCTGAAACTTTTCACTCTGGCATCTTTATTCATCTTTGTTCTTGTGCCACAGTCTTTTTGTCATTTAAATAGCTCGTGTCCCTCTGAGCCTGTAAAAGCTAATGTAGCCCTTTCATGTGAAGAAAAACAGCACTTTCAGTTTCTGGCAGGACTCCCTTCTTTCCTCTGATGGTGCTAGTAACGCTTCTTGCACCTGTTACAGGGTGAATTACTCTTTGTGGAACAAAATGTGCAAGAGTCGTTCACGGTTTTTTATGTACAGTTTCACGCAAGACATTGTTCTGTGGTGTTACTGCTTCCATTCCTCCACTGGGCGTAACCTTCGTGATGCACACTGTGCTCCGGTCTGCCTTAGCTTAACATTCATTATCATCTTTTGGTAGATATGGACACGTTAATCTGTATCCATTGATTCCAGGTGAAAAGCTCCTGTCCTGTTAGGGAGGGTCCCTCAGTCTGTGGTTTTGTACTGTTCAGTTCCACCTCATTTCTGTTATTCTGATCCTCAGCATCACCACAGTTCTCCATAGACCAACTTGTAATCCTTCTCTGCTGACAGTTCCTTCCAGCTTCGTGTCACCAGGAAGCTTCGTTATAGCTGTCCTAACCTTGGCCCCAAAGTAATTACCGAAATTATGCCACTCTGATCATAGTCTGCAGCATGTCCAAAGTAAGGTTTGTGCAACTTTTGGTTCTTATTATACAAACTTCTGTCTTTCTTGGGCAGAAATGTTTAAGTTCGGGGCAGAGGGCCAAATTCTGTTGTGCTTTGGTTTAGTGTTGATCTCCAGTTTTTATGAGAAACTAACAATTCTGCATTTCTTCAAGTATCAGACTGATATTAAACAAGCCCTTCCCTCTAAATTTGGCATTTCAGTTCCTTAGAACTTCAAATGTATTTGTAAAATATGAACACACAACTGGAAATTATGTAAGTAACTGGATAACTGTTACTTTCCCCTCTATTTCATGTATGTGTTCTGTCCCATTTCTGAAGATGCTGTGTGGCAGCTTATGTGTGAGGTCCAGTGCATTCCTTCCACAACCCTGGCAGAGCTTGCAGGAGACCAAATCCAGGATAAAAGGATGAGATTCATGCATGGGTGATTGCTGTGACTGGATCTTAAATGACCAGTCAAGTCAGAAGTTATTTCTTAAGCAGTAATATCAAATGTTTGGAAATTCCCAATGTTGTTGGCTTTTTTTAATTGGAAAAATCTAATAAACCACTGAACTACAGGTATTTAATATTTTTTCTGATTCAATTTAAAAAATATTCAAGTGATATTTCTGACAAGTCTCTGTTGCAGGGAGCTTAGTTTTGTAGTCCACAGTCTTACAAGATCATGATAAAGAACAAGATTGCTGAACTAACTCAGTGTAAGTAATTCTTTTCTGTTATAGCAATTTCGAAGTATGTGGTTTAGAGTTGAGGTTGAAAAGTTTTATACCATCGTGTGTTGAAAAGTCTTCTTGATGGCATGGAGCCATTCCAATGGTTGCTATAAATCTGTGAATTTATTGATTTATTTTGTGAATAAATACTGTAAGTAAAATCTGTGTGTAAGCTGCTTACCTTTCCCTTTCCATGTGCCAGATATAGCGCATTTGACTCTGGATGTTATTAGCTGCCTTCAGAAGACTTTCTTCACAGAAAAAACATATGGAGTCATTTATGTGAGATTTCAGAGTATCTTTCCACCATTTAAAAATGTGATATACTTCTAACTGTTGACCTCTGTCTCCTCCTATATTTTTGTATGTCTGCTAAAGCAAATGACCTGTAATGATGAGGATAGATGTTTCTACCCTGTAAAACCCATGAGATCCGATCTATTAGGCAAAAGAAGGGCTGCACATCTGCAAGAGAAACTTTCTGTAGAGTTTTACCATGTGTGTGGTCTGTTTTCCCTCTTGGAGTTTTCCAAGGTTGCCAAAGTACCTGAGCGTTTTGTTGCAATGGAAAGCTTTCTGACGTTTTCCTGTGCTGGAATTAGGCAGCATCTGCCCCTGAATTTGGAGGTAGAGGAAGAACTAGGGTGAGTTTTGTGCTGAGGCAACGAAGCCCTGCTGAAAAGACTTGCAAGCAGGTTTTGGGCAAGATTGGCCTGAATTGCGCTAATCAGGCTGGAGCCCTGGGGTGGCTGTATCTGTTCTTGTTCCTCCTATTGAATTAAGCAATTGATAATAACATGGCGATGGGCTGCTTGGAAAGCAACATCTGCTGTTTGAAAACTTTCTAAAATGCCCTAAGTGTACTGGTTTTGCTTTCTTATAGCAATTGTTTCTGTCTCTTAAATGGGAAGAAGTTTGCCTGGATGCTGAGAAGTGCACTAAGCGTTTTGAAGTACTTAAGCAGTCTGCTCAGTGCTGCTGAAACAGCTGCCAGTTTGTCTGATCCGGTGCTCCTGCACTCAGTCCTGAGCAGGTGGTTACGCCAGCTGGTAGTGCCTTACCTGATGCAGGGAATTTATTTACAAAGTCGATTTAGGCCATATTGAAAGAAATAGTAGCTTACACAAACAATTTATATTCTTAATGTGATCATAGGTGCGTAGGAAAGCAAATGTCAGATAAATGTTTTCTGGAAGGTACAGAATTCAAGAAGAGGCTTCTTTATGAGAATCTATTTGCAATGGCACCTGTACAGACATCCAGTGTGATGGATGGTGCTTGGTGTATTTATCCTCTGGAAATCCAGTTCTCATTTGCCAGGAGTTCCAGTGGGTGAAACGGGTTCCCCATGCCAGGACTCCTTCTAAGAGGCTGAGTGGAGTGAAGCAGACCCATAAAGTAAAGGGATGATAGTGTGTATCAATACCATTGCCTTTTTTGTTCTCCCTGGTCGTCTTCTCAGCTCTTGCTGTGCATGGATGGCCATCAAGCACCTGTCTTGAACAGAATGGATGGCGGATCAAGACTCAAGGTGGGATAGAAATTGGAGGAGTGATCCTGCCTTACAGTGAGCTTCCTTGGTGGATTTTGCTGACGCTCCTGGGTAAATGTATTTCAGTCTAAAATGGCTTAATATGCAGTTGTCTTTGTGAAGCAATGTAGGAGAAGCCAACCGTCTTGTATCTGGAATTCTTCATTTTATTCTAGCCTGAAACTGACAGAGCTAAGCAAACTGTGAAAAATGACACGGTGTCATACTTCAGATATTTTATGTGAAGTTGCATTAAAGTAGAATTCCAATAACTTTCACAATACCTCTCAAAGCTCAGAGTTGAGGGGGGTAAAAGTGTTACAGTTCCTCCCTGAGAAACCCAACTGACAGTTTTGCCATTCAGTACAGCACTGGAGGATGTCAGCTGCTTATCCCTTCCCCTAACCTTGTGAAAAGTATAGTTTATTCCCAAATAACTTGTATTTTCCTTATAATAAAATAGGAAATTGGGTTAAAGTTGTAGACATTAACAGTTTGTCCTCTTTGATATACCTGAGTAATTGGCCTGCGAAGGATTAAGATGCAGGAGAGTCATGAGGGAGCATTGCCCAAAATGTGTGGTAAGGTCAATAGAAAACAATAACTGGAAAAAGATTTAGTCTAGAGACTTTTCCCTCAGCTAAGTTAGTGAAAACAGTGAAGATCCTGCTGTTTTTCCTTGTGTTTAAATTTTGCTTAGAGGATTTAACGGGGGGCAATATGAACTGATTGTGTGACATACTGGAACTTCAGGAGTACAAGACAGAGGAGATGGCTCTGCAGCTTAAAGCGTAAGAACCAGGGAGAGTCACTGCTTTACTAATTAACTGGTAGGACAGACAGAGGAAAATACTGGGGTTTATTGCATTTAGTTTCATATCTCAATGCAGAAGTAAGAAGGCTAAACTGGAGAAGGCTGGAGAGCAAACAATGCCATCTGTATGCATCTTTCAGGATGCATCTGAATTAAAACCTGTTGGTATCTTTAATGCTTAAGATTAACAAAATGACTGAAACAGTAGGAAATTCAGGATAGGATTTGCTGGTTTTTAGAGCTCATGTTGTGATGTGTATGCCATATGACCCAGGTGATCAGATAAATCTCAAACTCAACACGTGTGGATGGATTTTGAGGAATTGCCAAGACAGCCTTCCTTATTCAGTGGTGACTGTGCAGTTTTAGCTCATGGGGAAATGGATAATTTTGTTTTGATTGATGAAGCTGGATGGAAAGCTTTGTTCCAGTACTTGCGGGTACTGTGGGTGTCTAAACTTGCAAGTTCAGACAGAAATGCCGTGGAGCTGTGTGGTTCAGATCATGTTGCAAGGAAGACTTAGGTATACAGTGAAAGTGAGAAAAAGTAATAGCAAGATCCTGGGTTTTAAGGGTGTCCGAGAAGATCCACTGTCATTCAGGAAAGGGAGAAAATGTGGCTATATTGCTCGGAATATGGATAAGTATGTTTGTCATGTAATAAGCTTAGTGCCGTGGCAGAATGCTACAGTTCTACTGAAGAGGAGAAGAATAAGAGAATAATCTGCTGTTTCCTTAAGCTTTCTTTAGTTAATTTGGTAATGCATATACTAATCCAGGATAATGAGCTCAAGCTCTTTGCTAGTGCACTGAGACTGATGCAATATCAGGGTGGCTTGTTTCCAGGACTAGCTGGATGCCTCCGGCGGGACCTCACTGGGCAGTGTAAACGTGACCCGAGAGCTTTCTGGTTGTCTGGGCAGGCTACATGTCAGTTCTGGTGAGTGCGGCGATCATCGCATAGGAAAAAGCAGTATTTTGTTTGCTTTCTCCTAGGTACAGTCTGCCTTTCTTTGGCTGTATGATTGATTGCTGACATGAGGAATATCATTATCATGGCTGTAGCCTGCAAGTCCAGCCCTTCATGATGGCTAATGGGAGCGTCTGTTTGGGTCTCTCTGTGTAACTCATTCAGTTAAAGGGAATGACGGAAAGCAGTTGAGGTTTTTAGCATTTGTCCACTGCTTGTCCTTGGAAAGAGCCTGTGATCCTAAATCCCTCTCCCTCACATTAAATAGTTCTTCATCAGACCAGATAGCACTTCTCATGCAAAAAAAAGCTTGAAAGGTTTCCATATCTGTATTCATGACACAGACAAATTAACATTTAAAAATTATTATATGTGGAGTTACTCGTATTTGCATAAGTTGGTACTCCAGTAGGCAGAGATCACACTAGAGATTTAGTCCTCGTTGTAACAACCTTTAAAGTGTTTGAGCATGTACAACTTCTGCTTTTGCATTCTTGCTTCCTTACATTCAGGGAGAAGGATTTAAACAGCAGTGAATCTGCATCAGGGGTGATGCTTCTGTCAAACAGGTGAAGGCCTCCTCTCTTGAAACAAGATCTGTTCTCTTTGAAAGTTGTTATTTCTTCATAATTAGTTTTTCTGGTTTCGAGTGGCATGTTTACTTCAGAAAATGGGGAGGCTTTGAGTGCAATAGCCTTTACTGCTGTTTCTCTGAAACTTACTGTATGAAGCCAGCAGAAACCTTTTATGCTATTAGTGTGCTGGTTGCAGTTGTTTGGGAAGTAGGTCAGAGGGATTTGAAGATGCACAAAAAGATGAGAGCTTTAAGTTGGGCTTTTCATAGTTAGGCAATTAGGTAAGAAAGTTACAATAGCAACAAAGAAGCAATAAACTATGCTGCGAGCTGGAATCCCCAGGCTGTAGAATTTCATGCCTGTGCTTGAAGGTCTTATTGTAGATTCAGATAATTTGCCTAAAATACAGGGAGTGTATAGTTATGAAAGACAGTACTTCAGTTAGTGTTTCCTAGGAGGAAGAACAATTTGAATTCTTTATTTAGGGAATACCTGTTTCAGTAATAATGCTGTCAAACTCTTATATTATGGTGGTGGGGGGAAGAGGGGGTTGAATTGGCTGTTGCAGGAGAGAGCTCACACAGATGCAGGAGATGCCAGGTGACCGAGCAGCAGAGAATGTGATACTTGCAGTGGTGGCAGATCCTCTTGGGAGGTGTAATGCCTGCCTTCCCTTCCCTTCCCTCCTGCCTACACTCTTTGTGTACATGATTCATTTCACTCACAAGGACAGAGTTACACTGAGGGCTGGAGTGGTGGTTATCGCATGGCCACTACTCTTCTAGATGTACAGATTCTGGGGAAGCATGTGAGTAGTTATAGCCATTGGAAATGGTTAGGAATAGTTATAAAATAGACATTTTGTGTTTGAAGGGATGGAAAAGTTGATGGTAGATAGTAACCTGAGAAATAGAGAGGAAAGAGAAGCCTTTACAGTTGTCCCATCCTTTCTTGTATAAGCCAAAAGATGAGAGAGGAGAAATGATCAGTTGAAGTTGAGAGAGAAATGACCTTTTGAACTTTCTTATTTTGCCACCTTCACGAAAAAAAAAAAGTCTTAGAAAAATGATTGATAGGTTTGCAGGTGACGACAAGTTGAGCCCTTTAATATTCTCACTACACATCTCCAGGTCCGTTACTTGGGGGTGCTGAGAGTTTTCTGCGTACGTTCCGGTCAACTGTGGAGGCAGTGAGAGCTCCTCCGTGCGGGCTGGAAAATGCTGTGGCGGGGAAGGAGCTGGGTACGTTGGTCGCACTGCCTGCTGGTTACTGCCTTTGAGTCACTTGTCTTGTTACAGACATGTCTTTGCAGTTTCTTTAAAAAGGTGGGCTCATTTATAACTGTTAGAATCTGGGTGCTCGGGGTCGTGCCGCAGATTTAGATACTGTTTGGTTTTAAGTTTTGCATTCTCTGCTAGATGCTTCATCTGCACACAGGTTGTTGTTAGACTGCAGAGACAAGAATGCTTATATTAAAAAATAAAAATGCAAATACATAAATATTGAAATTATTTTTGTTTGCAAATCTGAAAGTTACTGTGTCTCGTATCTTGTACGATCTTAACTGTGGATACTGTATGGGAGAGAGCTGTGCTGAAAATGAAAGGGATGAAATCCATAGTGCTCCACTGAGTGCTGATGTCAGGTAGAAGCCATGTGTTTGTGCATCAGTGACACTTCTGCCATGGTCACGCAGAAGTACTGGAACTGTTCTGCCTTCAAGAGATGAAAAATGTTCCATTTCTGTTGCAGGATTGATGAAGCTGAGCATTATGGGAAGGAGGGCTAAGGTTTGTTTTTGTTAGATAATGGTTATGACTGGGGAAAAAAATTTAACTTCGCTGTTAAAAAAAAAAGTTTGCTAGTTGAGATGACTAGTTTGTGAGAGTGGGATTTCTTATCAGTTCTGCAGATGTACTCAATATTTCTCTTCTCCAGTATCTCAGTGATCCTGTTTTCTTTGCTCTGCAGCTTGTACATAACCCCCTTATTTAATGCACAAGGTCAGTAGGGTGCTACGCCGAACAATATTTCCTGGCTGGCCCTCATGAAGCGTGTGCTCGCCTTGACAAGATTTATACCATCTACCACGAGCAATTCTTCACGATGAGGTAAACAAGTACTTTCGCTCCCAGGTAGCCATTAATTGCTATTGCTTGCATATAAGAGAAGAGAAGACTTCCTTTTTGCATAGGTCAGGTGTTACTTCCTGAAAGCCTACAGCACAAGACAAAGGTTTGACTTTTGAAGGTTTTTAGTTTCTAAGCAAGCAGAAATGGGACCTTGCGAGACGGGTGCAGAGATTCCTGTGCCTGGCCAGGGCCAGCGTTCCCCGCATGCGGGGCTGGGGCGGCAGCAGTGCATCACCGGAGGAGGCCCTCGTGCTGGCAGTGTGTAACAGCCGGGTGTGCCCCAGCCTGCCGTCGAGGTGATGAGCTCTTTCAATGTCAAGTGCAAGGTCCCGCACTTTGGTCACAACAACTCCATGCAACGCTACAGGCTCGGGGAGGAGTGGCTGGAAAGCTGCCCAGCAGAAAAGGACCCGGGGGTGCCAGTCAACAGCCGGCTGAACATGAGCCAGCAGTGTGCCCAGGTGGCCAAGGCAGCCAACGGCATCCTGGTTTGTATCAGGAATAGTGTGGCCAGGGGAAGTGACCTAGTAGGGAAGTGACCGTCCCCC
>Ga0181612_176905_pt1 | contig 16054 bp, 15 predicted proteins | sample HoacroProtozoa21_FD_119630 | JGI IMG/M metagenome (GOLD analysis project Ga0181612, IMG submission 119630) | Hoatzin crop microbial communities from Cojedes, Venezuel. Combined Assembly of Gp0051906, Gp0051904, Gp0051908
GGAGAACACTGAATATTATTACTTTATGCTCAGTATGGAGTTAAGTGTAAGAGCTTTGACTGTGGTGGGTTTGGATGTGCTGGATGAGACTCTTTTCGCCCCAATTTTAATTATCCAAAAAAATAGTGTCACATATAGCATAAGCTGTTAATGAAGGCTCCTTTTCTAATCAATAGAAAGGGAGAGCAAGAGGAGACACCTCCCTCCTCCAACCACAGGCATCAGAGCAAGGAGGGATGAATCTTCTCCTGTGACTGAAGAAAGGAACAAGCTCCCTCTGCTTAGCTGGATGGCCCTGGCTGGAGTTAACTTGTCTCTATTGATGGAGCCCTGGTCCAGGAGTATTTCTCTAGAACACTAGGCTACTAATGCCATCAGAAGATGGGAGCAATGGATTTGCTGGAGGAGAGAGAAACACATTCCAGAGATCTGTTTCAGAGCAACCTCCAGAACTCCAGTTCACATCAGCAAGGCTGGAGCAGGACAAGCCTCTATCCCACACACAGTGGCAAGCCAGCTTTCGAGCTTCTATTTAACTCAATTCTTGCTCTGTACGATGATGTTTGAGCTTGGTGATCTACTTGACCCATCAAAAACTGCAAGAGCTGCTGCCTTCTCTGAGCTTTGTTTCATTGGTTTATCCAGAGTTTGAAGTGGGAGATGGCAAAGTCTAAATTTAGAACAACTTCAGCAGCACGGTGTGTCTAGCCATGCTTGCACTCCGCTTTCTGAAAAGACGATGACCAAACAAAATCCAGCTTTCCTTTTAATCTGGCCTATTGAAAATCAAACTGCAAAGAAAGATGTTAAAGCTGCTACTGTGAAACGTGCTGCTCCATGAATTAGTAATTGTGTTTACCTGCTACTTTGGGAATTTTTTGCCTGTGTTGCTGTTTCTTACTGCCACTCAACATGAGGATCTTTTATTCGAATGAGACTATTTCAAAGCACTTTTACACTCACGTAGAGTCAAGGACTTATTTACTTTCTGAAAGTTATTTACTTCATGTAAATATTTCACAGCCACAGGATCTCCCAGATGAAAGTAGAGTTTGCTCTGTGCTCCTGTTTGGGAGTCTAATTAAAATAGGAATAAAATAGGAGGGATGGAGCTGTAGTGCTAACTGCAATGGATGTGTCTGGAGGGAATTCAGCAAGGGGCACCTGTTTCTTGGCACAAGTGTTGAAGCCTCTGCACAAAAGCAGAAGAAAAATGCCCAACACAAGAAATGAAAGCCCTGAGATGGATAGGGGGAGTAGGGGAGAGGCTTTCAGAGATGGGATAGCTCTGAGCAACACTGCTATGGCACAAACCGTATGCTGCTGTCACGGAAGAGTTGGTCCTGGTTGCCATTTCCCATCACCAATGCCAGCCACCTCCTTTTTGCCTGAATACCCTCCCTCCCACAGAACAGATGTGAAGTCAGCAGCAGCATCTCCCTGCGCCTGCGATCCCACCAGGCCAGAGCCACCGCCACGGGGACAAGGTTTCTGCATCCCACCTGAGAAAGCTGAGGGCATATCCTCACCTGAGGCAGGTCACCAGTGCCACTGATGGCCAGATACACCTTCGTGTCTTCAGTGACTATGGGACTTTTTTAACAGGATTGGTACTTTCTCCAGTATGTTCATGACTATAACAGAATGATAGGCACTGCAAAGGACTCCATGGCTGTGCTGCCTCTGTATTTGGATAACTTCCCACACTCATTGCTCCAGAAAAAGCCAGAGACTTCAAAGTAATCAAATAAAGAAGGAGGAAAAAAAAAAAAAAACAAGAGATCAATCATTACTTTCCCTATTTTTTCAGAAATAGCTTGTTTGCTGTTGGTTAAGGAAAGATTACTCACCATAGCTGTCTAGAGGACAAGGGCATATTGCAATTTGCTTAAGGTTTTGAGCGAGGATTTTTTGCTTAAAAGAGTGCATATGGAGACAAGGCAGATTATGAACAATCCTTTAACAAGATCCTCAAGCCATCAGGCTGTTTAACATTATTGATCAGCGCAGCCAGAGCACATTTGAAAAAAAAAATAAAAATAAAAAAATCTATCGGATTAAAATGGAAATAGCTTTCTTGTTCTGACTTCTCATAAATTTCATTTCACTTTGCAGCAGAAAGCTTCTCCAAAAGACAGGCAGTCCCCAAGCCCAAGGTGGTGGCCCTGCTGGGAACACGCTGCCCTGCACCCCTGCCTCCTCCTTTCTCCTTTGAAACACACACATGTCCAGCAGCCACATACGTGTGATGCTTCTGTTCCAACAAAAAAAGTGATATTTCAACAAAGAAGCCCCGAACCTAACACCTCAAACCAGAAGCGACACCTCCTAACAGCTCCTTGCTGCAGAAAGCCTTTCTAATAGGAAGCAACACGACTTGGGTGTGTATTTTAAAGAGACTTCTTTTGAGAACGTAGAACACTAAGTCAAAATAAACCCCAAGCCAACAGTTAATTGATGTCATCCACCTAAACAGCAAAGCTTTCATCTCCAAAGTGCCCATGGGGGGGACTGCAGTTCTGGGGATTTTGTTTGCAAAATAAATGAAAAGAAACACTTTGCTTTCAATTTACTGCCCCAGAAGTTGACAGCAACAGTAGTAAACAATAGAAATTATTTGTATAAATAGCCTTGTTTATTCTAATGATGTTGGCATTTTCTGCAAAGATTAATTAGCTATAATGTTGCGAATACTATTACAAATGAAATGCGCACCATAAACCAAAAATAATTTGACTGACCTATGTTCTAAAGTAAAATATTTACAGTAATGAGATTCTAATTATCCTTTGTTATGGCAGGCCATTCTCTGCACTCCTTTTTATTGATAGGAGATGTATTGTTTCAGCATTTTGGCTCAATTTATTTTCTTACATTTGCATTTTCTTATGCACAGAAAATGAGAGATGATCGTTACCTTCTTCACTTTGCATTCAATTTACATCAGCAGCACATTACCTCATCCTAACTCGTTTATCTACCACAGAAATTTGATAACAAAAGCTACTGTCAGTGATGAATAAAGATCATTTCAAAAGCATCAAGAAGAAACAAGATGAATTACAGGTTTCAGGACCTTTTGTTTGCTCAAAAAGGGGAAATAAAGGATTTTTTCCACCTATGCAACCGCGTTCGCACAGGGCTGTAACTCAGACACAGCGTCTCATATTTACCTGTAGCTGGTCGGTCCTTTCTGCATACAAAAAGTAACTCCAAATACCCTCCCCACCATAAACATCTCTCTCATTTGCTGCACGAAGGAACATTTTTAATTTTTTGGACTGAATGCACAGAATTTATGGTTCATAAGCTCAAGCAGACACTTAAACAACTACCCAAAGGCTATTGTAGCCTGCTAGCAACGAATAGCTCTCCAGCCTGGGAGACACGGGCACACCCAACACAGCCGAACTCCGCGTCTCACCGGACGGCGTTAGCCTGCTGGTGAGCACTCGCGGCACCGTGAAATGTGCTGTGGGATTCTCTGTAACTGACAATAGCAGAATATCCATCTTGCTTTACTGGGAACTAGTAAGACCTGCCAGCTCCTCTCTTCCAGCTCTCCTGCTTTAACAAGCCATCAGAGCCTGCTAGCCTCTCGCTGCTCTTCCCAACCATGGTGTCAGAGCGAATACCAAAAGGCAACGGCACCGACCGCACACTCAGAAATGGAGTTCTGCTTTACAGTGCCTCTGTCCGAGACCCTCTTGTTGTCGGGCAGAGTGCTGCAAGCCCCAGATGTGCACAGGTTTCTGTTCAGCCCTGTGCAAAGGAGAGTGGCAGAAACTGAGGAGCAGGCTTTGAGGAACAGCTCACTGGCAGAAGGACCACAAGCCCTCCCCAGAGCGGGATGAATGATTTTGGTCTACTTTCCCTACAGCTCCTCAAGGAAGGAGGCAGGGAGTAAAGATTTTTGACCTTTCCAGCAGTGAAAGTTTCATTTATTTTTTTTACAACATTCAGTATTTTCCCAAAAGCACTCACCTTGAAATAGCTCTTCGTATTAACGGAGAGTCAGAAGAAGGAACTAAATGGGTTTTAAAAGTTGTAAATAACCCACCATGAAATATGAATGATTTCATATGAAAACCCGCTCTTTCTGTTTTGTATGAAAAGCTGCTTTTTTTTCGATTTCATCTCACCCATCTTCCTTCCATTTCGGTCCACTCTTTGGGCAGTGTGGATCAGGAGCAGCCCATGAACCTGCCCTGGGCAAAGGCTGCCCAGCAGCCAGGAGCCTGCACACTCTCCCTGCTCTGGAGCCGGTGTTTTACCAGCACATTCCTACGCCATCCCACCATTCAAGCCACCAAGTAGCAGGTTCCAATCTGCGGCCTCAAGCACAGGACCCAGGAAACTCCATGGTGCTTCCAGGGTTTACCCCAGCAGATCTGGATAACGGACCCACAGTCTCACATTGCTTCACGCAGGTTTTTAATCGGATTACTCGCGTGAGACTGTGTAGAGCTGGCTGATGCAGCCCTGCTCCAAAGGTGTTTGGACCCTGAGAGGAAACATCATCTGTAGGGTGGTCTTCAAGGGAGTTGTGGATGAAATGTGGGCCGTGTTGAAGCCTTTGAAAATTCTACTGTGGACTTTTATATTGCTGATAACATCACCTAGATAGGAATGGGAAATCCAGTGTTTTAAAGAGGTTCACTGAAGCAGCACTAATTTATTCCTGTTCCATGCTCAGCCCCCAAACATGGCAGCAGTATCCTACAGGGCAGAAGATAAGCCCAAGGACCGCAGCTACCTAAAAGGTTTCTTCTACATGGACACGGACCCTCCAGTAACACTCATGCTGCCATTTCAAGCTCCAGCAACGGTACATCTGGGAACCTTAAATTAAAGGGTTACCCAGAGTAAATAAACAAGCACTTGCACTTTGGAACTATTGACTGAGCTCCACCACTCGAACAATTTGTTAGCGAGAGGTTTGGGCAGTGGGAAGATGGCACATATCCCCCTTGCACTCTCCATTTGTCTTCTGGGAGCTTGTCTTCATGCCGAAAGCACAGGTGGGTTCATTGAAAACCTGGCAAGTCCTTCCCTTTTGGGGCCAGGGGCTTACTGGCGCAGGTGAAGGGACGGTTTGTCACTCGACGGTGGGACAGCTTGTGCAGTCTCATAAGAGATGAGAGCCCAGAGAGACTGCTGCGTTTCATAGCTCCTCTCTCTAAAGCTCTGGTTCTTTTCTTGGGGATGAAATAATACTTGATATGCTGATATTATGCAGAATGTGTCACAGGGATTAATTTTAAGAATGGGATTTTTCTTTAATTATTTCAGCTTTTAAGCTTCCAGAGCCTTATTCAGCCATTTTAGAATGTACGCACCCACACACAGAAGGAAAAAAAGGGGAGAGCGTTGCTGGTGGAGTAACATCCACACCTCTGCATGTGCCGCCGCTTTGTCCTGGAGTACAAAGAAGTACCCACATCCATAAAACAGTCACTGGATTTGTCGCTGCGAGAATTGTTTAAAGCCAAACCCAGCGTGACTCTAACGAAGACTGTAAGATGCAGCCAAAATTGTAGGCAAGAGAGAGTAGCTGATGGATGTGGGCAATCACACATAGTAATGCGGGCTGTCGCTTGATTTATCTGCAGCAGCAACAGTTTCAGCAGAGGCTGGTTCACGTCCAGCACGAGTACTTGTTTGGTGCAAGGCTGGCCTTGCTTCTTTCATTACAACATTGCAAGTGACAGGTTAAAAAAAGGGCCTCTTTCCAAAACGTTTGCTTAGCAGTGAAAAGTGAGCAGAACCTCATATCGGTACCACCACCCACCCAGGTGTACCTCCTAGAAAACACTATACTCAGCTGGCAGGACAGGCCTGGCCCCACAGCCCCTTGGCCCAGAGACCCATCTCACGCTCTCAGACACTGGTTCAGAAGTTGCTAAGTCGTGTGTGAGTGTATTCTTGGTGTGAGGATGGTTGCCAGCCAGGGTGAGTGGCACGCCTGTGGAGGCTGGAGCCTGCAACCTTCAGTTCAGACCAAGTTTTGCTTGTAAAGCGCCGTGTGGGATCAGTAAGCAACTGAGAAAGCCTAGAGAGATCGGAGGAAGGCAAAGCTGCATTCATGAAAATGAGTTCTCTCCATTAAATGGGTTAATTACAGCAGGTGCCTGGCACATCCCACTGGGAAGAGGTGAAGGAGTGGGTCTAATGCAGCTGCCTCGCTTCACGCAGGGCGATGTGCGGCTGTGCTCACATTGGGTTCCCCGGGCACTAAGCACATGGAGAACCCAACAGGGTTACAAAACCAGGGAAGGCTGCTCCACCTTTCTCACCTAACCATTTTCTGCCCAACTTGGGGACAAGCTGGAGGCTGCACCCCATTCCACGGGGAGAAGGCAGGTCTCCTCCAGCAAGGCTGTGCCCCCTTGGTGCCTCCACGCTCTCTGCTCCCCGCTCTGCTGGAGGGGCTTGCTTGAGGGTGTACGTTCATGTCCCACATGTAAACCACAACCCTGTAACTGGGAGCGACAGCCACCCCACGGGGGCTGCAGTGTTTGAAACAAGCCTGGCTTCTTCCGAGGTCACTGCTTTACCCATCAATATCTACTGTCAAACAATTAGGTCAAGGTCAGGATTTTAATGCATGCAATTTCATTTTTAACCAAAAACACACTAGCACGAGGAAGGCAGAGGTGCACGCTTGCTGTACAATGATTAAAAGCATTGCAAAACCAGTTAGTTTGATCTCTTGCAGAGAGATCCATAGGGGAAGGGGCTGGTTATACCGTCACTGGCATGGCGTAAGCCAGAGCAACGGACCTGGGGCTCATGAGAATTCAACAAAAGCCATCCTCTGCGCGTTCGGAGGGGCTGGGATCTGCTCTGGATCCAGAGCAAAAGTTAGCCAAGAGAAGGAACGAGCGGCTGGCACTTGCCCCTCACTCTCCTCTCTGCCCGCCTGGCTGAGCTCACGCTCTCCTTCACCCTCAGAGGGGCCGGGCCCACGGGTGCCTGAACCCCTTCCACCATGGACCCGCCAGATAAGGGTCTGTGTCCAGGGTGGCCACCAGCAGCTCCAAGCAGAGCTGCTCCACCGTGCCATCTGGTGACAAACAGGGACATGGCTGCGAGTACTAAGGAAGGGTGGAGAGAGAGGAGAGGCTGAGCTTCCCCCAGGAAGTTCCTCTGGGCGAATAATGTCTTTTTTAGAGTGAAGGGATGGGAGAAAAATGCTAAGCAGAGGTGAGGGTCTCCAAGAGGTGGGTCAGGAGCAAACCCCGCCACGTGGCTGCCACAGGGAAGCTCCTGCTGCTGACCCTGCTGATGGGACGCGTGACCCTGCCAGGAGAGCATTCATGGTAACTTCATGATGGGACTGCGTGTCCTTGTGCCCTTCCTTCATCAGGCAGCCACCATGGGAAAGCTGGTGGCCACCGTGGACATCCTGCCTAGACTGGGGGTCCCTGCAGTGCAGGCATCTCTCTGTTGGTGGTTTCTGCCCAGGAGCTTGGCCACCAGGTTGAAGGTGGACACACATCACCTCACTGGCATGGCCTGGCCCGGGGAGGAGAGGGGCTCATGTCATCCCTCTTGCCGGCACAAATGGCGGTACCCAGGCATGTGGGCAAGGGCAAGGAGCAGGGAGAGAAGCTGATGGCCCATGGCTTCCAAGGGCAGCAGCTGCTGGCAGAGGTAAGCGGCCTTTCACAGACAAACCAGGTAGAGACAGCTAAAGCAGGACAATGTCTGTGTTCAAACAAGACCTCACAAGCAGCACCATGAACAAGCCTATCATTTTTCTCTCTCAAATAGCTTATTCCCATCTGTGCATCTGTAATAGGAGATACTCACACCACCTGCTTTAGTGTATTTTAAACATCAATCTTCAGTGCTCCTGATCACCCTCTAGCTGTCAGTCACGTCTGTCAGTCGACTACTTTGACTCTTGGTTCTCCAGATTTGATCCTCTGGATTGCACTTAGGCACCAAAGAAACCTCAAGCAGAGGGTAACACTCCTGAAACATCCCTGGCCTTGGGGCAACAGGGCTGTGAACGCATGGAAAGGGTTTGCTTTCCGGGAGAACAGAGCCCCGATAGCCCAGCCCGGCTGCATCACACAACGGCGCATGCTCCTCTCTAGCCCCCGTTTCTTTCCCAACTGCAGTCTTCATCGAGAACAAAGAGGCGAGCTCGGTTCTGCAGAGGCCAAGGCGAGCCAATTCCAACAGACTGGAAGAGGTTATTCCTGGGAACCTTGAGAGAGAATGCATAGAAGAAAAATGCAGCTTTGAAGAAGCTCGAGAAGTGTTTGAAAACACTGAGAAAACGGTGAGTATTGCTGCTGCTGCAAAATGGCAACACCTTGTCCCCCCCGCCCGCACCTGTATGAGCCTTTCAGGGGACGCACAGAGGGGGAAGGAGGAGGGAACAGCAAGGGGAGAGCCTGCGGGGGCCAAGGGCAGCATCTATCGCGCTTTCTTCTCACTTATGGTCCATCAGCTGGGCTGGGGAACTATTTTAAAGGTTTGTTGGTCACTATTGGGGTTATAGGGGTGGCAGTTTTCCCACAAGCCTTTTCCTTAACTTTGGATTCATCCCTTTACCACTCCAGTCAGGCAGTGCCCAGAAAATAGAAATCAAAGGAAACTTCCTTTTTTTTTTTTTTTCCTTTTGCAGATGGACTTTTGGAAAACATATATTGGTAAGAGCTGCTTTCTTCACGTTCAAAAGCATAATATTCATATCGCTGCACATAAATCACAGATGTTTATTGAAACAAATTTATTCCAGCTTTGAGAAACTGTTTTATGACAGAGCTAGTCAGAGTCACGCACCCTAAATCCTGCAGCCACCCAGCCTGGGCCTGTCCCCTTTGTATACAAACTGCAAGCCAAAAAACAAAACAAAACAAAACAAATTACTTCACATATTCTTTTTTCAAGCAGGTTTTCTTGAACATACTTCAAAAACCTCACAGAACAAAATCAGTTCACACAGACTGCTGGATCTGTTGAGCCCAGGTCACGCTCTGGGCTTCTCGTTTCAGCTGTAGAGCAGAGTAAAACCCAGCAGCAATAATTAACATGCCTTCACCAAGCAGCAAATGCTTTATTCTCAAGCAGAGGTCTGCAGATAAGGCACAGCCTCATGCAAGCACAGCGTGAATCCCAAGAAATGCCATACTAAAGCGAAGCCTCAACGTGACCATATTAAAGAGCTCTTTGCAGTTCACACCAGTGGTCCCAAACCCTTGCTTCTCCACCATTTTCTTTTTACCATCTAGTTTTTCCCTTTCAGCTTCCATACCCAAGGACTCCTCAGTCCCTTACCAAAAAGATTTCAATGCCCACTAAAATATCTGAAACTAATTTTAAGGATATTTCAATAAATGAACTGTTTTGTAGTTTGGCGAAGCGCCCAGAACATCTCACTAAAAAGCCTTAAATAATTCAGACTATTCAGTCCAGACTATAAGATAAAAAATTTACATTGGCATTGTAAGACTGTCCTCTGAAAAACCAGCTGATGAAACTCAACACTGCATTTGTTTCCCTGCCACTGTAACCAATTAGCTCTTCAAAAATAATGAATGCCATCTATTCCCCTATCAACCAAAGGGCCTGGTTCACTGTTCATCTTACAAGTTGCTATTTCCAACACGTGCAGCCCACAGGAGCGCAGTCCTTGCACAGCTCCCAGGTGGTACCAAGCCCTGATTGCCCTCACCAGGCAGCAACAACAGCCACGATCCGCACCTTGTGTGCAAACCCTGATGCCCTGACTTAGACAAGACAGAACCATTTTGTCTGCGTTTGCCAGCTGCCTTCTGCATTTCAGCCTGCTCCTGGAAGCACCATCAACAGCCACGCTTCCTGGCAGGACATTCCCCCTCCTGCTTGCCTTTGCATTACCATTCCAAAGTGCATTTCCCTGTAAATTAACATCACGGACTTACTGTTCCAAAGTGTTAGATCACTAATTTTGCAATACTGGGAATTTTTATTAAAGCCTCAGCTTCTCGGCTGTAGGCAACTGTGAAAATAAAAACCCTGCCGTGTAAAGAAAAATCTAGACCAGCTAACAGTAGTACAAGACTTAGAAAGAAAAAGCAATGACGGAGGCTTTTAATCGTAATACACAGAGAGGTCTCCAAACCCAAGTGGACAGGCCCAAACCTACAGAGAACAAAGGCAGCAGTGTTGAAATAATTCAGATTAGGAAATCCTAACCACTTTCAATGAAGCAAACCTTCTAACTTCATCAGTCTAACTTAGCCAAGACATGAGGTCCCGTTGAGATGTTGCATGAGTGCAACTGAAGAGTTCTGCTGGAATGGGCAGAATTAACCCACATGGGACAGCTTAGTTAGGACTCTGGGTTAAGCACTGCTGCTGATGTTACCCCAGGGCTGACAGTGTCTGTTGTGCATTTGGGTGCCAGGATCTGACTTATTTTCCACTACAAAGATGGAAGGTGTGCAGTCACTTGCTTGTCTTTAACAGGAGGCTTGCACAGAGCAAGGCTCCAGCACTTGGTTGGCACCAGCCATGGTGGACTCTCATGTTTGTTAATTCTCCTGTCTTCTCTCCAAGATGGAGATCAGTGCGACCCCAATCCCTGCAAAAACAGAGCCGTCTGCAAGGATGAAGTAAGTTCCTACGTGTGCTATTGCCTAGCTGGCTACGAAGGCAGAAACTGTGAGATAGGTACGTACCAAGGGCTTGACCTGTGGTTGTTCTGCCCTGCTTGAAATCCCATTGTGGGGAATTTTGCGGTCACGCTGTCCGCTGTTGTGGACACAATTTGCCTTGTTGTGAGGCACTGTATGAATGTGCAAATTCAGCCTGTCAGCAATGGGATTACAGGGAAACATGGTTGGGGCCATTGGAGCAGATGTCTCTGTCCTCTCCTGTCCTTGGTGGAGCCCCAGCTCCACCTCCACTGAGCACTGAGATGCCTGCTCTTACGCAGGGTTCAACAGAGACTCAGGCTCAAGGTCTTTTGCTCAGCGCACTGCGGCTGCCAGCGCAAATGTTGACACAGAGACCTTTCTTTATCTCCCCAGCATAAGCCCTTCCGGGGCTGCTCGTCAATCAGGAATGATGTGCTCACCTGCTGAAGGCAACAGCTTTCCACCGACCCCAATGGGGCCCCCAAGCTCTCTCTCCTCCTCTCCATTTCTCCATTTTCTGCTGGACAGCAGGTGCTGAGCAGGGCAGGATTACTGCAACTTCCTCTCAACCGCACTCTGCTAAATCCATAATTATAATTATCACCAACAACCTTGATTCTGAAGGCAAACAAAAAGCAAATATTTTCCTGATGGGTTGAGGAGTTTATGAAAACCAAACAGCTGATAATTTAAGCAAGAGGGATATTCAGCTCTTATATTTATAATATAATCAGGGGCTGTGCGACTCGCATAATGTGCTAGACTCACTGCACTAATAAAAGATTCTCTTTCTAGTTGTGCTTCTGCTCTGGCAAGAGAGGAGCGTACGTTAAAAAGAGCATTTCAAAGCTGCATCAAATTTAAATAGTCTCATTGCAGATTTCCCGTGGAAGTGAGACAGGAACAAAAATAGCGCTAGAAGTGAGGCGTGAAAAGGAGCTCTGTAAAAATAGTAAATGATGGCATTAAAATGGCTACAGGAAGGGAGGTGTCCTTGGGGAGGTAGGACTGGAGTTAATCTGCTCCGAAGTTGTTTGAAAACTCACTGAGAATTAAAAGGGCATCTGTGGATTAGTGGTTTCCCACCTCCAAGAGATGGCGTTCCCACCACAGAGGAGTGCGAGGTGGGGTGGGAGAAGACACGCGCAAGCCACGTGAATCTCGCCATGTCTCAGGTTGGGATTCTTCTCATCAAACATCCTGCTGAAATGGGTCATCCACGTCAGGCTGTGATGATTTATTGGCATGTCAGGAAGAACACATGGCTTTGCTTGAGGTTTTAAATTCGGAGCCCAGTGATAATCCCAGGACAAAGCTCTTCTGGGGTTCAGAGTTTGCTCCCATTTGACACATGGCATTCTCTGCTAGCATCCACACCAGGGCTGGATTGCCGTAAGCACGGGGGGGAGGAGAGCAGCACAACGGTGGAGAAATCACGTGGCTCATAACCAAATATTTGCAGCAGCCCTTACGGTCAGGCTGCCAAATTTCAGGCAGCACACAGTTGTTGGAGGCGGGACTCGGCAGGACCTCGTAGGGCCCTGTGGACATATCCTCAACCTGCCTCCTCGAAGATGAGCAGGGATGCGATTTGGAAGGAGGACACTCTCCTTGCAAACAAACATCCATCCTCCATGGTCTGGAACAACCGGAGTGGGTTACTGGTCGAGTCCAAAGGCCCAAGTCCCAGCAAATCTCTGATCGCTTGTATTTCAAAAGAGCTTTCACAATTTCATTTTGATTTTTTTCAGACCTCACTTGTGCTATTAAAAATGGAGGCTGCAAGCACTTTTGCAGGCACGACCCACCGCAGAAAGTTGTGTGTTCCTGCGCTGCTGGCTATAAACTTCATGAAGATGGAAAGTCCTGCGAACCTACAGGTTAAATTTTAAAGTGTTTATAAAATATTTGGGTGAAAGTTTCCAAGGTCTTCTCCTGGATTTAGACACCTGAATCTCAGAAATGCAATATCCTGTTGGAAACCAACCTTGTTTTCCTGCTTAGAAAATGTAAAGAGCCTGACCCTGCACTTTTCCAACAGCAGATGTGGGGTCAGGCTAGGAGGATGCAATTTAAACACCCTTTTTTTTAGCCTAGGTGGGTAAGAGCAGAAGGGGTAGGGGTCCTGGAACTTCTGCACAAGGCAAATGCTCATTTCAGATGGCTGCTCACACAGGTACCTCTCCCGCTTGCACCCATCTTATATTTCTAGATATGGATCCTTATATTTCTAGATGTGGATCAGTAGTTTTCTTCCCCCTAAGGTGTGGAGGGGAAAGGCATTGCTTGAAGTTGCAGCTTCAAAAAGAGCTAAAGAATAGCTGGTTCTTGTTCTATTCCCCAACTTTACCGGGCTCCCGGGCTGTTACAGTAGCTACACAGACACGTGCAATCCCAACCCACCGCAATGCAGCAAGTTAATTGGGCACGAGCATCTCAGAAGCACATCTGGCAGAGGAAGGAGGAGACTGAGTAGAGAAAAGAATTGCCATCTAAGCTCAATTGAACATGTGATGCTATCCTATTTCTAATACCCGAGAGTAACAGATTTGCACACCTAAGCTACCATGCAGGCACCCGCACAGGTGAGTTGGTTTCTGAAGGTCTGATAGCTACAGCCAGGAACACTTTGAGCTACTGAAAGTGCTGATTTTCAGCAGTTGGTGTAGGAAGTGTCTTAGTCTGGGAGTCCTTCAGCTCACGGAGGTCATTAAGAGCCCAGGCCTGTGTTGCCCAACATGCTGTATCACTTTCACTGGAGCAGAAAGTTTTACTGTTAGCAATAAGATCATCTTTCAGGTTGGGTAATTGCCCTTCCTGCAAAAGCTTAGCTTTTGTTGTCTCTGAAACCTTCATTTCCTAGCCTAACCTCACAGGTAGCACTTTCCATCACTCAACACTTATTTGAGCCCTATTGCTAACGCAGACTGTTTAAAAAAGAATGTGGAGTCTCAGTAGGCCACACTTACATCTGATTTTACACTAAAGTTTATTTGCACAGCACTGTCAAAAGCTTTTCAGATGAAAGACAATGCCTGATGCTATTTACTATTTTGACTGCCACTATCAGCAGGAATTCGACACTCAGTGCGTAGGAGAGAAACGGGAAGAGCTCCTCTGATATGAGCCTACAGATGAGCTCTTCATTAACAGAGAAAATGTACAACTCTGGAAAGAGTTTATTAATGTTTTCCTCACCTTGGTGCCAAGCAGGATTATCTGTACAATTGGCAGATATGATTTCCTGCCCTCTCCCAGCTGGGTTTTTATTGTACTGGAGCCGCTCGCTGTAGAAATGTCAGCCAAAAGCAAGGCTCCCAGTCACACACCTCAGGATCGCGGGAAATGCAGGCGCAGCTGCACCGTCCTGTCGGACCTGCCTTCTCCCTCACAACCTTTCTTCTTTTTCAAAGCTGTTCAGGATTCATTTCTAAAGCCCAGAAACAACTTATGCTTTTGCTACTCTTACACGTCACCTGCACTGCTGCTCAAAGGCACGGGCATCTGTTTGCGTGGAGAACGCACGAGTGGCCCACGGCCCCGCGTCTCCTGTGCCGGTCCCGAAACAGGGTGCCGAGACAAGGCAGCTTTTGTCTCCTCGCCTACTCCTTCGATTGCTGGAACTCTCAGCGTGATGCACAGCCAGCCGTAACCGTAACTGTTTCTCTCCCAGTGCCGTATCCCTGCGGAAGGATCACGGCTCCCGAAGCGAAGAGCAAGCTCCCCCGAGCCATAAACACCTTTGAGCACTGGAACATCACCGCCGATGACCAAGACGATGCTCACGACGAGGTGCTCGACAACGTCACGGAAACCAGCACCACCACCACGAAAATCACGCCGATCATTAAGACGGGGACGCGGGTTGTCGGTGGATCAGACAGCATGAGAGGCGAGGTGCCTTGGCAGGTACCGGCTGTTCCTGCAGCTCTCCTGTAACCCCAGCAATCACTCCGTCCATTCATCCCCTTCTGAATGCAGGATCAGCTTACTTCTACATCCCCAAACCTCATCTCTGAGGTTAGTTTAGCAATAGGTCTCAAGTCTAACACAAGTTCTTTCTGTACACAGTCTTATGCCACAGCAACAAAACTTGCCTGGCTGCGGGTTGGCAAATAATCTCTAAGTCAGAGTCACAGCTGCTTTATCCGGTGAGGCACAAAGGATCAAGTTTTAAACTCTAGCAACAGATTCCCCAGCAGTCCATGAATTTACCAAGACCAAGCCAAAAGATGAGGGAGGGGAGCTTTGCAAGGAACACCGCAGCTCCTTTTTTTGGCTCCATCAGTTTCAACAGATCCATGATAATTTATACCAACAAAGGACCTGTCCTTGTATGACATTTACAAAATCCAGCTGCTCTTTCTCCACCCAGCCCCATCCTATTTGCGACATCCTAGTCATCTCTACCTCACCAGCAGTGACATCACCGGCGAAGGGCGGCTGCAAAGACACCTCCTCCAACCCGCCGCTCTGCAAATGCTTTTAAATTGTTGTCAGAAGGAAAGTTAGCTCCTAGCTTGGATCTTTTTCAAAGTCATCTACTGCCCTTAAATGCTACTCTGGCTTCAGTGAGCACGGAAATCTCAGTGACTGAGAGTGCAAAATCATAAATTCAGATGAGGTTTTAGGAAAGGCAGATCTCTGCGTTGCCAGCCCTGGCACAGACTGACACTGGTGATGCCTATGACAAGTTGCCCGCACAGGGACGTACATGCCCATTCACACCAACCCGTCGGTCCCTCTACGTCTGCTGAGGGAGCGAAGCAGCGAGCAGGGTGCACGCAGCCAGGTCAGGAGCAGGCGTCTGCCCTCCATTTCAGAGCTACCAAAGCCAGTAAGGTGCTGGGGACATACAGGGCCCACAGCAGCAGCAGCAGGAGGTTTGTTGGGAGGGCTTTTTTTGTGCCTGAAAGGAAGAGGCCGAACGGCTGCCCCAGCCACTCAGAGCCTTCTGGCACAGCCTTTGGTGGGACAAACCGCAGGCAATGCTGGCAGCCACCACACGTTCACAGAGAGTCCAGAGGAGAAACAGAAAGTTAAATAGAAGAAATCAGTACCCATAAAGGAAGTAAATTCACATGCTACAAACCCACAAAGTCTGGCTAGTTAGCTGTGCTCACGGAGACCTTTACTTCACCTCTGAAAAATATCTCGGTTGCCCTTTTGCAGCCAGCAGCTGAGGATGCTGGGCCTGCTGGGGCTCCAGCCCGGGTGGGATGGGTGACCCTGGGCTTGGGGTGGCTGCGGGGCTCGGATCCCAGTGAAGGGGCAGCGGGTGGGCGTGGGGTACCGGTGTGGGGAGGGCTGCAGGCACTCCAGTGCATCACTGTGGATGAGCTTTGTCCGCCTCGTTACGGGCACAGAGCTCCCTAGAACACAGCCAGCTCTGCCTAACGAGGCACTGAATGAGTAAA
>Ga0181612_156908_pt1 | contig 16053 bp, 10 predicted proteins | sample HoacroProtozoa21_FD_119630 | JGI IMG/M metagenome (GOLD analysis project Ga0181612, IMG submission 119630) | Hoatzin crop microbial communities from Cojedes, Venezuel. Combined Assembly of Gp0051906, Gp0051904, Gp0051908
AAATTGTATGGCTTCTGTCTGCTGAATTTAAAGCTGTTCTTTCAAATTGAGCTTTTCTGGTTTTTTGTTTTGGCCTCTAAAACAATTGCGTGTGTTTGAGTGAGGTTCCCCACAACCCAGAAATTCTTTGTCTGGTTTGAGCAGTCGTATGTTTGTGAAATATTATCTTGCCTTGTTTTGTATATGTGCCAGTAAGAAGGGTATTACAATGGTATTTTTCTGGCACAGTTGGATGAAGATTGTAATATGACTTCATCTCTAATGCACGTTTGATGGCGATGCAGTCATTTTGCTATTTATTCAAATGTTTGGAGGCCAGGGAGGCATTAAGATCATTCAGTCGCATCCCTAAATAACTGGAACTGTAAATTTTATCCAATGAATTTTGCATCCAGTCTTTGTCCTTGTTTTTGAGCAATGACATACCTTCAAGGAAACATCCAGTTTTAAAAGCAAGATTTTTATATTAAGGCAAATCCAGCCTTGGTTTTGGTTTAGATTCTTTGAAATCAAGTTATACTTCAGTTTGCTACACTGGAGAATTATTTCTGTTCACTTTCTGTATCTATGGGATTTGTTAACATTGTCTGTAAAATTTGCTTGCCCTGTGCTCAACTGGATCGGATCCAGTCTAGAAGCCATACAGCCACAGCAGCAAGTTCTCATGCTTCATCTAATGAAGAGCTTGGGCTCTGTTAACACAGCTGTACAGCTGCCAGGCTACAGCTGGCTGAAACTCAGCTGCCTTCTGCTGAACTCTGTGGTAAAACGATTGCTGTATCAACAAGATCAATTGATCATAGTCTCGTCTTCTCAGATTCTGCATTTATTAGTCCTCAAGCAGTTATGCTTCTGTTGAGCTTGATAATCTCTCTGACCAATGAGCTGATTACTAAGCTGTAAGCAGTATTTATGATAGCTTTCATACATTGTAAATCCTCTACTTCATTTGATGGTTTATTCCACAGTTAATTGCCCCACTGTTTAAAGTGATTCTGTGTCTGTACTTTGACTGGATCTACTACAATATTATAGGCAGACTGGGATGTCTTCTCCTTCAGAAAGTGTTAATACGATGTAAGTCTTATCTCCATCTTTTTATGAGATACTTCTTATGAGCTGCTTTAGTGTAGTTGTCTGCAAGGAGATCCTTAAGTTCTGATTTTAATTCATTTGTTCCTATTGTCTCAAGCTTCTGTTCGTTCTAATTCCTGCATTCACTTTGCTTATGAAGTAAAAGGACCTTCTAGCTTTAATTGTTATTCCCCGTTCTTCTGGAGCTGTGGCATTTTGGCCATCAGTAGCTCTTGATAGAATTCCTAATTTTCAGTCAAATGTGTCTTTTTAATTTTTTTGTGATTATTCTTAGTTTTAATTGTTTTATTTTCTGAAAATTAGAGATATCTCTCCTCTCTTAAAAATAAAAAAAAAATCCAAATTTAGCACATATTGCGAACCAAAGTAGAATTTATTTTTAGTGGCTGTGTTCTGCTTGCTGTTAGCTAAGGCTTATAAAGTCAGGTCTTGATGTAACCTGAAATTTTGCTGAAGTAATTCTAGTGGTCCAGGCCTTTTGCATCTTTTTGGAAAAAAAGGTAAAAAAAAATTGATAGCCTCATCAAACTCCTAGCCAGATTAAGGATCATCTGTTTTCTTACCCTGTGCTTGACTTTTTTTAAACTGATCTCTTCTCTTTTCTCTTGTCTACCCTTCAATTTGTTAGTGTTCAGTACTCCGCTACTGCATTATTTATTTAATTGCTTCCTGGTTGTTTTTTTTTTTCAGATCTTTCACTTTTAGAACACTAAGTAAGATTCAGAACATCTAGCAAGGGTAGATCTGTCTCACATCCTTCTGTTTTAGTCACTGTCTTCCACTTCCTGATTTTTCTTATCCATTTTCAGTATTTTTGGCAAATATTATTTACAATTTAAGTTTTTAATTATTTTTTTTTTAATTTTTTTTGGATGCTAGGCAGCACTGATACTGCTACAAGGTGGCACATTTTCTTTTCCAGTATGGTAGCTCACTTGCACTTTGTGCTTCAAAAAGCAGTAAGTATAGGAAGTACAACAAGAACATAATGTGGTATCATGGTGAATGTGTGCATTTTGTGATTGGTATACATGTGGCACAAGACCCTTTGGTTTGGCAGGTTCTTGACCTAATGTATGCATTTAGTTCACAGACTCTGAAGTTCTTCATACTTTTCACTGGAGACAGTATGGCTTTGCTGATTATGTCCCCTTCTTTTAACATAGGTATGATTTGTACCAAATCATCTTTTTCAGGTCAGATTTCTGAAAAATCCCCTGTTCTTGCCTTCTAGATTTCTTAGCTGTCTCAGTAGGATTACTCTTAGTTGGTAATTTTTATCTTTAATGATGGACAGCAATTTATTTTGGAGTTCTTTTTGGATCCTTAACTCTCTCCTTTGCTTTACTGAGCCTGAGTTTTATTGGTGTCTTGTACCCATGTGATGGGTACTAGTGATGCTTGACCTGGGAGAACGTTCTACAACCTTACCAAGCCTGCAGGGTTTATCTCCTTACACAGTCCCTAGGTGTGGTGAAATTCAGTGTTAGTAAACCTACTTGTGTTGAATCAATTCTGCTGTCTCTTAAAAGCCATGTTATTTTGGTAAGCATGGCCTAAATTAAACAGCAGTTCCGTTGTGACCACTACTCTCCAATATTATCTCATCCACTTGGCCGTGAGGGTCCTACTAGGCAATGCTGCTATAGGCTTGTAAGATCTGGAAAACATCCACTGTTGGCTTTCTAGCTTTTAGAGCCATCATTGGCATAAAAGTAACAATTTTCAAGGAATTAAGACATTCAAACCATTTCACATTGGTTCAGAATCTGTTGTGAGATTTGGAACACTTGGCTTCAAAAGGCTTCAGCATAGCAGGTCATGGTCATCCACACATCAATTTCTTTGTGATTCTGAAAGGGCTAGAGGAAAGTGAGCCCGCCCTGGATTACCAGAAGTACAATGCAGTCGTACTCAAGCTGAAGCAGTAAGTTTGCCTCGCTGATGCACATGTTCTTTTTGAGATTGGCTTGCATCTCTTTCTGTATTCACAAAATGCAAACCACAAGATGTCTGTAAGATTTGTGGTAAGCCATGCCACTTTCTGTACAAAGTTGCTCCTTCAAACACTGTAGTTTTTCAGACTTAACTGACTGGTGAAGAGGAGATCTCAGGAGTCTCGAATACTACTGACCAAACGAGTACTCCCTCAGTTCTAGAAGGTGAATTTTGAATTGATTCATTGCAAATCAAATCTCTCTGATTTAGAGGCAGATGTTAGACTGCGTCTTCTGTGTCAGTGGTGGCTTATCTCAAGGGAGGATTCCAATGCCAGCTGTCCTTCATTCTACAGTTAAAATCCATTTTGGCTATTATGGTGGGGATGTATTATCTGTGGACACTTCTTATATGTAATCCTGCATGTGAGAAGCTGAGTTCTGTGTACATCTCAAATCCTCCATGGATCCCTTCGTCATTGTTGCTGTTACTTCTCTACTTGATCGTGGAAAATCAGTGTTTGCAGAGGAGTGTGTTGCTGCTCTTTTTATACTGTCTAGGACCAAAACTTAAGATAGGTGCTTTAATGCCAGGATGGAGAATGTACGAATGTTTTGTAGGGGCCATGGGTCCCTGGAAGAATTCTTGCATGTTCAGGTCTTATAATTCAGAAATACAGGGCTTAGCATTGTTTAGTTAGTACATTTTTGGTAAGTCCATTTAGGTAATAGCAGACAGCATAGTAGTTGTGTTTTTTTTCTTAAAAACAGTGATTTTCAGGAAGGGTCATTTCAGCAAGCGATCGAGGTCTGGAGCTGACGTATCAGATAATATTCCTATCAAAAATGCTCTTATCTTTTTTCAGAAGCTCCTGAGAATGCTCATATTAAGTATTTTATTCATTCTTGTCACTGAGAGGAAGCTGCTGAGGAGTCCCAGCTGCAGTCTGGGAACAATTGTGGTGTGAGCTTGTGAGTTCTGTAAACAACTGCTTTTCCTTGTCTGCAGCAGCAAACAGCAGAACAGACAACTGCAGAAGGCTATTGTAGAAGACTTTATTGACTGCTTTTGTCTTCAGACTGGAAAGTTTGGATGCCCATGTCACACTAAATCAGTTCAGAGGAAATCTGCTAATCAAGATTTGGTTTGCGATGTATTAGGGAGGGAATTTACTTTTCCCCACATACCAGCAACACTATGTATTGTATTCATAGTAAGACTTATTTTTGCAAAGTGAAAACAAGAAGCTTGACTTAACAAAAAGGAAAACAAATAAACAACCGCCATGCAGTAGATACCAGCATAAAGCTGTTCATTCATCAGTCAAAATCTGGTTTTGCAATCAGAAGGACTGAGGGAATTTCTGTAGCTGTATGAACTGCTATAACTTTCTTAGGGTCACCCCGTAAATGGTGTCCAACTCCAGACTGAATGTAAAAAATGAGGACTGACAAACAGGATTAACAGTGTAATCGCTATTATGTAATCCCTGATTTCTTTTAGGCAAGGTGATGCATTGGGTCTTTCCTGTTCAATGACATTAGTAAATTTGGAATTGTAATTGGTTTATGTTACTGTCCTACAATACGGCTGTATTCAGGTGACCTAAATCCCACCTAGTTCTCCATGCCTGGTATTTCTGATTAGCTAGTTCTAGACTGTGTTTCTTATTCATGTTGAACTGCTTAGACACATGGCTTATAATCAAGGTAGAATAAAGGACACAAGTTTATGAACAGGGTTCCTAAGCTGTCACAGTAATTTCTAATACAGTTCAAGAATTAACATGAGCTTTGAAGTCACAGGAATGCATTATTTTATCATGAAGTTGGTTAGTAATTATGATTCCAGATTTTGTAATGTTTTACACAGTTATCATCCATTGTTTCATTTGGTATATTGCAATTTGTATTGTTAAAACTGTGTTTATTTTTAAACTGTGCAAAAATAATATGCTTTTTAGGCTGAAGCCAGAAACACTTGAAGATGACCTTGATAAATATGCTGCAAGTGCCATGAAAATGAAGAAAGAAAAGGTTGATCTTAAAGAATTTTCAGCATACTTGGAATTTCCAGTTTCTCACACATTAGAAAGTATGTTTGCGCTTTTTGATGAGGTAAGAAACAATATCATGTTTAAAAATTGTACTACTTCTGGTAAACTCTACTTTAGCCTAATTCTGTTTCAGCTTAATTCATTGAGGTCTGATTTGGACCACTGCTAAGTGCTTTTGAGCACTTCACAATATTTATGTACTGCATTTCCCTTTCAGCAAGGTAAGAGCACCTATCATCAACTAAACACATTCATTCAGGTGGAAATTAAAAGGAGTATCAGTTGGACAAAACTGATTTTCTTTCTAGATGCAAAATGTTGAAGAGGAAGAAAGATGGGTTCAGGATAAACCTCTGCTGTGACTTGTTGCAACTGAATGCAATGCCTATTGGCTGATACTTCACTTACCTTGTAAATAAATCACTTATTCTTCTAGGATGCCTGAAACCCGAAGGACCCAGGAACTTGGCAAATGAGCCAGTCTTTCATTCCTCTGGCAATCAGTCAGGATGAGGAAATGACTGTTATCTTTGTCTGGATGAGGTGCTGTTTGGACCAGGAGATGGATAGGTCCACAGTGTTCCCTCTTAGACCAAAGAGCAGATGTCATGTCCTCAGGGCTTGAATTAGGCTACCTTGCTCTCTGGTTCCCTGATTTTCATTTCAACCTGGTAATTCAGATGGCTTAACATAAAAATATTAAATATGCAAGTGAAGGGTGACAGTAGCAGCACTGTCTTCAAAGAGTCTTTGAATTACGACTTCTGACAGACTCTGAAAAGGGCCTGCAGAGCTTTGATGACCCAGGTTCTTGCCTTGAATTAATTTCACTGAGATTTTTTTGCAGTGGCATACGTAATGGTCTTTCTGAATATTCTGCATCTTTAGCAACTGTTAGTTATTTGTGGAAGTTCTCAGCCAAATTGCAGTATTTTGATGTGAGGTTTTCCTTCACAGAATGAAGGTGGCAGAATTGACATTCGGGAATTTGTCATTGCTCTGTCAGTTGTCTGTAAGCCATCCAAAACTCTGGAAACAATTCAGTTGGCATTTCAGGTAAGCAGCGTTTTCTTCCTCTATGTGGTTTACTTTTTTCTTTTTTTTTTTTTTTTTTTAGAATTTATTAATACTGCCATTAGACTTAACAGAAGCTTGTTTCACATGCCCTTTTAATACTTAATTACATTTTAAAATAACATTAATGGAAAGTTAGATTAAGGGGTCATGTTCAGAGGGAATGCACTGCAAGTTTAAGTCATGTAAAATTATGGAAGTGGGCAGCTTGAAATTGTTCTCTGTGGAACTCTGGCAGAATTATTTTCAGCACATTGAGTCTCAAACCTGAAGTTCTTTGTGTTGATTCCTCTAAACTAAAGGCTAATGAGTTGTGCTTACTATTTTTATAATTTTCAATCAAATCTTATTTTTCAAGTTAATAAAATATTTAACAACTTTTCCTACACGTTAATAGAGATTAATCTTTTTACCTTCTTTTATCTTCTTGATAAGATTTTTCTTCCCTCTTAGTCTTACCATGTTTACGTGTTTGTCCTGCAGTCTCTGTCCAGACTTTAGGCTTCCCAGAAGTGCTCCTGATCTTGTTCTAGCCTCAGTGGTTTGTTGTAGCATCAGCATAAGTGGTTAATGTAGACTTTTTGGGAAAGTGACAGCAGCAATACTTAATGTTTGCCATTCTGTTGGGTTTATCCGACACCTTGATTTATTACTTGTTAATAAATTTCTTTAATAGTGCTATTTCAACATGCAAATTCTGCTGCATCCTGCATCATCTTTTCCCTTTGCCTCGAACTCGCATGGTCTTTAGGGTTACTGAAACTGCAGAGTGCTAACTCTTGACGCTGTCATCACTGGTGAATGCATGAAATCGAGAACATCTATTTGCATGGTACTACATGGCAGCCTTATTTTCAGAGTAGTTGTTTTCAGGTTCTTCAGCATACCTGTATTATTCTCTTAAATTTGTTTTGCTAAAGAAATGAGGCTCCAGTGACTGTTTAGTGTTCACATCTATCATTCTTACCCTTTGGCCAGTATCAAACAATTTTGACAAAGGAGGAGGGAACAAAAGTATTTATTTCCTACAAATACTGGGGGAAATCTGCCTCTAATAGCCGCTGTTACTTACTGCGACTTCTGAGGGAAAAGCAGAAATGTCTCTGCCCTTACTTACTCCGTTTGGTCTATATAATGGCATAAAGACATGGTCAAGTGCTGTTTGGTCAGCACTGTGTCTTCATACTAAAATGAACATGCTTAAAGTAAACTTGAAGGTGGCTTTTGGGCAGTATTTCAGTGAAATTTAGCTGTCGTGATGCATAATGTGCCCTTTTACCATTTTAGGGGAAGAAAAGCTCAGGTTAGGCATTTATTTTCTTTTTTGAAGGACCTAACTTTAAGTGAATAGAACTGTTTCTTAAAAAAAAAAAAAATCAATTTTTTTATCTGCTCTATTCTTCAACTCATAATACATAATTTTGAGTTCCCTGGTTAACTGCAAAGTATAAAGTTAAGTATAGAACTGCAAAGAAGTTCTATGCATGTATGAAGAAGGGGAAGCACTCAGCAAGGGGAAGCAGGTATGGCTCATTTTATCCTGCTAGTGATGATTGGAAGGGTTAAAAAAAGTCTTGAGCTGAGGAAATTTTACTCACAGTAGTCTAGGAGAAAAAAAGAAAGAGAACCCTTTTTTTAAAAAAGCAAACGAACAAAGAGACCTTTCTCACCCGTCCCTTCCTGGGTTCGTGCACAGTAAGATTTTTTCAGACAGCTTATTGGGAGCCATTGGAGGATCTAGCCAGTTCGTGTGTGTGTGACATTGAACAGTTGCTGTCCTCTGCCATATGCCAGTTTTTGCCAAGTGCCTTGTCATTTGTTTTCAGGGATAAAGTACAACATTTCACATAGCTGAACAAGTTTTCCAAAGTGGAAGTGTTTAGTAATGGTTGAAGAACTTGAAAAATAGGAGGTACTGAGCCACCAGAGATCTAAAGTGGTGAGCAATTTAAAGAGAAGGGTGGATTGTGGCAATCAAGTCTAAGAGCAGCACTCCTGTGTAAGTGCTATGCATTCTCCCTTCCTAATTGCTAAGGAAACAAAAGGGTGTTGTGAATCTTGCCAGTATGGTGCTTGTGAGCCTTACCATCAAGTATCACCTTCTGACTACTTGATCTGTGAAAATATAGCAGGTTTTATTAAACAAGTGTCTTGTTCTTGCACCTACTGCTTGCAAAACAGCGTGCAGGTTAGGTGCTATGGAGGAAAAGGCAAGATTCCTGATTTGAGCATGAATGTTGTCTTCCATGGTACTTCAAAATTTTTTTTTTATTCCATTGAGGTGTGGTGTCTTATGACAGCAACTTCTGCTTGTGTGAAAAACACATCCTTATGCCTGTCTTGTTCAATCTCATCAGCTCCCACCTTCTCAATGATGTAGAGAAACTAAAAGGAATTTTCAAAAATAGCATTTTTTTACATGGTTCAATATTTGCAGTGTTGTCATGCTTGAAAATGAGAAGGATGTTTCAAAAAGTCTGCTGTATCTATTTTCATTGCACAGACAAATTGAGTTATTTTAGGAAGTTTAATGAAGCTGTATTTGTTACAGATATTTTTAAATACTCAGGTCTTTTTTTCAGGGGAAAACGCTGTGGATATACAAAGATAGAATGAGACTATGACCAGTTATTTTTAGTTATGCAATCTCCTTTCAGTAGTAAAGCTAACTTTCTATGAGGAAACTCTTTGCTTCAGGACTTAAGAATATGCAAATTATTATTTTCTAGAATTTTGAATAAGTATTTGTAGAAAAGTATACCCCAATCACTTCATGGGGTAGGATTCTCAAGATTTAATACAATGCCATTTAGATGTAGGCATTTTATGCAAACTGGCTGTCGAATCAGTTGGATGTTGGCCAATGGAATCTTGAGTTTTACATTTGACCAAGTGGAAACAGTATCTGCTTTAGGCTGACCTAAATATGTCTACTGATTCCACAGACTGTCTTGGAGTTTGGACACGTAGCTCAATGGACTAAAAAATATTCAGATACATGTCTGCAAAACATGTTAAATCGTCTTGTCTCTGAATATTGCTGAAATGCCAGAGGTTAGGCATGTAGGCATAGGTATTTTCTGAATATAGCAAGCTTTACTTTCTAAGCGTACACAGGAGCACTACTAATCAATGCTGTTGTTTACCCAGGCTAATTGAAAATCCTTAGCAGATCAGATCAATCTGAGTGTGACCAGACTTTCCAATAGCAAATTTTAATTTTGCATAACTTCTTAGTGTGATGCTGTGTATAGGAGTTAGCATTCAGCTTTGCAATGATTTATCTTGCTATCTTGATTCATAGCTGTACCATTCAGAAAATGGAACTATAACAGAAGAGGATTTAGCTCACATTCTGAAGACTGCTATGGGTGTGTCACAGATTAATGTTACGCATCTTTTTAGAGCTGTAGATGAAGAAGAAAGAGGAGAGATTACCTATGGTAAGTATTTTAAGTGGATCTGAACTGTCACAAAATGTCAAAGTTGTCTGAACTCACGTTGATATATAAACCAGTTGTATTTTCATTAAACTTTACCTTTTTTAGTTTAACAATGATAAAAGCACTGCAGACAAAGTAAACTTACATTAAAAAAAAAAGTTTCACCTTTAATATCAAATGTCAGGTGTACATGTTTTTAGAGGTTTTCCCTTCCACACTGTCAGGCAATACCTAGATTAGCTCTTTCAGCATATTCTGTTCTGTGACTTCCATGTATTTGAATATGTATTTTTAAGAAAGCTGTCTTAGGTCTGTCATGTTGTTTTGTCTCTTGTATATGTTCCCCACTATTTCTGCCCCCTCAGATTATAGGGGGATGTAAGATTTTCTACTCCCATAATAATTTTTCAGCCTGTTTGAAAATAAGTCATGAGTGTGCACGCAGGGGAAATGAAGGGGATTAACCAGGCTGCTCAATATGTAGTCTGTAATGCAGGCTATATGGAGGTGAGAAAGTGGCATTTGAAAAACTGTGACATCTGGGTTTATGCTGGGAATCAAAGTATTTGTGTGTTACTTCAGATTCTTCATCTTCTTTGCAGTCAGGTTCTAAATTTAGTTGTATCATTTAAATATGAACTGAGTTGTTGATAGCCAACATATCACATATCTCCAGCAGAAGTGCTTATGACATGCCCTGTTCTAGTGGGTTTCCTTCAGGATAATCAGTATGTATTTAATTTGTAAAAATCTTACAAATTAAGACATCAGTGTTTGTAAATCACAATTTCTGCACGAGTAATTCCTATGTTTCAGTCATACAATATGTATGTAAAGCTTCAGCTACAGAACTATATTTTAGAGTTATTGGAATAGGTATCATTGCCACCGTCCTCCCGTTTTTCATGACTGCTATGTCTTGTCTCCTTAATTCCTGATGTACTACTCCCCTTCCTTTCCTCTCATCTGTCACATCCCCAGTATTTCCATGTCCATCCTATGCTATTGCCTTTTCCCTGCCTATCTCTGTTGCTTCTTGTCTCCCAACTCATTTTGGGGGCGACTCAACTCTTCCCGCTCTGCCATCACCAGCTTGAAATACCAGCACAGAACCGAAGCTGGTAAGCCTACCAGAATTCTGATTGTGGCACACTTCATTGTTTGAGAATAGCTAAATTTGAAACAGTGTACAAGTGAACTCAGACTAGTTCATGTGAGTTACCAAAGAATTAATATTTTAATATCCATCTTTAATAGTACTTAGTTGCATTTAAATCTGCACCTTCCTCCCAAGTAGTCATGGTACTTTCCCATCACAAGAAAGTCTGGACCACTGAGCCACAGCAGTGGCCACTGAAGTGTTTAGCTCTCATTTTCACTATTTAATTTCCTGTAGTCAAGAATAGTCTTTTGTGAGGCTACACAAAGTAGGATGTGTTTACATAATTTCTGTGAAACTTTGCCTGGGTCTTTTTCTGAGAGAAGTGCCCATTTTATAATATAAAAATTGCACTGAGATTTTAACATATCCGAAAGTTTAGTAGTAAGAATAAATGTCCAATTTATTGTGTTAGAGAATTAGAAGATGAAAATAAACTTCTGGTATTGCATTTCTGTCTTGAAAGTTCTTCTCATAAATATTCAGTCCTTTGCCGTTCCTGAGAATATGTGCAACTTTTCACATACTCAGTTTGTTGCACTTGAGTACTGCAAAAGGAAAGGTGGAAAACTTGCAGACTACGCTTTTTCTGAAGGTGTTGTCCAGACAAGTTCTGAGAAATCAAAACTCTATCTGACATTACTTTGGATACACACAGCAGAGGGGTCTGCTCACAAGCTCCTCGTTTCCAGGGTGTTAGAATGTGACGCGGGAATATCAAGTCTTCAGTCTTACTTGTAAGGACAAAAAATAAAATATTCAAAGTATCAAACCTAAATTGCTGCACATATAGCAGAGTCCTTGAAGCCAGAGATCTCGTCCTAAAGCAACAGCTCAGGTTGCAGTTAAACAGAATAATCTGTAGCAAAATGGAGAGTGTATACCTAGATTGATAATCTTGTATCCGAATTGTTAGAGATCTGGATTTTTGTCACATGCTTGAAATACACAGATCTTTGGCAACTAGTGTATTGTTTCAGTTCTCTAAAGCAGTGTGCTGTTGGCTTAACTGTTTAGATGCACATTGATTCCAAGGCTTCACTGTAATCTAGAGAGAGGCAAGATTTCTCAGTCTTAAAACATGATTCTGGAGAATTTGAATAGGTTCTATAGGTGGGCATCACAAATTCTAGGAAACTTTCCACCTGCTCTTGATAGAAAAATTATCACTGTGAAAGTGTTCTGAACTCCACTTTGGTGTTTTTCCTTCTTTTTGTCTCTTTCCTTTTAGTAGGGGTAGGAAGCAAAATTACTTTTTTTCCCCAAGAAAATTACTAAGGTGATCTTTCCCTTCAGTCCAATGCTTCATAGTTGCTTTAAGCTTGAGCTTCAGGATGAGACCTGTGATAAGAAGTAATGCTGGAATAGCTCATTCTTCTTACGTCACCTTGTCTCACATTTCTGATGAATGAGACAAATGGGATCCCAAGCACTTTTCTTTGGGCTCTGCCATGTGCACCTTCAATAAATACTCCTTGATACCTTCAGGACTTGTTTCAGCAAGACCCAAAAGGTCTACTTTCTGACATCTATCAGAAACATTATCCTCTGCAATTCAGTCCTCCATGGAATCAGAGGTTTTTCATTTGGATCCAGTACTGATAAAACATTGAGGGATGGATCCCAACAGAGTTGTCCGGATGCTGATTTGGATACAGACTATCATACTTGTGTGAACAACTGCTTCAAGTGATTTTTAAATCTATTTTCTGAAAAGATACAGTAGCTGTTCGAAGAATTACTTAGAATGGCATCTACAATAAATATTCTAGTCTTTCCCATGCAAAAATGGTTATGCTTAATGTGACTGTAAGAGCATCTTTGGTACTGTTTGTTGAAATTTTCATACTTGTCCTACCTTTGCTGGCTAACAGAATTACCTATCCCAAAAAATGTGATTTTTTTCATGGTTATTAGTATGATGCACACTTTATATGTGTTGTTACAAAAAGGAATAGATCTCTGGGATGGGCTTAAAGCAGCTGTATGGTGCTTCCCCCCAAGACTTTATCATTTACATGATCAAGCAGCCTGTTGAACATAAAGGTTTTTCAACATAAATGATAGTGTTGGTTTTCATGGCCTGAACATCATCAGCTTTCGTTGAAGTTACAGGGTACGAAATACTTCAGATCCCTAAAAACTGTGGATAAAGGATACCCACTTTTTTGTCTGCAGAGGGATAAAGTTATGTTTATTGCATTCTCCCCACCTATCCCTTTGCAACAGTTCAGAGGCAGGGCTGACCCACAATTCCAGTGCCCCTGTGAGCCAAATGACACTCCCTTGCCCGTTGCAATATTAAGAAAAAACATGTCGTCTCAGACACAGAAGGGTGGCAGAGAGGGAAAGCTGTGGTAGTTCCCTTCTTCCACAACAGCCCAGTCGTACCAGGAGGAACTGGGCCTCGCTCCTCTGAAAGGCTGCTTCAGCTGTCATCTGCGCTGCGCTCCAGGGAGCTCCGGCATTGTCTGATCATGAGCTCTTCTGGGATAACACCGTGAATTTGAGTGGGCTGTGTGCAATACACTATAGTTGATTTAATGATAATGTTCACATCCAGCTTTTTCCAGTTTAAGAATAGCTTCTTATGACTGGGATCCTGTACAGTATATTGTGCTCAAATCATGACTGAATAAACAGTTGTCTAGGCAAGTTGTGACAAGGCTGCAATGTCTGCTTTTTAACACAGAATGTTACTTCTTGATGTTAAGGATTCCCCACTCCCTCAAGAAGTAATCTTGTTCTTTTTATTGTCTTTTTAGTATCCAACATTAAAATCGGGGTTTTTTCATAATGTGTTACAAACTATCTTCTCCCATTATTGTTCTCTAAAATATTAGGAGTTTTGAAATGCTGAAATCTTGAAAGCAGAATGCAGCAGTGACAGCTGCTGTTAGGCTGAAGAACATTATGACTGCAAAGCATTAAAGGACATGTTTGCAAAAGACTTCCCAGATTTCAAGAAATGACTACTCTTGCTGTTCATTGTTCCTCAGCTGGAGGGCTTTGGCCCTTCACCCAGTGAACAGTGAGATGCTGTGTTAGGGCATGTGGTGCTTCTCATGCATTTTAATGCAAATCTGAGCCTGTTTACCCCTTCACCATACAAGCTAAGCTCCGGTCTGAAGTGTTTGAAGAGTGCTTGGAGAACTCTTTGCGGCATCTCGGCTCTGGGGATGTGGTAAACTTCTGCTGAGATGCTAAAACAAGCCATGGGGATAGCATTATGTTAACTGCTGCTATTTTTCTCCAAAGAGATCATGGGATTATATATGTAAGTATTCATATTTAGCGTCCTTCTGTTTCAAAGAGCTGATTCTGTGTAACAACAATTTTTTTTTTTAGATGACTTCTACAGATTTGCTGAGTTGCACCCACACTTTGCAGAAGACTATCTCTATGCTGATCAGATGGGAGCTGGGAGTGGCTTGGAGACTTCATCTCTTTCTGCTCCTAATGGTATCTGTACTGACTTCAGCCCTGAAAATGCTGAAGATAAAAACAAGCCCCTGCAGAAGAAACTGAATTAACACTACAACTGTTAACTTTCCTCTCCTGGTGAGAGGATTGTCTTCTCTTGGGATTTTCATAAGTCAGTCCAACTATACAGCAAAAACCAGTTTTCTGTGTGAAAGTTCTTCTACCTTAATACTGTACTTTGAATCATATGTGCTATATTAAAAAACATGTTCCAGGTTACTTTGGGGAAGGTGTTTTTATTTTTTTCAAAAAGTTCTTTGAAAGGCAAAAATGTGAATGTGCTTCATTATTAATGTTCATATTTAAAAGGAAGCGGCACACTTATTTATATTCCATTGGCTAGTTTCATGTACAAAGTGTCGCACAAACTGTGCATGTATAAAGAAGCTGTAGCTACTATGGTGTTAAGTGCACTTTGGTGATTAGTGTTTTCCCTAGTTACGGGAATGTTTATTTGGGGCCAAACTTTGCTGTCCATATTTGCATAGTCAGTCTTGTTGATGTCAGTGGGATTATTCTCTTGAGCAAGGCAAGCATGTTTTGGCCCTTTGTTTCGGTTTCAGCAAAGAGTTTGGAAACAATAATGCAAAAACTTTCTAAGAATTACTTTTTATTGTTGGATGACAAAATTGTTTCAGTCTATTCCATGGTAGAATGAAAAGGAAAGGCTCCTTATCCCTCACCCCAATGCTTTTCTACTGTAATCTTCTGGATGCAATTAAACATTATTTTTTTCCAAACTGACATGCCACATACTGTTTGCAAATACGTGACAAAACTGTTCGTGCTTTTTTCTTACAATCAGTTCAAATCATGTCCACACAACATTTAAATGGGAGATGTTTACACAATTGTATTTAATCTAGATTCATCAGGAATCACAGGCTTCTTTTGTAGCAAGCCTGTATATACAGATAGCTTGGCATGGAACACACGATGAAAACTTTGTTGTATCAGCACAAGTTTGAAAAGGTTGCAGTTACTTCAGAGGCCAAGCCAGCAACAAGTTGCAGAACACCCTGAAGAAATGCTGGTTAAATCTCTATAGCAACATTACATATACTGCATATAACGTATCTTAAAATATGGAACTTAAAATAGTTTAGAACTGCTTAAAAAAAACCAAAACAACCTAAACCACTTGTATTAGTAATGTTTCTTATCTTTCCTTTTGTAAAGCCGGATACCTTAATTACCAATGGACGTCTCGGAGAAAAATTTTAATTATTATAAAAACACAGAGCTTCACTGGTGAGGAAATGCGACAAAAGCCTCAAGGAGTAGGAAGGAGGACTCTGTCACAAAATAACTCTGATGGCAACTGTACTTCCAAACAAAAACACTTTCACATCATTTCTATGACTGATTTTGTAGGGCTGTACTAAAATATGATGGGTTTGTGATTGGAAAACTGTTGAGATGTGAATCTTTCACGTTAGAGTAATTTAAAACTAGATTTGAAAAGGAGGAATTTTAGCAAAAGGAAATACGTTTGCACCAAATGCTTTTGTTATTATTTTTTAAATAGCAGGAAGTGTTTTAAAGCTTATTAGGGTATTAGAATGCATCCTTAAAAATCCCTAACTGTATGTGGCGAGTCTCCAACCTGAAACTGGCTTTAATAGAAAGGGTATGGGGGAAAAACATGTAAGAAATTTTCTGTGGAGTATTTGGAGGTAGTAATTAAATTTTTGATTTATCTAGGTAACGCATGCCAAGCTGTAAGAGCTGCAGCAGACTAGCAGTCACGATTTGTACGAAAGCCTATAACATTAGAATGGCGAAATCAATTGTAAAGATCGGTA
>Ga0181612_180284_pt1 | contig 16053 bp, 16 predicted proteins | sample HoacroProtozoa21_FD_119630 | JGI IMG/M metagenome (GOLD analysis project Ga0181612, IMG submission 119630) | Hoatzin crop microbial communities from Cojedes, Venezuel. Combined Assembly of Gp0051906, Gp0051904, Gp0051908
CGTTCCCATCCCGAACACGGTAGTTAAGCTCAACAGTGCCGAAAATACTTGGGGGGCAGCCCCCTGGGAAGATAGGGCGGTGCCGACATACGAACAAAAGCAGTCAGCGATTCGCTGGCTGTTTTTTTCTGCCCAAAAACAAATCGATATCCTTTCTTTTGGCCGATCGGGGGTTCCCGACCGGTCTTTTTTGTTGCCCAAAATTTTACGCAACTTGATATCGTGCCGGGAAAGGGATGCGAATTTCCGGCCGTTTTAGCGACCGCCTGTGACGAATTTTCGACCATCGGTGGAAAACCTATTCCCTTCTTTCGAGAGGTCGGGTTTAATGGGGGTACAAACTCAAGGGAGAAGGATGAATCGTGAAGTTTCGAATCGGAATCGTCAGCCAGGATGTACTCTTTACCGACCGCTTTTGCGAAGCGATGCAGGAAGCGTATCCGAAGGAACTGGAGCTTCTGGTGTTTCCGACACCAGAGAAGGGACTTCGGGCGATTCGACACTACCCGATCGACTTATTTTTAGTGGATGAGGACAGTTCCCTCTGGGACCGTGTCCCGGAGACCACTCATGTCTTATTCCTTTCAGAGAACAAAGTATCTGAGACGTTGCCCCGGGACCGGGGGACCATCTGCAAATACCAGTCGATCCAGGATTGGTATGAGCTGATCTGTGAGATCTGCAAGGAAGCGGAGAAGGACCCGATGTCCCCGGATCTCGGTCCGGTGATGGGCCGGGAGGACTTAAACCGGCTCTGTCTGTTTACGTCTGCGGCAGGGGGTGTCGGCACTTCCACAGCGGCAGCCTCTTTTGCGATCCACGTGGCGGGGCACCACAAAAAGCCCATTTACTTAAATTTTGAGACATTTAGCTCGACTCCGGTCTTTTTCTCCGGCTCAGAACTCAACACCTACACCTTTGAAGACCTGATCTATTGCCTCCGAAGTGAGCGTTATGAACAGGATGCGGTTTTAAAGCGCGCGATCTGCCGGGATGGCAGCGGGGTGTATTTCATCATGCCGAGCCGCAACGCGCCGGATATGTTTTCCCTCAACGGGGAGGAGATCTTAAAGATCTGTGACTGGATCCAGAAGACGGAGGAATTTGATGTCCTGATCCTGGACATGAACTTTGAGTCCACGGAAAACGTGATCCTGCCGTTTTTGCAGGCGTTTCGAACGGTGGTCGTCACGGACGGCTCCGCCACGGCAAACCGGAAGACCGAAGACCTGATCCGGACACTGCCTTTGGTCTCTGACCTGTCGGAGATCGAGGTCGGGAAAAAAGTCCGCCTGATGTACAACCGGTACCCGGAGGAAAACGGGGAACTCATTTTAAACAGGGGAATGGGGAAACTCGGCGGGATCCATGAGTTGCCGCACAAGTCCGAACACGCCCTGATCCGGTCGATCTCCATGCTGTCCCCCTTTGCCCGGCTTGCGGAGGAATACGATGTTTGAGCAGGTACGAAAGGAGCTCTTTGCAACCACGAACCTGGCATCCCTGAGTGACGACGACCTGCGGCGCCTGATCGACAAGGTCTATGTCCGCCAAAACGAGGGGAAGTATGTCTCCATTCCGGAGCGGGTGGAGGCCGTGGAGCGGATCTTCAGCCAGCTTCGGGGACTCGGGATCTTGGACAACATGCTCCACGACGACAGGATCTCCGAGATCATGATCAACCGTTATGATGAGATCTACATCGAAAAGAGCGGGTCCATGGAGCGCACCGACCTCTCGTTTGAATCGGAAAAGGAATATGAGGACACGATCCAGCGGATCGTCTCAGGATCCGGCCGGGAGATCAACCAGGCCAATCCGATCTTAGATACCCGGCTCTCCGGGGGAGAGCGGGTCAACATCGTCCTGCCGCCCATTGCCATTGGGAGCCCGGTCGTTACGATCCGGCGGTTTCCCAGAGACCGGATCACCATGGATCGCCTGATCGAGTACCAGTCGATCTCAGAAGAAGCCGCGCAGTTTCTAAAGACCCTGGTCTGTGCCCGCTACAACATCTTTATCAGCGGGGGCACGAGCTCGGGGAAGACGACCTTTTTAAACGCGCTCTCGGACTATATTCCCAAGGAGGAGCGGATCATCACGATCGAGGACTCGGCCGAGCTCCAGCTCAAATCCGAGAACATGATCCGTATGGAGACCCGCAACTCCAACACGAGCGGGGCCGGGGAGATCACGATGCAGAGCCTGATCCGCACGTCCCTGCGGATGCGGCCCGACCGCATCATAGTGGGAGAGGTCCGCGGGGCAGAGGCTCTCGACATGCTCAATGCCATGAACACCGGTCACGATGGCTCCCTCTCCACGGGACACGCCAACAGTTCCTTTGACATGCTCCGCCGCCTGGAGACCATGGTGATGCAGGGGAGCAGCGGGCTCCCCCTCCCGGCGGTGCGTCGCAATGTGGAGTCGTCGATCGACATCCTGGTGCACCTGGGAAAGATCAGCAATCACAAGCGCGCCGTTTTGGAAATTTCTGAGATCGACGGGATCGAAGACGGGGAGATCCGGCTCAACACGTTATATCGGCGGGAAGGCGGCCGGCTTATGCCGACCGGTTCCCCACTCAAGCATATGGAAAAGATGGAGATGTATGGAGAAAAAGCAAAAGACCGACCGCGGCCGAAAGCGTTTTAGACTGCCCGGAAAGACATTTTGTGGAAAACGATATGGCCTGCTCGATTACGGGATCGGGTTTGTGATCGGGGCCGCCGCCGGCTTTGGAGTCGGGTATGTCCTGTTCCACAACCTGATGCTGGAAATCGCCTTGGGCGGAATCGCCGGGGTCTTTATGAGCCGGGAATATGTGGCGTTTCGCATCCGGAAGAGGAAACAGGAGTTCCTCTCCCAGTTCTGTGATTTCCTGGACTCCCTGAGTGCGTCCCTCTCCTGTGGGAAGAACGCGTATGAGTCCTTCCTGAGCGCGGATTCGGATATGCGGGACTTATACCGCGCCGATGCCGCGGTCTGCAAAGAGAGCGTCCGCATGGCGGACGGATTAAAGACCGGTCGCCCGATCCCGGAACTTTTATCTGAGATGGCAAAGGACAGCGACTCCGGGGATGTCCGCACCTTTGGGGAACTCTTCTCTGTCGCGAGTCGTGCGGGCGGGAACCTCAAGAAGGTGACGGATGACACCCGCAACATGCTGGTGGAGAAACTGGCGGTGGAGGAGGAGATCCAGACCATCCTTGCCGGCCCGAAGAACGAGCTCAACGTCATGGCCATTATGCCCCTGGCGATCTTAGCTTCACTCCGGATCCTGGGCGGTGGGTTTGTCACGGACGATGGCACCTCCATTGTCGTCAACGCCATCGCGTTTGTCGTCTTTTTCATCTCCTACCTGATGGGGCGGAAAATCGTGGATATCGAGGTGTGACCGTATGACTTTTCGAACAAGGATCCTCATTCTGGCAGTGGCGAGCCTGGGCGTGGTCCTCGCGTGGATCATTCTTTTTCTCAGCCGGAAACGGCGGGCCCGGCCCACCGGCAGCAAGGCCTTTCTCCTGGAGGAGCTGTTTCCGGCCGGAAGTTATCTCCGGGAGCGGTGCCACCTCTCAGACCGGAAAGTCCGGTCACGGACCCGTAAACTGATGGAATTCAACGGCCCGGCCGACGCGGCGCAGATCAGCGCAAACGCGGCAGCGGCACCCTTTACCTACTGGATGCTGTTCTTTCCCCTGACCCTCATGGTCTTTGCCATTACGGGGAGCGGGTCGATCTTCATCCTGGAGCTCCTGCTCCTGGTTTTCCTGTGCTGCTATTTTGACCTCTGGCTCGACCGGGAGTTAAAGCGGCGGCACGGGGAACTGCTTCGGGAATTTCCTTCGATGCTCACCGAGCTCTCCCTGATGGTCAACGTCGGGATCCCGGCCTCCCAGGCCTTTGAGCGGGTCGCGGCGACCTCAGATGGCCTTCTGTATCGGGAAATGCAGAGGACCGTGGACAACATGAACAATGGGATGTCCACGGACATGGCCCTGCAGGACTTAGGGGTCCGCTGCCCCTTGCGGGAGATGCGGAAATTTTTGTCCCTGTACCGGCAGAACCTGGTCAAGGGAGGGCCGGACTTTGCCATTGCGTTGGAGGAGATGGCGGCCTCCGCCTGGACCGGGCGGAAAAACGCCGCGAAAACACAGGGTGAACTTGCCGAACAAAAACTGCTGGTCCCGACGATCTTTATGTTTCTCGGGATCCTGCTCATTGTGATCGTTCCGGCATTCAAGAATATATTCTGAGTGGAAAGGAGGAGTGGAAATGGTTCGCACCTGGCTAATGAATAAGTGGCTCAATTGGAAATTTGACCAGAGCGGGGAAGTCAACATCATCGCCATGGTCCTGTTGATCATCGTGGTGATCGCGCTGGTCGCAATCTTCAGAAATGAGATGACGGACATTGTTACGAAGATGTTTGAAAAGATCCGCACCGCGATGGAGCTCTGAGGAGGCCTCCGTCCAGGTCATCGAGTTCAGCTATGTGTTCCCTGTCGCCGTGCTCACGGTCATCGCCCTGTTATACCTGGTCTTTGCCCTGTTCTTTTATGTGTACGCGTTCAATACGGCGGAGGTCACGACCGAACAGGCCATGCACAACATCGGCGGGACACGGCTGTACTGGCAACTGGCAGGGGACAGTGTGGACGCTGAGGAAGAAGGGGAACTGGCGGGGGACCTCCAGGACCGGATGGACCGCATCGCGGTGATCCCGGGGATCTCCTTTGCCACGAGCCTTTCGGAGCAGTCCCACGGGACAAAGATCTTAGCGACCGTGAGCTGCACTTACATGGGGAAATCCCTGTTTGAGGTGCGCTCGGAGCGGGACCTCCGGAAGCCAACCGAATATGCCCATAACATCGATCTTCTGGAAAGCGTCCTGGACGACACCGGGATCACGAAAAAGATCGAGTCCCTGTTTGGGAAATACCTGCAAAGGAATAAGACGTATGAAGTTTTTTAGGAAGACGGCGGGATCGGTGTCCCTTTTCCTGATCCTGGTCCTGCTGCCGCTTTACACCTGCCTGTACCTGGCCATTGATTCGGCGCGCTGGTCTGCGGCAAAAGCCAAGATGTCCGGCGCGATGAACCTGACCGGAAACGCGGCCCTCAACACCTATGAGGTCGCCCTCAAGGACTGCTATGGCCTCTTTGCCATGGGCACGTCGGAAGGGACGTTCCAAAAGGACCTTTTGGCCATCTATTCGGGCACGGTGGAGAGTGGGAACTATGAAAACTACATCAACCCGGCAGTGGATGCTTTTTCGGTGACCTATGTCGACTCCTCTTCCGTGGCGCGCCCCGCGGTCATGAAGTACCTCATCACAGACTACATGAAATACCGTGCGCCATATAACTTCGCGACCGGGATCGCCAAACGGCTGGATGTCTTCAGCCAGGCGCCGTCCGCGGCAAACGTCCTCGAAAAGAGCACGGATTACTATTCGGACTTAAAGTCCGTGACCGGCGTGCTCGAGGATGTGGCGGAGGATGTCCAAAAGGAAGAGGAAAAGATCGCGGAAAATGAAAAGAAGGCTTCCGAAGAAGCCTCTAAAGAGGAAGAACCCAAAAACTACTATGATGCCGACGGACAGAAGCGGATCGTCAAGGCGCTGCAGTCCTCGTTAAAGAGCCTGCGCAAAAAGGTCAAGAAGACCGAAGAATCCGCCTCGGCCTGGAAAGGAGCCCTTGACTCCATGTCGGAGGGCGAGGCCAAAGCCTTGCTCTCCGGGGACTACCAGAGCACGGCCGGGATCCTGTCTGAAGAGAGCATCAACAGTTTGGAACAGGACCTGGAAACGGACCTGAACACCTTAAACAGCTATGAAGACGGCCAGCCGGACCCGACGCTCCACTACCCGGAAAACCCGCTGTACCAGTACATTCGGTCGGCGGCCTCCGTGGAGGCGGAGGAATCCGAGACGGCCTCTGCCAAATCGACCTATTCCGCCTTGAAGTCCGCTGCCGGCACCGATGTGTCCGGCATGGTCTCCGATGTCGGCGGAAGCGTGTCCTCTCTCGTGGGCTCCGAAGGCTCTGCCATCGACGCGGCCGGAGACGGTTCGGGCAGCGGGATCGCTGTGTCGTCCGGAGGGACGGACAGCGGGACCCTGCTTGCCATGGTGAAGAACGGGCTGTCCGGGCTCCAGTCGTTGGCGACCGACCTGCGGGATGACGCGTTTGCCGAAGAGTACATCAATGGGATGTTCAGCTGCTACACCAACACAGCAACGGACACCTCGATGACCAAGACGGCATATGGCGGAAAGCCATTGTTCCGTGCCGAGACGGAATACATTATTTTTGGTCAGGACAGCGCGAAAGCAAACGTCTTACTCTGTGCCACCTCCATCTTCGCGATTCGGTTTGTGCTCAATTCCATCTACGTGTTTTCGAACGCGCGGATGCGGGCCGAGGCGATGACCATTGCCGCCGCGATCGCGGGATGGACGGGCGCGGGCGTCACGGTCGTGCAGAACCTGATCCTCACGGCCTGGGCGATGGCGGAGTCCGTGCTGGACGTCTCCACCCTCCTCAAGGGAGGTACGGTACCGGTATATAAAACCGCGACTACATGGACTCTTGGGGTCAACGGAATCGCGGAAAAACTGAAAGACGGTGCCCAGTCGGTGGCCGTCAACTCGATCGACAGCGTCTTCCAGAAGATCCAGGAAGCGGCCGACGATAAGGTCGGGGAGATCGGGAGCGCGGCCACTGACTATTTCAATGAAAGCGCCAAAGGGGCGGCAGAGAGCCTGACCAATATGGTGACATCCCCTGTGGAAGCGACCATCACGTCCCTGATCGGGGACCGGACCAAGAGTATGACCGGAAAGTCCCGGGATGAGATCCGCTCCCTGATTCAAAAGGCGGTGGCGTCCGCGGACAACGGGTCCAAAGGGTTTGCCATGGCAAAATCCCTGTTTGAACAGCACTGCCTCGATTCCCTGACCGACAGGATCTATGGCAACTATGAGTACCTGTTTGCCGATGACGAAACATTATCCAAACTGGACTACCAGAAGCTGGAAGAGGCGATCACCAGTTGCTACAACACCCTGTACAGCAAGGTGGAGGCCGGTGTTGACCAGGTGGTCTCCGGTGCCCAGGGAAAACTGGATACCGCGCTCAACAACGCGAGCGAAGAGGCAAAGGCCCGTGCGGTGGAAGTCATTGATGAGTACACCGAGACCCTGTCCGGCCTGTTGGGAAAGGAATCCAGTCCCACGACAACGGCGGTGTCATCCTATTCGGGAATGGCAATGTCGTATCGGGACTACTTACGCCTCTTTACGTTCCTGGGCCTGATCGGGAACAAGGCGGAAAATGGAATGATGACGCGGATCGCCAAAGTGATCCAGATCAACTGCAGCAAAGTGACATCCGGTTTCCGGATCTCCCGCTGTTTTACCCAGGTGACCCTGGATGCCAAGGTGGGAATCGCGGCCCATAAGCTGGAGGAAGAGGTGGTCTACCATTACTAAGTTCAGAGAAGAACGGGGCTCCTACACGATCGAAGGGGCCCTCACGATCACCATCTTTACGATCTGCATCCTGGCGCTCAGCTCGATCCTCATCATCTTAAAAGTAGAAGGCGAGGTACAGGACGCCTTAGATCGAACCGCATTGCAACTGTCCCAATATTCGTACGCAATGGAAAAGGCCGCTGGCAGCACAACCGGCACCCTGGTGCAAAACGCAGTGGAAACCAAAATGCCATCCGAACTATTGGATGTATGGAACAGTGCGGGGAGGTCTGCGGCCGGTGCCATTCTTGCCGCGAGCAGTACAAAGTCCAACTTTAACCGGGACGACATTGCGGACTGGCTTACCGAACAGGGTGTCGTCGGTGGAATGGGTGGGATCGATTTCAGCGATTCTGAGATCCTAAGTGATGGCCAGACGATCAAAATTGTGGCCGAATACCAGCTTGAAGTGCGTACCTACAACCTTTTTGAAAAGATCCTGACGATCCGGGAACAAGCTGTAACACGGGCGCTTCTGCCGGAGGAATGCTACACGAAAGGAACCTATTCCGGGGAAGATCCCTCTTCCGGGGATGGGGATTCGGATGGCGCCGGGATCTGGCAGGCCAACAACTTCGTCCGCGGACAGTACTTTTTGAAGAACCTGCGGGCGGAGAACAGTGGACAGGCGGTAAAGACGGGACAGGGGATCGACCTGTATGATGAATCTTCTGCTCACTATGTCGAAGGCTATTCGATCAATGTGTTCCAATCATCGTACAGTACCTGTAACGGAGATGCAAAGGACAGCGCCTCGTACATACTAAATAGCGAAGAAATGGAAAAGACACTGGCGGAATACGCCGCCGGGATGGATAAGGATATCCAGGATCTCAACGGTTCCATTGAAATGGAGGACGGAAGGACCCTGGCAGCGAATACGCCGTCTAAGAAAACCATGATCGTCATTGTGCCGGAAGAAGCGCAGGAAAGTGAGGAGCTGGTCTCCTCCCTGGAAAGCGCCGCCAAGGTCGTGTCAGACCGATATGGTGTGACAATCGAGTACCGATACAGTGAAAAAGCCTTTGTGGAGGAGTCCGAATGAACTGGGAAACGATTTATTCAATTACCTCGTGGCTGATCCTGTCCGGTCTCCTGATTGCCGCGGCCATCATCGACTACAAGCGGCGGGTGGTGCCAAATGGTCTGGTTATAGCGGTATTGCTGTCAAAAATCGCCCTGGTTTTGGTCCGGTTTGCGGTGATGTGGGGCGTAAGTGGGAGAAGTGTGGCAATTCGCTCTTGCTTTGGCAAAAGCGCTCTGCTTTCCATTGGCGGCGGTCTTTTGGCCGCGATCGCCGTCTCCGGCCTGTCCCGGCTGTTTGTGTCGGATGGGCTGGGGATGGGGGATGTAAAACTCATGCTCGCGGTGGGATTTTACCAGGAACTCACCGTGTTTTTGCAGACGCTTGCGATGACGACGCTGCCATCGGTGCCGTTTGCTCTGGTACTGCTTGCCACCGGAAAGGCAAAGAAGACGGACACCCTGCCCTTTGCGCCGTTTTTGGCCTTTGGGGCGATCCTCTCCCAGGTTTTATCCATGATTGCGTTGAAATAGAAGGGAAGGTGGAGGAATTTGGCCAAAGAAAAGCAAAAAAAGAAACCTATGGACCGGACGAAGAAAGTCCGCGTCATGACGGTCATTATCATGATATTGGTCATGCTCTGTGGCTGGTATTACCTGTTTGCCGCCCAGGCGCGCGCGGTTCGCGAATACGCGGAGGAAAAAGCGGCCGGGGATGAGCTTTTTGAAAAGCAGATCTACGATGAGGCCATGGACCACTATAACACCTGCCTTAAGACAAACCCGGAAGATACGGATGTGCTCTACATGGTGGCGCAGATCCAGTATCGTCGTGAGCAGTTCGATTCTGCGGTCAAAACCTGTGAAAAGATCCTGAAACTCCATCCCGGTGGGAGCAAGACCCTCATATTAGAGGCCAAATCCCTCGTCGGTGGGGACAATGTGAAAAAAGCGATCCAGGTGTTGAACAAAGTCAAGGACTCGGAAGAGGCAAAGGAACTGCTCCTGGAGTACAAAGGCCTGTATGATTTGGAATTTGTCACCGTCTCTTCGGTGGGACACTGGTTTTATACCTCGTCCGGTGGGCAACAGGTCCTCGTGAAGGAAGGTGAGCGGGGCGGTGTGTATACCGAAGCCGGCAAAAAGGTCTTCTCCGGCGAGTACACCGTGCTGTCTGCCCTGTCGGAAGACGGGGCCCTGTACCCGGTCCAGGGCGGCGAGGAGTTTTACTTTGTGGACCAGGGCGGAGAACGCCGCGCAGTCCCGGACGACAAGCTCACAGCTCTTGGAACGTTCCGGAATGGCTATGCCCCGGCATCCGATGACCAGAAGAGTGGGTATCTGGATGCGTCCCTGAAGAAAGTGCATTTTGACTATGAGGCGACTTACCCGTTTTCGGACGGATATGCCCTGGTACGGAAGGATGGGAAGTTCCAGGTCATCGACACCTCGTTTAACGTGGTATCGGACTGCGAATTTACCAATGTCCTGACGGACAGCAACGGGTTTCCCTGCCGGTTTGGTGTAATGGCGGGACAGGGGGGAGAACTCTGGCGCCTCTATGACCGCAAGGGACTGCGCATTGGGACCATTGAGGCGGAGGAATTCCGCCTTCCTGAGGAGGCCGGTGGCTGGATCGCGTTTCGCAAAGACGGGAAGTGGGGCTTTGCTGACTCCAACGGTGTGGTCCAAATCGAGCCGGAATACGAAGATGCCAAATCCTTCGCCGAGGGGTATGCCCCGGCCAAGGTAGAGGATAAGTGGGGCTACATCGACACCGGGAAAAATATGGTGATCGAACCCCTCTTCTCGGATGCCGGCGCAATGTCCCAGTCGGGGACGGCATGGGTCTCAAACAGCGCCGGGTACAGCCTTTTGAAACTGAAACAATACCAATCCTAAGGAGGAAGGAACCGATATGGAAGACCTTGATATGCTCTATACGACAAAACTCTATTTGCAGAAACTGGCCGTTGGGTTGAATCCTTTTGACAGCACGGAACTGCCGGAAGACTCCCTCTACCAGAACGTGGTCCTCTGCCGTGCCTTTATGTACGCCGCGGACATGCTGGAGAAGATCATCAAGAACGATGGCATGATCGTGCGCGGAGCGCGGCTTCGGAAAGACCCGTTCCGGATCTCACGGGTGGAGCGGGACTCCATTGTGGTCACGGATGAGCCGGTGGGCGTCTCTGTGATCTCGACCCGGATCGCGCATGCCCTTCCGCAGAATGTGCGCACCCTTGCCAGCGCGAATATCACGGCGTGGCTGGAGAGCGAAGGGCTTTTGGAGACCGTTATGGACGGTAACCAGAAGGTCCGCATCGCGACGCAAGACGGCAACAAGATCGGCATCCAGACGGAGACGCTCGTCAACCAGAGGGATGGTCGGGAATACCGGAAGAACCTGTATGGGAAGGACGCCCAGAAATACGTCATTGAAAACCTGGACAACATCGCCGCCTTCGGCAAAGGACGCCGGGACGGGATGCAGGCGGAAAAGGCAGGATAACAAAAGATCCGGAGGACTCCGTTTGGAATCTTCCGGATCTCTTTTTTGTGTTGGATCAACTGCCGACATACAGCGAAAGTGCCTTCTGCATAACCGTGTTGGCCACGGGGATGGCGTTCGTGATGCCGTAGCCGCCGGAGTTTTCGAGGACAACGACAATGGCGAGCGGCAGGTCGCTTCTCTGGGAGTAGCCGACAAACCAGGTGTGAGGCTTGTCGTTGGAGACCTCTGCGGTACCGGTCTTACCGGTCATCTGGAGGTTCGGGAACTTGCTGTCTGTGTAGTAGTTTTCTACGTTGGAACGGAGCAGGTCGTCCAGTTTCCCGGCGATCGTGGAGTCGCAGAACGTGATCTTGCTGTTGGACTCTTCGCTTTTAATTAAGGTCGGGGTCGGGGTCTTGCCGCTGCGGTTGGCGATGGCACCGAGGATGAGGCACTCGTGGAGCGGGTTGACCAGGGTGGTGTACTGGCCGATGCCGGCCCAGGCGCGGTCGATGCCGTAGGCGTCGGTGAGGTCAAAGTAGCTGGATTTGCACTCGATGCCGTTGACCTCAAAGGTCTCGTTAAACCCGAATTCTTCCGCAGTCGCGTTCATCTGGTCATTGGTGAGCTCTTCGCAGGCGATCTTGGCAAACTCCGTGTTGCAGGAGCGGTTAAGTCCCTGCTCAAAGGTGACGTGGCCGTGCGTGCTGCTGCAGGTGACCTTGCTGTTGGAGGATACGGCATAGTAGCCAGGGCAGTTAAAGGTCTGGCTCTCAATGTCGGCGACATTTTCCAGGGCGCAGGCCGAGGTGATGATCTTGAAGGTGGATCCCGGGGTAAAAGAGCCGCTTAAGAAGCGGTTCATGTAGACGCCGGACCACTTTTCATCGTCCGGGTCGATGTCCGGTTTGTTCTCGATGTCAAAGGTCGGCAGGGAGACCGAACAGAGGATCTCACCGGTCTGGTAATTGTAGACGCCGATGGTACCTTTGCCATACGAGCTTAAGGCGTTGTACGCCGCTTTGGAGAGCTGCGCGTCGATCGTCAGCTGGAGGTTATAGTTTTTGTTTTCGTCGTTGCCGTAGAGGCCGTTGACGATGTTGTACCCGGTGAGTTTGGAGCGGAAGGCGTTTTGCGCGCCGGTGGAGATGTAGCCTTCGTCATCGCCGACGACGTGGAGTGTTGCCTTGCGGACGGCGGCGTCATCGTTGTACGTGCGCTCGCCGTTGACCGTCTCGACCAGGATATCCCCGTTTCGGTCGGTGATGGTACCGAGACCGATCATCTTCCCGTTTTTATACAGGTAGGCATTGTATTCCTTGACCACCCATTTGTTGGCGTTGGCGAAGAACGTCACAAAGACGATGACCAACCCGACGAGGAAGGCGATCCCTAAAATATAGATCCAACGGGTCCGTTTGAAAATTCGATTCATTCTTTCTTACCTCCTGCCCATGTGCGGTTGTCCGCCGCCTTGATGAAGGCCAGAAGTCCCCAGCAGGAGATGGTACTGGAGCCGCCGCGGCTGACGAACGGGAGGGTGACACCGGTCCACGGAAGCAGGTCCGTGACGCCGAAGATGTTGAGTGCGGCCTGGAACAAAAGCAGGCTGCCGGCAGCACAGCTCGCAATGGTGTAGAAGGCGCTGCGGGAGCCCTTTCCGTTGCGGATGCTGTGGATGAAGAACAGGATGTAGGAGGCGGCGACCAGGAAGCCGATGATCATACCCCACTCCTCGCAGACGACGCCGAAGACGAGGTCTTCGGTGGCCGCAAAGATGCTGCGCAGTTTGCCCTGACCAATGCCCATACCGAGCAGGCCGCCGGAGACGGAGTAGACCATGGTGCGAGTCTGCTGCATGCCGCTGTCATACGGGGTCTCCCAGACGTGGCGGTATGTGTCGAAGCGGTTCATGACGTAGTTCTTTTTGACGAGGACGAAGAGCACGGCACCCATGCCCATGGCAAGGATGACGAAGAGGATCGTCCGCATGTCACCGGAGCGAAGGAACGCCAGGATGACAAAGGTAAAGAAGAAGATCAGGGCGGTACCGAGGTCGCGCATTAAAAAGAGAAGGGCGACACAGACCAGGGAGAACCCGACATACTGCCAGATGTTCTTGGTGGTCTGGATCTTCTCCAGGGTCGCGGCCCCGACGAAGATGAACATGATCTTGACGATCTCGGAGGCCTGGAAGGAGAATCCGCCGATCTCGACCCAGTTGTAGGCACCGTTGTTGTTTTGGGCGAAGATCAGGCCAAAGACCAGGAGGAAGACGGCAAAGACCGCCATGGGGATGCGGAATTTTTCCGCGCGTTCCACGTTGGCGATCATCCAGAGGAGTGCGATGTAGACGCCGAAGCCGGCGACAAAGGCGATGAACTGGACGATCAGGGTCTTGGCCCCGGTGGACGAGACGATCGCGAGCCCGATGCCGGACAGGAAGAAGGCCAGGCATTCGAGCCCGAGACTCGATTTTCTCAGGATGATGGAAGACGCAATGCAGTAGACCCATTCGATCGCGAGCAGGATGATGAACACCGTGGCGACGGTGGTTTGCACACCGTCCTCGGTGAAGATCACCTGGGCAAACGAGATGAGTTGGAAGGCCGTGATCAAAAGCATGGCCGGGATCCAACGGGGTCCGTTCATACGTCTTCTCCTTTAGCTGTAGGGGTCGTTAAAGCGGAGGGTGTATCCGCAGATCTCAATGATGTCGCTGTCGGCGAGTGGGGTGGGCTCCGTGATGGGAATGCCGTTGAGCAGGGTCCCCGCGGTGGAGTCGAGGTCTTCGATGAGCCAGTGCCCGTGCGCGCCCTTGCTGAGCAGCGCGTGGTAACGGGAGACCGCCGGCATATCGATCCGGATGTGGGCATCGCCGCTTCGTCCGATGAGGACCTCATCCATGTCGTCGATGTGCATGAGCTCGCCGGTGATGCAGTTTTCAATGTTGCACCCGGTGCGGGTAAAGCCGGGGATCACGACGTCGCCGGGCTGCTGCCGGTCGTTGCGGATGAAGGAATCCGCCTCCGGTTCCGGTTTGTGGTAGGTGCTGGTCGAGGTGCCGACTCCTTCCGGAAGCTCTTCATAGAACTTGAAGATGGCGTTGCCGAAGATAATGGTGTCGCCGTTTTCAAGGTATTTCTTGTCCGTGACCCGCACCCGGTTGATAAAGGTGCCGGTCTTGGAGTTGGTGTCGTAGAGGACCCATTTCCCGCTCCGCTTGGCCACGACGGCATGGAATCGGGAAACGGTGTTGTAGCTGAGAACGATGTCGCACATGTTGCTGCGCCCGATCGAGGTCTCAAAGCTCTTGAGTGGCATGACGTCGCCGTTGGCACTGTTGACCAGGTGCCCGAGGATGCCGGTGGACTGGTTGCCGCGGATCAGTGCGAGCCCGCAGTTGAGCAGGATCACAGCGGCTAAGACCGGCAGAAGCCAGCGGCCGATGGCCGTGATGGCTGTGACGGAAAGGGACACGTTCTCACCTCCTATATATAAATACAACAAAAATTGTAAAGAATTACTTCTGTAAAGTCAAGAAAAGGGGACGATCCGGCGGGTTTGTGAAAAGGGATATGGGTTTTCCTTGCGTTTTTGAAAAAACTGTCCTATAATGACAATGAGTTAGCAGGAACTAATTGCTTTTGCTCACTTGGAATGACTTGATAAATTTGTTGTGTGGGGAGGAAAATCGATGTTTACGATCCTTGGCGTTATTTTCGCTGTCGTCGGAGTGGCTGTGGCCGGATTTGTCATGGGAATCGTCGCGATGTTTGCGTGACGAAAGCGGAGTCCCCGAAAAATTCCGCAGGGATGCGGTAAAACGGGCAAATTTACCGTTTTAATCTTGCAATTTATATAGGGGTTTGTTAAAATGACAAACAGGAGAATGGATTTTTCTCTAAAAATTTGGAGAATCCGTTCCGTTTTAATGAGTCCTTTCAAGACGTAAACTTTGACGGAAAAAGGGGATAATGATATGGTAAGTTCTGTTGTTATTATTGCAATGATCATCGGCGCCATCATGATTATGGCGATGGGGATGATGTTCTCTCTGCTCGGTCTCGTGATCATGAACACCGGCCGTGCGTCGACTTATGACCGCGCTGCCCGGAAGATGGCGAAAGCCAGCGATACCTCCAAAGCAGACAAGAAAGCTGCCAAAGAGGCCCGCAAAGCCGCCAAAGCTGCCGAAGAGGACTAATTCGGATTACAACAAGCGAATAATGGGCACGTATGTCGACTGCATACGTGCCTTCTTTTTTCGAAAAGGAAGTTTGGTTTCATGAGCTATGAGTTTTTCGCGATGATCTCGCGGATGAAGTACATCGACCGCTGGGCCCTGATGCGGAACACGGAGCAGGAGTCCTTGAGCCAGCACTCGTATGAGGTGGCGGTCCTGTCCCATGCCCTGGCGCTGATCAGCAACCGCCAGTGTGGCACGAACTTAAATGCCGAAAAGGCGGCGGTGTGGGGACTGTTCCACGACGCCTCGGAGATCCTCACCGGGGATATGCCGACGCCGGTGAAATATTACAGCGAGCAGATCCGCGGTGCGTATAAGCAGGTCGAGGCGGATGCCCAGGACCGGTTGGTGGAGATGCTGCCCGCGTACCTCCAGGAGGACTATGCCGATGCCCTCAAGATGACCGGGTCCGACCCGGAGGAGGACACCGCCCTGCGGAAGATCGTCAAGGCTGCGGACAAGCTCAGTGCCCTCATCAAGTGCATCGAGGAGGAAAAGGCCGGGAACAAGGAGTTTACCGAGGCCCGCGCCTCCACGGAGCGCCTGATCCACGAGCTGGACTGTGAGCCGGCGGAACTCTTTATGAAGGACTTCCTCGAGAGCTACAGCTTGACGCTCGACCAACTGAAGAACTAACGTATTGGCACCCCGGTTTCCCGGGGTGTTTTGCTTTTTGAGAATTGTTTTCATTTTTCTTTAGGTTAATTTAAATTTTTATCGATAAGATATCGACAGTAAACACCGGTCTC
>Ga0181612_105312_pt1 | contig 16052 bp, 4 predicted proteins | sample HoacroProtozoa21_FD_119630 | JGI IMG/M metagenome (GOLD analysis project Ga0181612, IMG submission 119630) | Hoatzin crop microbial communities from Cojedes, Venezuel. Combined Assembly of Gp0051906, Gp0051904, Gp0051908
TGGGCACAAACTGAAGCACAGGAAGTTCCGTCTGAACATGAGGAAGAACTTCTTCACTCTGAGGGTGATGGAGCACTGGAACAGGCTGCCCAGCGAGGTAGTGGAGTCTCCTTCTCTGGAGATATTCAAGACCCGCCTGGACAATGTCCTTTGTAGCCTGCTGTAGGTGACCCTGCTTCGGCAGGAGGGTTGGACTAGATGACCCACAGAGGTCCCTTCCAACCCCTACCATCCTGTGATTCTGTGATTATGTAAGATGGTAACTAATGCCTGGATTTCTATTTGTGATTCATCAAGAACTGTACTAATGGTGAATGAGCAGTGTCTGCTAATCTGTTCTCTCTCCCACGTGTAGGTTATCCATGTAGATCCACCAAGCCCAGGACTTTGATTCATCTCACGTATTCAGTCATAGAATAATGGCCTTTAATTAAAAAATATATCTATCCACCTAAGATGCCTGGTGACTAATAAAAACCCTTAGGAGAAGTCTAACCAGATACATACAACAGAGTCTAGGGAAACATTCAAAGACAGTATGGATCAAATGACATCTGTAATCAAATCATCTTTAGCAGGAGCGTTTTGTGTCCTCTTGCAGATCCTGATGGATCACTGTCCTTTAGCCAGCTAATATGCTCTATTAATCTTACTGAAGAAACAATGTTTCGCAGCAGGCTTTAAAACCAGGACAATGCAGAACTTGTCAACTCAGTAGAGCACAGCACAGTTACTTCCCAAAGCAATAAGGTGATATTTTCTAGAGACTGAAAAAGTACAAGAAAGCAAGTAAATGCCCTTTTCCACTGTGGCATTAACATGAGACTGCATGCCCCATCTTCCCAAGGAGAAGATTCCTAAAAGCCATGCTTACAGTTCAATTTAATGTTATGCAATTCAACAGAAAGTCTGTAGAAAACCACCTACCAAGGTACATATTTCTTCCCTGTACTGTCCTTTGCCCATAATCCTCCCATGCTCACAAGCAGCACTCTCACATCCACTCTTTTAACAGCACTGGTGCTAACTCAAGTGCAAAGCACTACAGGCAATCCCCATGATCTCCTCTATGGATTAAGCTATGAACAAGTCTCTGTGACTACTTAAAAAAGTAACACATCAAACAGCAGTACTAAGACTGAAGTGATTGCCTCCACAAAGGTTAAACAGCTTTCTCACTTCCACACTGAGCTGTTGTCTAGCAAGATGTCTTTCATAGAAATGAGCTGAAGCAAGGAAAGGCAGGTTTAGAGCATGCAGTAACAATATCTGGCCCACTATGAAATTTCCTTTTTATCAGTACTTGAATATTTCAAGACATAACTCTATGAGTCAGAGAAAATCCAGTATTTTTCTTAACAAGAGGAAACTATCTAAGCTCCTGGTGGAGACTGGTATAGCAGCTCCCATTTTGTGTGAGCTTCAGTTTGAGTACAGACCAAAAGGAATAGAAAATGGTAAGTATTGCAAGTGTCTCCATTTATTTGGCTTCCAGGACAACAGTATTTCTCTGAACTTTCAATCTGTCCGTATTACTAGTGGCTCTACACACTCAGAGTCGTATCAAGAATCCTCTTGGCAGCGAAGAGCAGATATAAAGACAGGAGAGCAAATGACAAGAAAGAAACTTTCTTAGGGTCCCACAGAGAACTGCATGTAATCTGTGGACTCCCGAGAGGTACTGAAAGTTGCTGGATCATAGAGAAAGAATAGAGGAGAGGATATGGGCTTCCAGGATCCTTAAATAAGTAGAAAAACATATGTAAAGTGGGTCAAAGTACAAAATCTAATTGAACAAAGTTGTCCTCAGTCTCTTGAGACTTAGATTAAATAAAAACAGCAACTCACCCTTTGACCTGGTAAACCAGGGACTCCAGGCTTGCCTTCCAGACCAGCCTCTCCCTTTAGAAGTGAAAAGTTTTAGAAAGTTGACTGAATAATTAAAACTAATGAACTATGCAACCATTTCCTAGCTGTTTTGTGCTACTGTTACTGCATGACTACCTAGACAGCTCTTACCTGATAATTATGTTGTCCTGTGAGCAGAAAAGGATAAGAAAACAGGATAGAGAAAAGTGATAATGCCCTGATTAAATACAGAGCACACAACTACATTTAAATTACATAATTAAAACCACATTTACCTAAGTAACGCATCAGCACAGTGCCATCAATTTTACAAAGCTCAATCAACAGTGAAGCACAACAAACAATTCAAAAGCAAGGAAATACATAGTATTTGCAAATGAGGCAGCAGTGACAGTCTGAACTGAGATGTCCTGCAGAGTTAGGTAATAAAATATAACCAGAATAAACTACAATTAAGTCAAAGTAAGAATGCTGGTATGTCTAAATTGTTGCAAAAATTGTGTTGAAACACAAAAACACACACACAATTCTTGTTTTTTATCCACTGAATATTTTAGCCAGGCCCTTGTGGCATAAAGCCGACCCCTTTTACAGCAACTGTTGTCTGACCTTCATTAGAACGGCGGTTTACAAGTTAACAGTGGTGCCTCTCTGAGATGTGTTGAATGTCCGTACAGCTCTTCAGAGCATTAGAAATAGAAAAGAAACAGGTTCTGCATGATAACAGCCTTGAGGCAGAGTCTGCCTCTGTGTGATGACTGCCCATGTCATGGGTCCCACTTCCATATAGTCAGAGTGGCCATCCACAGCAGGAGACCTTCTCTCAACAGTGAAGAAAACAGGAGGTTGAAGGCAGGTACTGTTTAAGATCTTTGCACCTGAATAACGTATAAGATTTTGCATGTTTGCCTCACACCAGTCTGAGTTTCAGTTTCTGGGAACTGCAGCCAGTGAGAGAAACAACTTACTGGAGGTCCAGGAAGTCCAGGTTGGCCTTGTGGTCCTCGTGGCCCAGGCTCTCCCTGCAGAAATGTTTATTTAAAAAGTTTTAAAATAAGTGTATGAAAAATTACATGGGCATATTAGTCATGTTGGCCACCTTTACAGGGCCTATACCACCCCTTTCCTAATAGGTCCCAAAGAACCAGTGCAGAGACCAGCTGGTTTTCTCCTTAATCCTTTAGCTGTATGAATTATCAGCACTCATTAGACTGCACACAGACTGATCCACCCACACTCAGCAGGCATTTATCCATAACTGGCTCTTTGTTTTTCAAAGCTAGTAACTACCAAAGACACTGGGCTATCCTGGATATCCCAATAAAACACTGTGAGCTGGGGTTCTGTGGTGGAGAAAAGCAATTCTTGCAAAAACAGCTTCCACAGGCATTTCCCCTGAGCCAGCACAGCTGTGATGGGCTTTAAAGTATCATTTATGTGATGCATATCATTATATTAAATAACATTTAAATACAAATAATGTTCCTGCCAACACAAAATCAAAATTTAAATATATTTCATTTGTATGTAGGACTAACAGACTGAAGTAACAGGTGCCTCTCCCCTATCTGAGTGCCCAGGTTTAGAGACAAACTCAGCATAAAACTCAAATATAGTTTAACTTTCATATGAATACTTCCGTGGACTTCAAGAATTGCGTAGCTGACTCTCCAGTTTATACTTCTCATTAATGTTAGATTCACTGCATCTGAAAAAAACATGGCCCTTTTTCCTTTCTTATTTATATTCTCCACTGTGAAAAGGAAAACGTGTTTCCTGGTGGCCTGAAAATGCTTCTATCCACCTTAATTTTGAGGTATTATTTTAAAGCAAAATGTAATCTAACAGTCAACTGAACTACATAAAATTATCCTTTCAACGGAAGAATAGATCTTGAATCTGTCTTACTTGCTCTCCTTTTAGGCCTTCAGTATGCACCTGCAATAAAAATGCAGAGTTATAAAGGAGAAAAAAGAGGAAAGACAATGCAGGAGGCGCCAGGGATATGATGGTCCCCCACAGGGTATTTTTCTCCCCTTGCCATTCCCTTGAGATGCATGGTAACTGCTACAGCTCCTCAAATCCTGTTGCAGGCTGGGGGAAATATTCTACTTAGAAAGCTCAGACTTACACAAGGTTTACTCACTCAGTTACTTAAGAAGTGATTTGTGTGGCTGTATGAACCATAAGAACTTAATTCATTATGTCATCTCTGTAAGTATGTTAGTAAAATCCCCAGCTCTTGCCTTGTTTTAAATTACAAAGATCTACTGAATGCAGAAGGCATCATATAAATAGTAGGCTGACTTTGGATATGATGCATGCTCAGCCTGTTCTCTACCCACCTCCCAGAACTTTAGGCTCCTTTTCAGGTTTTATACATATCTTTGAAAATCTCTTGGCAGCTGTTGTCGCATCATTGATTTCACATTTAAGCAGGGCAGTAAAAGGCTCTTAACCAAACAGGGGTTGTTTTCAGAGCTCTCTCTTTCTCCCTCCTTTGTTTTCTATTACATTCTGGGTAAGAAAATTGCCTGCTGCCCTTCTTCTAATTACCAGGGAGCTTCTCCTTCTTGTCTTTAGCACCTTGTACTTTTTTGGCACAGTGCTAACGTAAAGGTTGCTGGTAACAGTGGTCCTTTCATGCTTTATATCAATAGTCCAAGAGTGCTGTTTCCTAATTTTAATTCGATGGTTTTGAAAGTAAGAGAGATACTTCCCAACTGCTTTGTTACCAGCCCCTGCAGAACCCTGTTCTACACCTCTCCTCTGCATGCTTTGTGGTAAATCTTGTTCCTCCATTCACTTGGAGATAACCTCTTCACACAGACAATACTAACCTCTGGACATCCTCATGTCCCTGCTAGTGACACCTCTGGCATCAGTGAAGGCATTGCTGAAGGCAGAGGGATGCACAAAACCATGCAGTTCTAGTACCACAGCAAAGAGCAATCCCCTCCCTTATTTTCTCATTTTTCTTTTCTGTCACTGCTTTCCTGATTTCAGCACCTCAGGTCCTAGATGTCTCACATTTCATCAGGACTCTTTCAGATATAAGCCAAGGAAAGATCATTCCCCCTCATCAGAAACCACCTTTTTCTTCTCCTATCGCAACTCTCACATCCAGCCCATGACAAAAGCACTCAGTAATTCAACTCAATTCTGAACTTTCATTTGGCTTTATAACTTTCACAGGCTCTATTTTCCAAAGGCCTCTAGGACCATCAACTCAACAACTGTCCTGGAAATCACACAGTCATGTCACAGCATTGTTCGCTCTGATGCACTTCAGGCAACGCTTTCATTGCCTCTTCAAGTCCTGATCTTCACATTTCAAAATCTCCCAAAACTGTGGCTGTGCATCTCCTTGTTGGTACTCATCATTTGCCTTCTTCAAAAATCTTCACTGCCCTAAACTCCACTTTTTTGGAAAAAATATTTAAGAACATCTCTCATTTAGTAATGTCCTCCTACGCCCAGCTTCCACCTTCTCTTCTCATGCAATAATACCTATAATGTTTGAGAAAGCTGAAAAAAAAATCTTACTGAAGAGCCAGGCAGTCCTGGAAGTCCTGGTTCACCCTGCAGGGAAACACAAAAGAAACGGAAAAATGTAACATAAAACAGAACACAACATAGACAATATATAACATAACACAAAAGAAAAGCAAATCTCTGAGTATGTTTTCCAACTGCTGTTGTACCTTCTTCTTTTCAATACCATCCATTAATTAATAGATATGCACATGTAATCCCCACTAGCTCTGTTTTCTCTACCTTATAGAAGAATGCAAGAACTGGTTGTGTTCTCTGTTACTATGATGTTACACACAGATTTTAATGACATTTAGTGACATAAAATGAATGATGCACTGGACGCATCACAACATTAAGTCTGAACTTTAAAAACCTTGTAATTGGTGTACACATACCACACAAATAAACCTGACTGATGCTCAGATCCCTAACAGAGTCTGCAGGATGGATATTTAGGGGCCAAAATGCTTTTGATTTTTAATAAGCAAAAATTCTTTGCAGAAAGTAAAAAAGTGAGAAATGGTACCATTTTCCCCAAGTCATTTTACAGAGCAGAATCACGCTGTAAGTGTTTGCAGGACACCGAGATGCTACACCCTCTTTACATGATTTATTGCCATCTAGGCTACCAATTTGTTCCAGCCCATTTTTCTACAGCAGTGTCCACTGTTTACTATGCTTTAAAACTAAGTGTCCAGAAGGTTTATCCTGTACTTTAGGTATGGACTAAAGCAAAAAATTATCATATAGCTTCCTTTCACACTCTATTTATTCATTACTCATGTAGGGCTCTGAATGACCCAGCATATCTTTCATGCTCTTTCCTCTTAACACGTTTAACTACTATGCATTATTTATTCTAAAGAGAGTCCATACTATGCCAGAAGGATTGAAGAGACACATCAGCTGCACTGAAAGTAATGGAGTAAGGAGCTCAACATCTTCTGGAAGCACCAAATGGATGGCGTGTTATGGACTCAAGACTGCGCTCTACTGCACACATACTGGAGCACAAAGGTCTTCCTGCCGCTTATCACTTCAGTGGGTGCGCCCTGCTTGTAGGGGCCTCTGAAACCTCACCTATAGCTATTGAATCTGAGTGGGAAAGTAATGGGAAATAGCAAGATTTGTTTCCGATCTCTGCATTCTTGGATAAGACTCCCTGTTTTATCTGAAGGAGAAAAGGAGAAAGAAAATGCAGAATTGAGCATGCCTCTCCACTCATGCCAAAGAACTGGTTAGGAAACACCAAAACTATGTCGCTTTTAACAGCAAGGGAAACATAAGGATGCTCTGGAAACTCTAACAGCTCTGTAAAATAAGGAGGTCAAAATTGCTGTTGACAGCAGTGAATAATTATTTTGCAGGTAAGAGTGTTGGGCTCATTTGATTGGCATTTTCTGAGTCAATTCTGCAGTTCTTGTATCAGAAAACCAGCACCTACACAAACATATTGACATTTCTACCCACCCTTCTTAGGTGAGTAAGATTTCCTGAGCCAAAATGCTTTCTACTTGCTTCTGCTTCCACTGAGGGTTAAACTAAGAGCAGAGGAGCTATAACCAGACACAATTTAACACCCACTTCTACCCATTTAAGACTGAAGCAACGTCAGAAAAGTGAAACATTTAAATGCGTATAAGCTTCGTTTATTCCTAAATGAGATAAATATTAGGGCCAATAGCCCTGATATTTCCAGGACGGAAGGCCCAAAGAGGAATCAATAAATGTGTGTAGAAACCCCTCCCATGCATCCCATCCCAACTCACCTTTTCTCCTTTGGTCCCACTGGCACCTGGAGGGCCCAGACTGCCAGCAGGGCCCTATAAACAGGTAAAACAGAGAGAAGAATCTTTGTTTTACATACTGCAGGTCATCAGTTGCAATTCTTTTAAAGTACAGCAGAAACATCAGGCTGCAGTTTTGGGTATCAGCAGCACAGTTCTGTCTCATTGCTGGGGTAGGAGCTAATACAACATGCCAGGAGCTGTGACTCTGCTGAGTACAGAGCAAGGGGAATAAGGATGGAGATGCCACAGCAGCCATGATAACAGCAATCCAATTTCAGCTGGTTTAGAAGGATTGCAGTTCAGGGAGTACGTCAGTGTCAAACACAAAATTTAGGATAAAATTCGGGGATGAAGACTTGCCGTCTACTAGGTGTCTAGACATGAAAAAGGCAAAATATCCTCAGAAAAACCCAACTTCTATAATAGGGTGTCACTTGGAGAAATGGTTCCTTAGAAGCATTAAACAATCAGCATCCACCTTCACATTTCTCTGCAATTTCTCATTTCATCCACATTTGCTGCAAGTATAAACCAGTCCCGCAAATAACGTAACGAGCATGGTGAACATAGTTCATTGTGATTCTAGTGCTGCATCAAGCACATGAAAACATTTCCATCTTATAAGCATAGTGATAAACACTAACTAGACAAATACTTCTTAGTATAGGGTAAATGGTGGCTGAGGAACAGAGCAGAGACAAAGCAATGATTAACGGCCAAATCCCCCATGGACAAGCAGAGAAAAATGTAGTGTAATAATCTTTATCACCTTACAGAGACGAAGGTGTAGATTTAACAATGATTAAGATTGCTAATGACACTATACCTCACCATCTACACACAAAAGTCGTGTCTGGTGTGGAAACAAAAATACTTCCCAACAAAATCAAGTTGAAACTCTGGCTGTGAAAAGAGCGAGAGCAAGGCATTAGGGCAGCATGTGGCTGCGGTGCTTGCAAAGCACCTTCAGGTCAAACCCCAGGAGCCGCTTTGTCTGTGTGAGCAGCTGGATTGACCACCTGAAGGTGAACTGTCCTGAGGGTCTGACATGCAGCTCCTCCACCTCTACAAATGCAAAAACATGCCTCCAAATGATCCTTTATAGAGAGGGACATAGCAGGGGCTAGTGAAGAGGATGCAGATGCAGAAGCCTGGAGGCTTCAGTCTCAAGGGTGGCCATGATTAGCTGCTTGGCTTTTGGTAAATCACTTTTTAGCCTCTGCTTATTAGTCTGTCCTTTGCTCTTTAGACCAGAAGATCTTTGGGAGTAAAGGATGCCTCTCATTAGGTATCATACCCTGAATAATGAAAACCACCTTGTGGGATCTACAGATAGCAGCTTTAGACAAAGCATTATCTGTCTAATCAGCAGAAATGTACATTTTCTGGTTTCATCTTGTCTTAAAAATGTAAATAGTTCCAAGCCTTTCTTATAGAAAACACACCAAACATATTAAATCCAGTTCTCCCCTTTTCATGTTGTGGGAGGGAAAAACAAGTTTATAAAAATCAGGCTTAAACAATTAAAATTTTTTATATGTTTCCTTATGTTTTTAATGAAAATTCACACAAATATCTAACCTATCATGTTTAAAGGACTGGCATTTCCTTTAAGTGGATATTGCATTATAATTTAATTCTAAAACCAAACAAAAAAAAAAAGAAAACTGTGCTAACAAAGATGCTTAGAATAAGGAGTACAAAAACTGCTGGTGCAGTGGGGTCCTGCCATGACTCTGCAACCACCCAGGATAAGTCTCAGTTTTAGAATGAAACTTCCACTCGTTCCAAAGAAAAGCCTCCAGTCATTGAGTTTTTGCCACATACCTGTTTCCCCTCCACACCTGGCTTTCCAGGGAACCCATCTAGGCCTTTTTCACCCTGGAAAAAGAAGAGAAGGAATCACTGTAACTCAAATCTGTGGTGTTTAAGTCACCATTCTGCAAGACATGTCCATGTTATCCACTACGAGAGTAAGGAATAAGAAGAGAAATTAGAGCCAGTCCAAGAGAGAAAATGGAAAAAGTCCCCACATCTGTACTGCAAAACATTGCTGAGACCCTCTGTCCAGTAACAAGGAGGTGAACCAAGTGTCATCAGTAGGAAACTTTTATCCTCGCTAACGTTGCTAACTGTTGGTACCTGTCTATCTAGAAAATTTAGCACTGAATAGCAGGGATGTGAATTTAGAGAGAAGAAGCAGTTGCGTGCCAGCTTTCCACGAGGGCATCCTTCCTCTGCCTGCTGAGGTGGATTCATGAAAACTGGACAAAGTGCACCGGGAGAGCATCATCCTGAAACAGCTCTTACAAAAATAATAAATCCACAATCCAGCAATAGCTCATTTTTACCCAGTTAAGAAAAACCTTTCATTTTTCCCCTTAGCTTTCTGTAACCTGGGGGAACAATTAATCTATTTCTGTATGTCTCCAGAGTTGGACAGTCCACAGAGTCCACAGGCAATCTATTCCACTACTTTGTTTTTAATAACTGAAGATATGTTTTTTTCCCCTGCAAATAAACCTTTTTCTTGCTATAGTTTCAGACTGGTATTTCTTTCCCTAACATCCCACACAGAGAGCAGACTATTCCCTTCATTTTTCCAATGGCCTTTTATGTTTTTGAAGACTTCCAAAATTTCCGCTTCAAACTTCTCTAGCCTAAACAATCTCAAATACTATCAACTTTTCTTCATGGCTATGTTTTTCAGACCTCTGGTCATTTTTGTTGCTCTCATTTGTGCACTGTCCATTTTTTCCACGTCTTCACTGTATCTAGGTGCCCAAAGCGGGACATAGCTGAGGTTCACTTTAAGCAGAACGAGTATTTCATGTGTTATAGAATATTCTTCTGTTTAAATCCCAGGATAATGTTTACTTTACCCCAAGCCCCTTTCTTCAGGACAGCTCTTTAATCAGTCCTGCTGCAGTGTGCAATTTGCTGTCACACACGTATGAAGCATCCTGCAGGTGCCCCTTCTCAATGTTCCCTTCTTCTGCTTTGGGGAATTATGTTTTCAAGATCATTTTGAATCCTGATCTCCACTACACTTCCACATTCAAACTTAACACATTCTATATTGTATACTCCAGGTCCTTGATAGAGATGACAACTAGGTCAATGACATACTCCTGCTGCACCTCAGCTTTCTCTTACAGATTTTGGCCCTTGACCCTTCCAGCCTCTTTAGTTTAAAACTCTTTGAAATAGGGACTTTCTCTTACTGCATAAATGCTTAAAACTCTGTAAAATGAAATACTAATTTTGCTTCGATCCTGCACATACAGCTGAATACAAATCACCAAATACACACACACACTGCTATTGTTAACTTAAATGTACAAGTAAAAATAAATTCTGTAAGTACAAGGAGTGACAGGAAAATATTAGTTTTACTCTATTTTTAAAAAAAGTTTCAGACATTTTAATTCTGGTTACTATCCCACATGGTCCCTGTTAGACCTCTGTAATTATCTGCAAACCCACACTTACGGCATCGGATTTAATTAGCTTCTTTTGAAAACTACATTGATTCAGCAAGTCAGAAACAGATTTGCAAATCAATTTATCTCTTTTTCCCCTTTAGAAAGTCAATCAAACTTCTAACAGAAATGTTATCTCAAAATGATGCATCCAAGGAATGAAATTAGAGACATCTGTACCCTACAAAAAGCAGCTGAAAACCAGCATCAGATGTCCAGATTTACTTGCTTTTGGGCCAATAGTTTCCACATTCATGGTTTCCCTTGCACTGACTGAACTAAGAGTATCCTGAATTTGAGACTCTCAGTAAGCAACAATCTGGTGGATTGCTGACAGAATGTGCAGTGTATTCTCAGGAGAATTTTTAACATCGATACACTGCAGCAACGAGTACTTCACACATGCTGTTTGAGCTGCCAAAACAGAAAAGTGTAAATGTTCTTACTGCTACTGATGGGGGCTGGGAAAGGCAAATGTATTATTTATACAAATGTATACAATAAGGCTCTTTGAAAATACTCCAAATGATTGTGCTTTCAGTTGTTTCTTCAGAAAAATCTGTCATTATAAATATTTTTTTTCCATTCCTTAAAAAAGGCTAAGGAAAGGGTTTGGTTTTTTTTATAAAGAAAGAATAAACACAATAAAAGTGTTATTCTCAAACTTTCACTTCAAGATTCCATTTGCTTTCCTTTTGCTCTACTGGTTTTTCTGCTTTTAACCAGTGGAACAAAATGGTGAAGTTTTAAGCAGCCGGGGGAAATCCCGATTCCACACAAACTTTAGTGATGTTTTCTGACCTCTACCACTTAGAAAGTGTAATGATTTTTTGGAAAAATTATTTCCCAAGAGCTTGCAGGGCCTTGGGAAAGACTGGAGGAGAGCAAACCCACCACACAGAGGGACCTAGGAGCAGCAGACCAGTTCTACTGCCTCCTTACATGAACTCTTCTCCCATACAGCCGACCAGGATTGACTAGATGGACACATCCCTATGCAGCAAAAGCAAAGCCACATGTCATGTTGAAATGCTGTGCATACCACATACATATTTGGCTTATGTTGGCAGGGAAGCTCATCACACTTAGCTCTGCAGAGTCTGTCCTGGGGTCTACAGCAAGCCCACTGGATGCAAAAGGACTTGAGATGTCATTCACCCTGTGCAGTGGCTCTCCTAAAGTGCAGGTGTAACTGATAACACTGGATCTGGAAACTTCACTATAAAACCTCAGTATTTACATCGAAGGCCCCAGGATATAAGAATATAGCAGCAAGATGTGTTATGGGATATTTAGACTTTTTTTCGTACTAGGGTGCAGATTCGATAGACCTATATCTAGTGCATGGGCCAGCACTCTCATCTAATATAATAAACACTTTTCCTCGCAGTCGCAAAGAAGGACAGGATGCGTAGGTGTCAGTATTCAAGTTACAGACTCAAGAGCAGACAATGAAATATTTGGCCCGCCGAACTTACGCCCACTGTTTTCACAGTAGTATTGACTGGTAGAAGTTAAAGCAATGGCAGTGGATGCTCCGAGACCAGGATTAAAGCCTGGAAAATATCACAGTACAATTGTTATAGCAGAGATCTGGCTGCTCCAGAAAAAAAATGTAAAGGGTGCTCTAATTGTGCATATCCTTTTAACGAAACAAAACCTAATTAATTTCTTCCCCACTTTAATCTTCCTCTAGCTTAGACAGCTGCCTGCCCACACACAGCTCCAGCTTCCTCTCCTATCACGGTGATGTCAGAAAGATGGATTTTCTTCCGGGAGCCAAATATTCCAGCAGATTAGACAACTTCGCCTCTGGAAAAGCAGCGGAGGCACTGGCTAGACACAACACACTGAGCCAGTCCTGTGAAGGACTGAGGCAAAAGCGCGAGGGAGATGAAATATGATCCAGTCTTTTGCTCTAGCTGTAGCAGCGAGGACAGATAATACAAGACATGGTCGTGGCTGCTTCATCATAAACAACAAAATGGTGACTGGGAACAGACACCTTAATACACGGTAAAGGTAAACACAATATCGCACACTAAGGGTCTATGGATCATTTTTCCCAGTAGGCAAAATCTTGGTGTAAATCTCTGGGTTTCTTCTCCAGAGGAGATGGAGAGTGAGAAATGGGAACAAGGCCACACTAGCAAGCTAATAACTCCCTCCTTTGCACAAACATATACAGCCAGATATCACTAAAGACCTCTTGACCACAGGCAAAGCTTCCAGACCAGTGATGAGATATTCCTGTCTCAGGATCAGCTTGAGACATAATCAAGACAGGCTATTGCTCAGGTCTGCAAGAATGGCTGTGCTGCCTCTTTTGCCTGCACGAGAAAAGGGGTGTCTTGGGTCCGACTGAGAGCCTGGTGATGCCCCATCTCCCACTGCTTGTCAGGGCAGGAGTGAACCGGTACCTGAGTCTCCTGTCAGTGGTAGAAAAATGCATTTTTGGTGGCATTTCTGGGGAGCTTTAAGCATTGCCTGACAGGTCTACAGAAGTGTCAGCATATCTGTGGTCTCTCCAAACATGACAAGCAAACAGAAATAACGAAAGACTTGCATCCACATAGCTCTCTATTTAAATGCTTATTCCAGGGATAATAGGCACTTGGTCTCTCTAGTGAACTATAAGTGTGATTCTAATCCCAGAGAGTCCTGTACTGTGTAAAACAGCTGTTCCCAGATAGAAGAGAGCGGAGAACTGAGAAGCAGCACCAGTTAGATGAAGGCTTTAACAAAGAAACTACTTGATACTCCTTAAAAATTGAGCTTATGGTGATGGGAGAAGGCAGAAACAGAAGAAGTTGGACAACCTGAGCAACTGCAGTGAGATGGGGAAAAGCTGGATGCAGGCGTTGTCAGCAGCAGTCAGTGGTCATTCACAACTCTCAGGTGGTGCACTCCACGTGGACACCCTGCTACATCTCCTCAGCGGCATCCCTTCATCCCATCCCTCCTCTCTCTCCTCCATCGTTGGCTACACAAGTCCCTAAATGTGTGCTTAGTAGATAGCAGAGATCCATAAAGCCCTCCTGCACTCCCACAGGGGGTCATTCCCAGGGAGCACCGGGAGGTGCAGTGCAGTGAGGAAACTCCATCACCAGTCACCCTCCAGAGTTGCTGGTTTGGCAGCCTGCCCCACGTAAGGGGCAAAGGCAAAGAGCAGCCTGGCTTTTCGTAGTATGAAGAAGCCATACCTTGTCTCCTCGTGTTCCCTTTTCTCCTCTTTCTCCTTGTAGACCCTAAAAATAAAAGAAAAAGAGATTATAAAGCTCAATGTAAGTAGAGGCATAGTTACCTTCTCTAATCATTCACCAAAACACTGTGCGTGTCTGCACAACCCACTCAAGTGAATCTCAAGGACATTTTCTGTAGTGCCAGTCCTTAAAGTTGGCCATGAGTATGGTCTAAGCAGACTCACAGAGCATGGATGACCTGTGGGCCCAAGAATGTCTGTAATATTATACTGCACGCAGACACACCACCCTCCTGCCAGGAGCAGTGTGGAGGAACAGGGAACACACCACAGCTGCAGATGGTCTGGAAAACAACCAAAGCTCTGCATTTTTCATGTTGCTCATAAACAATGAGGACTTAGGCAGAGGACAATACTGATGGAAAAACCTATAGCATAAACAAGCAAGAATGCCCTTTCCTGGTGGTTTTGGATGCAGTAGTTAGGCAGGCAGCAGGTAGCTCTGAGAACTAGCAAATGCTAGATAATCCGTGTCCTGGAGACCCAAGCACATTTTTGAGCTGTGAATCCAATGCCAGTGTACATCTGGACTGCATAATTCATCTTCTCCCAGGTACACCAGAACCATTTGCTGAGGTTTAGTTTGATGAAAGACACCAATGCTAATATAGGTGATCGTCTCAACAGGCAGTAACAGATTCCACCTTCCCTTGGCACAGGAAGCACCTTGTATTTTACATTTATTGTACCAAGTAAGTAACCCACTAATAGCTACAGACAGAAAAACATGCTCAGTCAGCAATGATCTCTCTAAAACTGCCAAAGCTTACAATACTTCTTATTCTAATAATACATTTGTATTTAAACTTCAATTTACTTTACACTATAATGGAGGCTTTCCTCCAAGCTAACTCCAAGGATTACTTGTCTGGCTTCATTTGGCCCATAGTGTGATTTAGATAATTGTTAAGATCTTCAGATTTCAGGCCATGATTGAATGTAAGCAAACTCTCTTCAGCCCCGTCCATCTCTAACAACCCAAATTTAGCCTGTACAGATTGCTACGCTGTGCAGAATTAACCCTACAATTGCCAAAAAGCAAATGGTAGGAAGTTTAAAAATATGACTCCTTTAATGCAGTAATAACTATAGGGCCCTCATGTAGACTGGGTAGATGATTATTGCCTTGCTCCTCCACAGCAGCCCAAGCCAAATGTCAGTCTTATGATAGGAATGGATAGGAACTTCAGTAACAGTGTACCATGAGTCCTTTTCTTCTCACACAAAAAGGTGACTCAGGCAGCAGGAAGAAAGTGTTCTCATAGCTTTGTCTGTTTATCTCATTAATATTTCAAGAGTCTATCACATGGTTATGCCATCCCCACACTCATTTCGCCAGCTTCAAGCCTAATACAATTCAGCCTTAGACCTCACAGGGAAACAGCATGCACCTAGGCAAAGACAAAAGTGCTCAAGCTATTTTGAACACATTGGACCCCTTGGTAGTGAGTTGTAAAGCAAGTCCTCGGCTGGCACAGGGTAATCTTTCAGTGCATGAGCACGTCTGGTACGGCTCTAAAGCGCACTGATGTACAGTCGGGTCATTAAACCTCAGAAAATCCAATCAGCCTTTACAACACCAGCTTAAAGGCTGCCTCCGTAATTACCAAGGTGAGACCACAGGACAGAGATGTTAACTCGATGGAATCTAATTTATTTTGGTCTTCCTGTCTGTTCATTTAGAGCAGGTTTCTCCGCTGAGCCCAAAGGCTATTCCCTGACAGTTTTGAAAATATGATTGGAAATTTGCCGAGAGGTGGTGGGTTTTTTTTACTGTTATGAAGAAGTTTTCAAGCACCATATAAATGGTGCATCAACACAGACCAAAGCAACCCCTACCATTCTGTGATTCTGTGATTCTGTAATTGCATTACAGTGGTACTATCACAAAAATCCCCAGCTGTTATCTTGGTAATCAGGTCATTTCTACTGGCATCTCTCTACTGGCCACAGGTCTGTTCTCATTTAAAGAAGTCAGAAGAAACTCAGTGAAGTCAAGAAAATGTCACTATTTGGACATATTACAGGTAAGTGGCAAGACATACCCTATAACCGCTTAACAAAAAAAAAAAAAAAAAAAAAAGGTGGGAAACAACTGGAAAAGGGGAGAAA
>Ga0181612_129759_pt1 | contig 16049 bp, 9 predicted proteins | sample HoacroProtozoa21_FD_119630 | JGI IMG/M metagenome (GOLD analysis project Ga0181612, IMG submission 119630) | Hoatzin crop microbial communities from Cojedes, Venezuel. Combined Assembly of Gp0051906, Gp0051904, Gp0051908
AAATGTTTTGATCATGTTAGATAAACTGATGTTTTACAGAAAACAAGAAATGTTTACTAATGAATATGTAAGAATAAAAAGTTTTATGATAAAACCCAGGAGGTTAGCTTCAGAAAAAGATTAAGTTTTTCATTTGGGCTTTTTATAGGTCCTTAGGGGGAAAAATTTAACTTCTGGCTTTGGGCATGCGGATTTCTGCGTGTTGGGCTTGCTACCTTAAGGGTGGCCTAAGAGGATCCAGTTTTGGATCTGTGCTCTTAGATATGTTATGTGATTTGATAAGGAAGTGATGGGGAATATCGTCTTCCCTTGTTTCTTCTCGCTTGCCTCACAGTCTCTGCCCCAAAGTGGCAAATGGGTTCACATTTCCAGAAAGGGGCCTTTAGGCTGATTTCACTGTACATGGACACGTGGTTCACATGGTTTCATAATAAAATGTTTTCTTCCAAGGGGTTTTGCATCCAGTTATATAAAACTACCTGCAAACCGTAGCTCTGGTTTATTTGTGTGCAAAACCCCTGTGGAACTGGACTGCGCACAGCACAGATGGGCAACGCGTGCACCGTAGAGGGGAAGTGCAGAGACTGGATCCTCGAAGTCGCAGGCACTCGGTGAGCAGCAGGAGGAAGAGTACCGATTTCCTGCAGGTTTGTTTGGTGACTAACCCACTTGCGTTGAAGGATGCTGTTGCTGGAGACGACGGCTTGAGAGCGAGAAAGCTGCTTGCATTTGTCAGCACCCTTCCTTCCAATTTCTCATTTCTGCTACCTTAGAGCTCTCCTAGTTTTGCTGATACACTTGCTTGTGGGCCTCACTGAAGTCATCTGCGTTATCGATAGTCTTTTTTTGGGTCTGGAAAACAGATTCTCCTCTCAGAGTGATTATAAGCCGAGTCCCCCAGGCAGTGATGCGGGCCAAGCCGAGGCAGGCAGAACCGGGGTGTGTGAGTGCCTGTGTTGATCTAGTTTACAGCACAGTTCCGCAAAAGGCAGTGCTGGTACAAATGTGGGGCCTTGTACCGTGCTACAAGGGCTGAAACAAACAGGGGAAGAAGACAACGGAGACTCCAGGAGAATTTGCCTTATGCCGCGGTCACGATCTGCCTTGATTTGTCTGAACAGAGTGACTTGGTTGGGTGGAGAATTTGCGAATTTGCAATCTGTCCTTCTGTGAGAGCAGCTGAGCGTGGTGTAGGGATACTAGGTCCCAGGTGTAGCAAGAGAGGATGGAGAAAAGTAAGACACAGCTTCTCAGAGTAGCTACTTGCAGTAATTCTTGTCAATTGAATAAAATGTATTTTAAGGAGTGAAATCCTGGAGGATTTCTACAATATGTTTATGAAAAAACTGAACATATTGTCTGTTTGAATTAATATTTAATGGAATACCAGATTATTCTTTTCTCTAAAGCTTTAAACTACATGTTTTAAATTGAAAGAAACTGGAAATCGAGACTTTAAGATGCATGAAGGCAAAAGTGCTGTTAGCCGTCACTGAAGGATCAGTCCTAAGCCCATGTGAAGCAGGCACCGCATCAGTGAACTCTCTGGATTAAAGAGAGTAATACGTAGGTGATTATGTGGAAACAAACATGATATCTGTCAGTTGAAGAGATAGATGCAAGAGTGATAGGTTTATTAACTGTGGTTTATCTGGCAAACATGAACTCAGATTTTCCTGACTTGAATTTGTACCACCTACATAGCAGCCGGTATTAAATACACATGGCTCAGGGGAGGCCCAAGGTGGCCAATGCTTTGTTCATTTACCAACTTGAACCCCAAATGAGTAAATTAGTTGGCGTGTGCATCTGCAGCAACAGCATGCATTTTTGTGTGTATACAGTCGAGCGTGATGCCTTCCTCCAGCACACACAGACACCTTTGAAGCAGGGGAGTCCTGGCATCAGACTGTGCAGAGACATCTGAATCACTCCCAGACATGGTGAGCTGCTTTTGAACTTTTTTCTTTTCTTTTCTTTTTTGAGAAGAGAATATATAGCAAAGTGGAGAATGCTTAAGCTCAGACTACAAATAGTTTAGAAAATGACTGTTGTGAACAGATGGGCAATAATTGTGATAGACCAGATCTCTTGTCAGATTTGGTAAAATGAAATAGGCTTTATTTCAGCAACATTTTGTGCTTAAGAAGGGAATGTTGATGGATGCTTCAGTGTTGCCACTTGCCCATGTTTTGACATGCTTTTCAGCTATGTGCTATTTGGAGGATTGCTTTCAAATGGTGTTGCTTTTTGAAGGCTTTTTCCATGTAAATGTACTAGTATTTTAAAGTTTTAGTTTATAGGGATTTTGGGGGATCTCAAAATACACAGGTTCCACTTACATTTAAACAGAAGTTCATTTCAAGATATTTAAGTCCTTTCCTAAACGGAATTTCCTTCTGCCATAAAATTTTACAATACATCTTCCCCTGTATAGTATGGTGAGCACACTTTTCCTCTGCGATGGACAACAGCATATTTCATGTGGATTTGGGTCAAACGTTATGTTCCAGAATTGAAATTCCTATCTTTGAGATGCAGTTTATTTGTGCACATTTATTCTTTTCCAGCTAAACCGCTATGAGCCCGTTAACAGTTAATGACTTCTAAAAGGAAGTTCCTTTAGTTATTATGCATGTGAAATTATCATATTTTAACATTTACAAAAGCTGAAAAATTACTTTTAAAATAGGAAGACATTAAAACTTTTCGGGGGAGTGATTGATTAATTAGCAGCATCCATTGTTTTTCACATGTGCAGATTTCTTTGATTTTTTGTCTGTTCTCTGAACTTTGGGAAAACCAGGTCTGCGAGATGAGTTTCAGACACTGATTCCAGGCCTGATTCTTCAAGCAAGGCATTGGTATGGGAGGAATGCAGTTATCCTGCATGCTGTGGCCTGGCCTGGCAGCCTCCTGAGGATTGGACACTCAGAGGATGCTTTCTTTTTGCTTTTTTAAGTGTTTGCACTTCTCTTTTGGCTTCATGATTAATATCGAGAAAAATGATTTACTTGCAGATATTAATTTATTCTGATTTGGCACAGTGGCAGTTTTAGTTGATGCCTGGTGTTTGTGGCTTGCTATGTTAATGGCGTATTTGTGTAAATTCTCATAGCCTGAAATTTCTGTAAGATTTGTCTTGTTCATCTAAAGTGATGATGACAAACAGAATCTCACTAGAACATCCACAGTCGAAGGGGAATCTCTGGGAGCTCTAATTTATTTGCAGAAGCAGACAGTAAAACGTTACCCACGTTGTGCTGTTGCCTTTTGCAAAGATTACTTATCAAAGAAAGGAAGACGGGGTTTGTGCGTGTGAGGTTTGAATCTGAGGAAAAGAAACTCCCCAAAATACTACACTGAACTCTAAGGCAGGCTTGTTTTAATTTCAGTGGTTGCAATAATAATCACGTAAAGAGCATAAAATAGGCAGTCTTGAGTTGAGCAGAGAAAATTGTGGGGTAAGACCTCCGTTTCTGTAATCAAAGCATGCAATAGAACTCGATTGTACACAAATGTATACTTATGACAGCCTTCATTTTACATTCTATTTAAGAGGAGCTCTGTATCTGAAAATGAGTAACAGGCTAGCCCAAAATAAAACAAACTTCAGATGTGATGCTGTTTTGTAATGCGTTCCACAAGCAGCCTAATCAGAAGCTATAAATCAATAGGAAAATAGGACACGCCACTAATTAGTTAGCAGAAAATTCTACCCGTCGGCTTTCAGCACAGACTTGTACCAGACAATCCCCCACTTGTTGAAGGCATCTTTTCAACTTCATTGCATAAAAGACAGATATGTTTTTTTAGACAAAAATTTATGTAAATGGTATGAAGTTTATTTCTAACTTGAGTAAACCAAAGTATCACTAACTGATATCAAATGTTTGCAAGAGTGTCTCTGGGATAAATCGAATCCAGCCTGATTTCTATTAATTGATTTGTTTTGCAGTTTAATGGCTGTCAAATTTGGCCCGGAGTGTCAAAATCCTGATTAGCCAATGTCATTGCCAAGGCAGTCGCACAAGCAGCGTTCTTGGTAAATGAAGTTTGGCAGAAGGTTCAGTAGTGCATGTCATGGCTTAAACCAGCTCCAGTCTGTGGATTTCACACGTCTGTCAGAGTTCTTGAGCATGTCTTACCTTTTATAAAATAAGCATATTTTAGTTCTTGTTTACCAAGTTTTATGAAAATTGAAGAGTCACCTGGAGGTCAGCTCTGCAGCATGTGGGATGGAGTCCCAAATACCTGCTCTAGTTTTGTGCATGAAAGCGTATGTAGGCTTTGTAGATGGCAAATATAAATCTAATATTGAAGAAGCTGCAAAGTAAACATTCCTTTTATTTCACAACTGCTACTTAATTTAAATCTTGTTATTCTGTGGTGTTTTAGTATCTGCGTCCAGCTGTTAATTAGAACTTTTGACATGCACTGCTGCAGGGGTAATCCCTGAGGAAAATACTTTTCAAGTCTTTTCACTTTCTAAAGACAATTTGTGTATTTCCAGTTTAGATATTTGCATATAAACTGCTATTCTGATGTACATTCTTGCTGTGTTGCTTCATAAGTCTTTTAGGTTGTTCCATGAGAATTAATATGTGCAATCTACATAAGAAAACATGCATATGATGAAGAAATCTGTTGAGCAAATGACTTTTCTGGAAAAGAGTGAACATTAGGAGGAGAAGTAGAAAGTTCTGTGAGATGCTGTGAGTTAATTTTAGAGTATAATACTCCTCTTTCTCCTTTTTTCTAAAAAGGTTAGGTATGAACATCTCAAATACTCATCTTTCACCTCTGCGCTGGAGGATTTTTGTGTTTGGAAGAAGAATGGACATTGCATCCATCCTTACATAGTATTTATGTGAGATGACAGCACTGTGCAATACAGCAGGGAGAGTTTCTGTGAAATACGTCGGTATCTGAGCTTTAGCTTTACTTATTGGTGCTGAGTATAAGACATATCCCAATGGAATATGCGTAGGGCACTTCAGTCCTCCAAGAATTCAGCTTTGTCATAAATGGGACAATTCTTAAGACTCCGTGCAGCCTGAAATTTAGAAATCAAGTAATGTGGTTGTTAGAAATCCAACTTTATGAATACATGGAGACAGTGCTTAAAATGCACTGAGTTCTCTTAAGCTTGCCTTTCAGGCTTTTGAAGGTCATGAAAGTTGGCTTTACATGTAAATTCAGGACTATGGAATAAATTACACACACCCCACACCCCCTCAACCCTAACACAAAAGCCAACCCCAACCTCGAAACCATGATGGTGGACTGGCTAGTGTCTCGACATCCAGTGAACATAGATCTCATTCCAAAAAGCGGACACAGCAGCTTGATTCTTTAGTAAGCAATGTGGGTGTTGTATTTTATTTGCATAAAATCATTTTTGCCTTAACATAGCAAAAAATCTGGAGGCAGACATGAGTGTAGCACTCTGAAAATCTGTGATGTATTAAAATAGTTACCTTTATATTTTACAATGGACAACTGGGAGTTCTTTAGCTCCAGGAGGGAAGGAAACGGGTAAATCCTCTTGCAGTGCTTCACTTGTTCCCAGTTAGTCCACCTCTGCCGTTTTCCCTTGCACCAGGAGTTGGAGATACTTTCTCCTCTCATGACTTGGCCACATGACTTGTGGACTAGGTCGCTGGATAGTTCTGAATTCCTCTCGTTTTTAGAAGTTCTGTTTAAAAGCTGTAAAATACCATATAGTAGGCATTAACATAGAATGTAGCTTGTGTGGGTATGTTGGTCAGCGCATCCCAGTAGGTGTGCGACACCAGGCGTGCAGTCTACAGTGCCCAGTGGGATAGTAGGAGAGGACAGGTCCCCACGGAGAGCAGCCTCGCTTGATCGTGGCGAGTGCTGCTTAAAAAAGGGAATCTCCGTGCTTGTTTTCCTACAAGTGAGGACTCTTTAAGTGTTTCGTTCTTGTGCTTTTGATAAAATGATTCTTCAGTTTGTATAATCACTATACAACTAAGGCTTTTGTAACTGGATTTTGTTTGTTAGAAGGAAGGAGACAGGTGTGTCTTGTAAGAACTTTTTCAGTGGTATGTAACATGAAAATACAAAGTTTTTTACTTGGTGCTGTGATCCATGAACAGTCATTCTGTTTATAACTTTATGTGCTCTGGTTGCTTCACCAGTTCCTTGCACTTTCTGCTGAGAAAATAAATAGATACTCTCACTACTGTGAGCTGTGCTCAGGAGTTAGTGCTGTTAGGAACAACATTTAAAGTAAATCCTGGGAATTAATTACTCCCTGCACACCCTCTGCCCTTGTTGGTTGTGTTATCCTAGAAAATGTAGGAATGGTGAATCTTGTGGTGCAAAAATGAAAGAGGATAAATGATGTAGGTGGTTTTAGGAAGAAAAAATTTGATTTTCATAAATGGCTTTTGCAATATTTGACACCATTATCTCTGAGAGAATGATGAGGGTATTTGCACTCCCAAAGTGCTGTTACAGGCTTCCTGTCCCCTTCCCTCGCGCCTGTTCTTGCAGCATCATGCTGGTGCACAGACAGCGAGCTGAGCTGCTAGATGTGTACGCAGAGCTGTTAGAGCTGCTTTGGACCGGACAAAGACCCTCCTGATCCAGTGGAATAACCTCTCCACTTACTTGAGCACTGATATTTTGGGTTGGATGAAGTTCCCCTAACTGCTTGATTGGGAGAATTTGGCTATAAAATTGCCATATCTCTCTCTTGGAGTGCCAGGAGCAGTGGTTGCTCATTGTCGTGTCAGTGGCTGAGTCAGAGCTTTGCGTCTCTGTGCATCTGGGAGACGGTCGGTTGTTTTTAGTCTCCTCTCCAGGTGGTTAGGCAAGGAACCAAGCTCCCTGTGATCAGAAACCGCACATACGAGAAGGCTGCAAGCACTGATCGTTTGTTCCCTTGGTTGTTCACTCATCAAGGAAGGGTAGTTGGAGGCGAAGACTATTTCTGGCATAACAAGGGTGTAATTTGGAGGCATAAACTCTCGCCGTATGTTCTAGCCATTTTTTTAAATGCGATTTGATGTTTCCCTTAAATATGACATGAGATCTTAAGCTCTGGCAGAAGATGAAGACTATATGCTTCTAAACAACTGCAGATACGTATGCATCCCCGGATGTGGTAACACTCGGATTTCCTCCCAAAAATGTCGTCTTAGCAGGCAAATGTACAGAGTAGGAAGTGAGAAGTATCTTCCAGTGAAAGATTCCCGACATCTATCTTTCTACTAGTGCAAAAAAGGAATATTCTTCAATCACTGCATTTCGTGGTCATACTGCGGTGAGCATTTGAGGCAGTGGTGCTTAAAGTAACTGCTAGGGGAGAAAGGAGAAAAAAGATCCCATATGTTACTGTGAAAAAAAAAAAAGTGTAGTTGAGACCGAATATAAGAATAAATAAAATGAATACTTAGCAATGAAGTGAAAATGTAAATGATTGCACAGCTTATCGATCCTATTTTTAGTTTCTGTAATTGCTCTGAATATGATTAATATATTGAAAGTATGTTGCAGAATGGGCAGTTAGTGTGCTTTGTATTGGTAGCTATTTCTAGTTTCGCGCTATTGATTTTAAGCAGTTTAGTGTATCTATACATTTAGTTTTTTTGTGGTTTTATCACTTCTGTTAATTCTTCTGAGCAGTAGCAAATGAGCAAAAGACTGAAAGCAAAGAAAAAAATTGTCACTCTACGTAGAACTGTATAAATTATCCTGTGATAATTACCTGCTGAACTTTATTTGACATATTTAAGTTGGATTAAGAAGTGTATTTGATATAGCTGACAGTTTTAATAGTTTGGGAAAGGGAAGAGAAATTCTCCACTAATGCAGAGAGATATACATGACATTATAGTGAGCTCGGTTAAGATCACCAGGCGATCAAAGCTTGATACACTGGATTCAGGCTGCAGTGCTGTCAGCTTTTGAGAGACAACGCAACAGCGGGGCAGAAGTGTTCTGTGTAACACCTCAAACTGTTCCTGTTTCAATGCTTTGAAGGTGAAATACATTCAGAGGCATTGCTGCTTGTTATTTCGCAGGTGCTGAACCCGAGTTAGAATTGGAAGAAAGTTGTTATTGAGAAAAAGGATGCTTCTCATAAGGTGAAAATGATCTCCTGCTCCTTTTTAAACTTTCCTTCCAAAAGCTGTCGCTGGTGGTTGTCTAGAAGAAATACTGGCTGCTCTGTCAGTCGTCTTTACCGAGCAGTTTTAATGCAGGGGGTTGGTAACTGTCTACTAGTGCTTATCCGTTTACCTGCAGCTTCTCGTCAGACAGCCCGTGTCCAGCAATGCTAAATTCTTCTCGACAGATTGCTAGGATGTGCATTCATTTTCCATGTGTGCCATTTTGCTTCCCTTGACTCTAGAGCCAAAGTTGTCCAGCTAGCATTTGGCACTCCTTTTTTGCCTCCTGAAGTGTAATAAAAAGGAAATTTATCATTCAGCTCAGTATTCAGTTATGGAATTTCCTATACTCTGCTACTCATTTTTAATAAAAATTTTAAGAAATGTTTGAATCTAAATCCTCTTGGAGTGAAGGAGCAGTTTCTTGGCTCTTAGGTTCTGCAGTCAAATTGAAGGGCCAAACTTCTGAAATAAATTAAATCAGTGGATTTTCTTTTCATTCCTAGACATGTAAAGACCTTTACTGAAATAAATTAAAGAGCAAGTCTGGTCCGAACTGTCAGTTTTTAAGAACTTTCCCACTGCTTATTTTTGCATTCGTATTGAGAATACAGAGATCAGACTTGGAATTATTGATTTGCCGACATCATTCAAGCAGTTGAACACAAGGGTCTGTGAGGAATGTTTTAAACAACAAAATCATATATCATAGCAATAGAGTGCACTGTATTAAACAGTGATTGCAGTTCAGAGTTCATACTGAGACTGTTCATGATCAGGGATGCTGTTCGCCTTCTGAATGAGCAAGAGAGCTCCAATGCCCTACAAAAGCGAAGGTGCTGGCTACAGTCTTCACGATGGATTGCATGTAGACTTCTAAGATACACACGATTGGTCCTGACCTTCCAAAAGCTCCAGACTAGGACTCTGAGCTTCAATCACAATTCTCTGTGGAGGGAGGGAATTATCAGCTGTAGGACATGGTAATTTTTTTGGTTTTCTCTTTTGAAACAACCCAGTGGTTGGACCAGTAAAGATTTAATATCGCTGTGTTGTAGCCTTAGGTTGCACTGAAGATGCTAAAAGCAAGCAAAGATGACAAAATGTTTTCCAAGTGTACTACTGGAGAGTTTATAGTGTGGGTCTACATTTTGTGGAATGATGCAACACATTATGTGGACACATACAGTGTGGTTCTACTTAACTAAGAAGAGAAAAACATCTTCTGAAGGACATATTGCCCATAGTAGTCTAGAGAGCTTTCCCTGAAGGAACAGAAGAGGAATGATTGAGAATATCACATCTCTTCCAGATGTGTGCTACCACAAATTTCTGAAATGTCATGTTTCATAGCAGCTGCGGTTTTGTTATTTTAGCAGAATATTTGTCTGCTATTTCCATCTCCTTTCTGCTTTTTCTTCATATTCTCGTTGTTTCCCCTTTTCAGAATGCAGGTACAGTGGAAGTTAGAATTTAGTTTTCAAAACTATTATGTTCAATTGAGTATAAAATTAGGCAAAAGAAATGTGTTTTTTTTTCTTTGTGTCCCACAATGTTTTTGCAAGGGGAAAAATGGTATTGTTACTTGGGAGGATGGACAGACAATTAGAATATGAGGAAATCCAGCATCTGAATGGTCAAACAACTGAGGTTGGCCAGGACCCCTGGAGATCTAGTCAAACCTGCCTGCACAAAGCAGGATCAACCAGGGCAGGTTACTTATGGCTGTGTCCAGTTGGGTCTGGAGCATCTCAAAGGATGGAGACTCTGTAGCCTCCCTGGGCAACCTCGTCACTGTTTAACCACGCTCACAGGGGGGACAAAAAGAGGGGATGTGTGGAGGGCTTCAGGATGGCCGCTGCTGTGCTTTAGATGAAACAAGCCATCTTCTAGAACCAGAAATCGTGTAGTTATGAAAAAAAGGGCCAAAAAAAAAATTTCCAAGGGGCAACTTTATTGATACACACCTACTGCAGCTGTTTATCGTCCTGGACAGCAGGTAGCTTGCAGAATTGTTGTTCTATTTAGGAAAACACAGTGTTTTGTAGATTAGACTTTTTAGCAACTGTATTATCATTGTTATACTACAAATTCTGTGCGTTTTAAATGAGCTAAGTACAACTGGAAACTTAAACAGATATTTGTATTTGTTCATGGAGATGAAATCTGTGTGCAAGACATTTATACTCCAACATGAATTATTTAACAAATGCTTGAAGCTTAGTGAAAGCACTGTTGCTTACGGCTTTAAAGAGACTTTTAAAAGCATAAAAGATGAAGAAAGATGAAGAAATAAATCAAAATCAGCAGTATTTCAGTATTTTTTAAGTTAATAAGCATATTAATATATTGAATTATTTCTTTTGTTACATTTCTTTTGGAACTGAAAATAGTTACAGAAAGCTCTTATCTATTATGTATTTTTCCCCTTGTAGTCTGTCTAGTGCTAGAGCGAAACTCTTATGTACAGAACAGTATTTCAACAAATTGGATGTTAAAGGCTGCAAAACGAGTGAAGGGAATTCAAAGCATCATGTAGAATAGATGAATTAAGCACAACACAGTGTTATGTAGTAAGACCAGTGTTATTTTTGGAAGACGATCTAGGAGAAACAGGATAAGTGACAAGTTATGAAAGTCTGTCATTCCATGATTCAGACTAGACTCTAGAATATCATAAAAATACTGAAGTGTCAGCTGCAGCCAGCTCTGAAGACTGTGCACGGGCTCACAGAAGACATCTTTGCTTTTTCCCCTCATCTTTCTTTTGCTGTTTACATCTGTCAGAACTAAACCGGTTCAGCAAAAAATATTTGGAATGTCTATCACTGGTGTAACAGAGCACTTCCTTCCAAAAGAAATCTGAAGTCACGTCCGCTGCAGAAAAGGAGGTAGAACGTGTGCAGCTGGGTTGTCCCTGGATTGCACAGTTGGTTATTGAGTCTTCCGGACAAAGAAGAAAGCAAAACACAACGGCCACTCTACCCTGTCCAGACTGCTTGCTAGATTTAGAAGGAAGTCATTTTAGAAGTGAGATGGGCAAGAGTATCTTTTTTCCTCCCTTGAGAAACAGACTTAAAAAAGGTACCAAACCAGTAAGTACGATGCGGCAATCTTCCCCTCGGTTTGTGGTAGGTGGGATAGTGAGAGAGGAACAACACTTCTAGAAACTTCATTCATAATTCAGATGTATTTATATGTTTTTATTTTCACAGCTGCGGACTCTAGGAAGATTTATTTGCTACAAAGTTGGGGAACTGTAGTCTTAAAAAAATTAACAATGCTTTGGCAACATACTCTTTAGTAATGAGCCAGGAACCCAAGAGGACTGAGAACATGCGTGAGGATGGTGAGGCTCTTTGGTTTCTGCGGGATTCCCAAGGACGGATTATCAAAATCCTGCTGTCAGAAGCTTATAGTTTTATGTTCAAACAAAACCAAGTCCCTCTCCCCAAATCTACTGTTTTTTGAACCAAATACCAAGATATCTGTAATAAGTGGAGTCTAGCATCTCTTTTAAAGCTGGTGGTTTAGGGTGCATTTGTACCGTGCGGTTTCCGTGCCTGAGCTTTGCTCGGTCGGTCCCTTTGTAACACTCCCTTTTTTCCTGTTGTGTCAGTATGTTGGTTACTTTATTCAATTACTGACTGAGATGATGGATTGTTCTAGAGAATTTTTGCTGCTTAAAATTTGTTTCTTATTAAAAATTACTCCGTAATGCAGATACTCCTTCTGCAATTTCACAGTTTCTTAAGCTGCTTGAAAGTATACCAGATCCGCGTTTCAGCTTGGCGAGATTTAAATCATAGTACTGCCACAGAAAATTTTGATAGTGGGATTAAATAAAAGTAGCACCATGAAATACTACTCTCCTTCCAAAACAGTAATGAAGTTAGCCATAGGTTGAATGGCGGTTCGTTTGCAAAGCAGTTCATCTTTATAGTATGTTGCTTAAAAATATGTAAATGTACTCAGAAACTGCCAAGTGTAAATTTAGTGGTGATTAAGTGAAATCATAAGCTGTACTTTATAATATCTTTCAGTCTCTTTTTCTGCTTTCCCTGGGCAGTAGCAGAGTTGTTTTCTAAGGTGCTAAGTTTAGTTTATGTATTGGAAATCTGTAAGGAAAGAATGCTATCTGCACTGACTCACTCTGGAGTCTGTTCTTTATTCCAGGCCTTATTGATGACAAAGTATGCTGTGAATTTAGAAAATCTACAACCCTGTAGAGGTGGCAAATTGCTTTCTGGTTTCCCTCCAGTGTTTGTTTGCGTGTCAAACTTGCCTCTTGACCTCTGCTACACGGCGTTTCCCTTGCAGAGCGGAGCGGTGGCACAGGTGGGCTCTTTCAAGCAGGAATGCAGCCTTGCTGGGACCGCGTTTTGTGAAACTCCCCTGCTTTCTGCCCTTTGCATTCAAAAGGATGTTATATCTCTATTTTGTTTTTTTTCATTAACCCCAAGAGCTTATGTAGTTGATAAACCTTGAACATACCGTCTACAAACTGACAAAAAATTTGTACATTTGTGATTTTTACATGTTCTTGTTTAATCTGATGAACCTTGCTGGCTAATCAGAAATCACCTTTCTTAAAACGTGAGTGAATGTGTACTAGCTTCATTTCAGCTGTGCGTTATCCATGCAGTTTAGCAGGCAGTAAAGTGGGACTGAAACTGAGCCTGGTGCGTGTTTCCTATGCGTTATTGACTATGACTTCCCAACCGTATGCCCTAAGGCGAGTCCAGTGGCTGTGGAATAATTGTAGTGTATGTCCCTCGTGCTCATTGCTGGTTATAAAACCTTGGGAGGTGGTATGCATCTGCAGGTCGTGAGAAAGTTAGATGCATCAGTGGACTGATTTTTACAGTTGATTAAAAATAAGTAAAATAGGAAGTAAAGTATTTGAACGGTCTTTAATCTTAAAATGGGAAGCCAGTGGAAAGAGAAATTGGAAGAAAAGCCATGTGTGTGCTGTTGCATCTGACCTAACTCTTTGCTCCCTTTTCTTCCTTGGGAACCAATCCCTTCACTTCTGTGGGTGCACATCAGCACTCCGTTAGTAGCACGCTTAGCAGCTTCGGTCACAGCTTGAGGTTGTTTTATATAGGACTGCAAAACCTGTTTTGTGTGTGCAAATGGCAGTAATAGTTGAGGATGCGGCGGGGGGGAAGCTAGAACCTACTGAACTTTGGCGCCCACATTTTAAATTGCTTTTTTTCTTTTCTGTGGTGATTTTTGGTCTTTAGTAAATGGAGGGGTGAAGCCCTGTTCTCCTTAGCACCATGGTGCACCGAAGACTCATGTAACCTGACTGAGCATTACTATGTTTGTGCTCTGTTGCCATCCTTATGTTTACGACTTCAGTGGGAGTCAGTATCGGTCGAACCTTTTGGGTTCTTCAGTTGCCTTTTTTTGTGTGTTACAGGTACCTCCAACTAGTCTGGCTGCAGTTGCTCGCTGTGTTTCTTTCCATTAGCAAGCTAATGGACGCAATGCTAACTCTGAGGATTTGTGTGGCTGCCTGCCCTCACGTAGGGCATCCCAAAATTTGATACCAGTTTGGAGGGAGGGTTTCTGGGATCTGTCACTTGATCAGTACGCAGGCCATTTCCTTCCCTACTCTCAAGTTTTGTTTTTCTGGTTTGTGCAAGGAGTTGAGTTAGTCACCTCCCCAAATAGGTGACTTGGGAGTCGGACTCCAAGGACGTCTTTGGGGGAAAAAAAACAAAACAAAACAAAAAAAAACAACAAAACAAAAAAAAAACCCAAAACAAATCCAACCAGGCTTTTGTTGGGCACAGCGATGTGCGGAAGCGATCTCTGTGTGGGATTTGGTTATGCCAGATGGCACATCAATACTTCTGAGAGCCAAGTAACTAATTTGTCTGGTTTACTTCATCTCTCTTGACTGGGACAACTAGACAGCAATGAAATTCAGTACTGAATGAAACTCTCCCATTGAACACCTGTGTCAGCAAATCATTTCTACAGTCCTCTACTAGTGTGTTCTCTTTTCAGAAGCCAGCTAATGAGTGTAGGAGAGGGAAAGGTCTCTCCAGAAAAGCTGCCAACAGCCTTGATGGTCCCTTTTGCAGTTTCATAATGAATAAACTCACAGCAATTATTCTGTCAATCTTAACCCAGAGATTTGTTTTTATTGCTACAGAAATATGGACTTGGTTTGGAGTGGTCAGTAGCTTTGCTCTGGGTAATTGTCTACAGATCTATCAAAATCCTAAAATGGCAGCTGATAAGACATGGGACATGCTCTTCTTTTTCTATTAATCTGAGGTGATGCCATCAAAGCAGTAACTACTTTTCTCTGGCCTAATTCTACGGGGCTTGAATCTGGAGGGTTTTGTTTCTGCTTTCACCCTCACTATTGGCATACAGGAAACATGTTCTGAAACTTTTAGTGAATTTAATTCTTTTGCTGTTACTTTTTAGATTAATTTCTTTGTAGATTTGAAAACTCTTCTAGTCTGTAGGATGCAGTTTAATTGTATGACTTCCCATGAACTTTGGAAAAACTTTTAGGACTGTACTTCATTTTTTTCCTCCAAAAATTTGTGTATTTTTATCCACTAGAATCCATTTGTGCTAGTCCAACACAACTATTTTAAGCTCATGATTTTTCTTACTGACGTTAAATTATGTTGTTACTTTATCAACTATTTTCTGAACAGAATATTTGCTTCTGAGAAGAAACCAAAATTTGCAAAATCTTCCAGGGCAGGAGAGACAGAAGCTGAAGTACCTGGCAATTAGTAGTAGAGCTCTTTGATTAGTCCAATTATAGATACATAAACTGGTCTTTTCCCTTGGTATGCCTGTTACGAAATCATTTGGCATTTTAATTTTAATGGAAAGCTTACGGATTTAAGGTAAGGAGCTTGGTGTCTGGGTTGGAGGAGTCCGTGGGTATCTGCGGAATAGCTGAGGAATGTGGGCCTGCCCTGTCGGAGGCAGCGGCTCCCTCGGCTGGGCTTTGGGTTCTCCAGTAGCCCGGGATATTTCAGTGCAATCTGGACAGTGTTTTGCCTTCCCCGCTGTGCACGGGTTGAGTGCATGTAGATGGGCAATTAAACTTTGAACCAATAAACAGCTTTGAGAGGCTGGGGCTTTGAAGAACAGGAGATCCCAGGGACAATTTCCTGTCAGTGGCTTTACTTTGGTTGCAGCTTCGTGGGGAGGCTTGGCAGTGATGACTCGGACTAAGCCCCTCCTGGCACCCAGCAGCAGCTCAACGCTGTGTGATGAGCAAATGCGAAACATAAGCACACGTTGTCATCCTTTTGTAGCTAGGGTTAAATGCATTAGGGATTTTTCCTAAATCGGATGGGGTGATTTGTACTGCAATGTAATGTATTCCCATTTCCAAAGATCTTTGTTTTATGTTTTAGCAGAGATTGCAAAATGAAATTTGCCTAGATTATATCATAAGGATTAACGCCTCCAAATCCATAGTTAGTGGAACCCAGACATTTTCACTATTATATCACCAGACAAAATTGGGAGCATATTGGACTAAAAATATTAGAATGCAGGTTTTTTGTTACTAATGTAACTGCTTTCATTATACAAATGAAATTTTATATATGAAAATATTGCCTGACAGTCGCTTAGCAGGCACCATCATGATCTCTGTCAAAGCAGACGTTCTACCACCCAAAACTCCTTACCCCCAATACTTCCCTAATGCTGTCGTGGTAACAGAGTAATGGCACAGAAGTGATGCTCTGTATAGACATGGAAGTAGACTTTCAAGCATACATATACGCGGTGTGTATATTTTTACATACACACACACAGTTGGTAACAACTCTTAACTGAAAATATCAGTGCTGAAGGCCAGTCTGTTCAGTGCAAATGTACTATATGTTATTTTTGGATCCAAGTGGGGAATTT
>Ga0181612_162308_pt1 | contig 16048 bp, 12 predicted proteins | sample HoacroProtozoa21_FD_119630 | JGI IMG/M metagenome (GOLD analysis project Ga0181612, IMG submission 119630) | Hoatzin crop microbial communities from Cojedes, Venezuel. Combined Assembly of Gp0051906, Gp0051904, Gp0051908
CGGCGTGCATGGTCCCTGGCCAGCTGGGATGCCGGTGAGCCGGACGCCCAGAGACAAGGTGCGGACCCAAGATGTGGCCTGTAGTCACATCGGTCGCATTTGTGAGAGAACACAAAGGAGTCTGGTGTCCAGGTCTTGCTGGGAGGAAAACCCCTAAATATCAAAATAACGGAATGCTTTGGCACCCCCTCAAATATCTCCCAGAAACACAATCGCAGAAGAAAACTAAACACTCAATGTGATCAGCAAAATTATTTGACTTATTTCATTGGACAATACGTGAAGTTTGCAGTCCCACTGCCCAGGGTAGGCACCTCTCTGTCTCGCTAAGTATTTCTAAAGTATCTGATGGCATTGTTATCCCAGCCCTGACTTGGTGCCAGCACTAGACTAGTCAGCAAGAAAATGTTCTCCTTCCTCGCCGTGTGTCAGCAGATATGTTCAGAAGCCACATGCATATCCCAGGTAATGGGCTACTGAGAGCACCAAGCACAGGTCATCTGAGCACAGCAAGCCCTCCAGCTGCCTGGGAGGGGAGTGCAGGGAGAAAAGATTTTCCAGGAGTTGCCATCTTGGGAGCGTTGTTCTACCACACCTGTATGTTTGCAGATGTGCTAAAGGAAGAATACTAGGACTGGTGTACATCAATTGAAAATGATGCATGTTTGATTTCATAATTTTCAAGAGGCCTGGTATACAAACCCAAACAACCCTCCCTCTGCAATGGAGGAAAGTTACTTTCAGGTGCAACGACAGAACCAACGGTGTGCATCAGTTGCATTAAAATGGCTAACATTTGCCAAATAATTAGACAAAGACATAGCTATTCTTCTGAAAGTATTTTTGAAAGTATTTCAATTTTTTCCCATCTCCTTCATTTCTGGCATTTATTGTAGAGTTTTTTTATTTTCATTTCTCTTGATCAGCATAGCCACATGATGAGTTTTTCAAAAGTAGTAATAAAAAAGAAAATTTGCTTGAAAGAAAATGTTAAATTTGGAATTAAAAATTTCACATTCCTATTTTCTCAAGAAGAGAAAGATGGATTTAAAAATATTTGCAACTAGCAAATCCATGGAAACATAAACACCTTTGAAAGCTACAGAAATTCAAATGCATTGCTGACCTTCAAAACTTTGCAGATGAAAGAAAAAATACCCACCCTTTTCTAGATTTTGGCGAAATTGGAAATTGCATGCTTCTGCACTCCTGAATGAATGTCAAATCTTGCACCTCATCAGCATTTATCATTATTCCTACTTAAAAATGAGTCCATTGCAGATGAAGTGGAAGGTTGAAGGAGCTCACTGCCCCTTCACTGGTGTGCGTGTCTCAAAGCTAAATTCCAGAAGAGTCACAAAAGAGGACAAAAGGATGCAGAAGACCAACGGAAAGGAGCTGAACTCGCAAACATGGGAGAGCTGCTCTCTGTGAAGACATCTGAAAAGCCTTCTAATTCTAAACTAGCCTGCGGTGCTTGCGCTGGCTTAGCTGCACAGGAGCTTCCACCCGTCAGTCCCTGGCTCACTGCAGTGAAGCCGAGCTCCCAGCTTTCCAGGGAGCAGCATCACGGGTGGCCACAGCCTGGAAAGCCCCAGGCCAGCACTGCCATCCAGCCTCCCTCTCCTCCCGCCTAGACCCACGGTAGGGCAATCCTCCAGGCAAATGCCAGTTGCATAAGGCTCCCTTATTAAAAATGGACAGGATTACAGAAAAGGAAGAGCTAAAAATACAGGCCCAATGAACCTGCTGAAAAAACAGCTTCTCTGCTGGGTCTTAAAGCCGCGCTTGCCTCACAGTGTTTATATCTGTGAGGGTGTGCATGCTGCTGTTTTACACAGGTCTAATATATGCATGGCAGCGTGCCCTTGACTTTTTATTTAATCTTTGACTTGACAGTGTTGGAACTTGCTTCCCTGTGAAACTGGAGAAGGAGGGATTGTTGTGTGCGTCAGGTTTTGCTTTTGTTTTGTTTGTCTCCCTTTTATAGAATTACATAAAGAAACTCAGCAACTCCTGGCTGCTCCTAAGTGCTCGGGTGTCTGTTTGATTCTATCTGCTGGGGCATCGAAGTGTAACTCAGTGCAATGACCACCACGTTGGCCACCACTGGAAGGATGGTTTAGGATGTTGCCGAGGGCAGCTGGTCCAGCAGGGATCCTTATTTTTCACAACAGCTGAGAAACCTGCCTCTCCTGTGTCCCTGTGGCACCTTTGGGATCTTCTGCTGGACAATTTCAGGACAGACAACTCACCTAAATTCCTTCTCCCATCAGACAACAATCCGTAAAGCCAGATAGTGGCCTCATCACAAAACACCCACCAGAGAATTAAGAATTAGCTATGTGACTTTCTGCTTTGATAACAGCAATCATACAAAACTGAGCTGGAAGAAACTTTTAAAGGTCATCTTGCCCTTCCACCAACTTCCAGATAGGATCAGCTGCGCTGAAGGTGCTGGAGTAGAGATAGTTATCTCAGCGGCTGCTAAAGCCTTCCCACAGCAGCACTTTCACACAGCAAATCATCCCAGCAGCGCACAAGTCTCACAACTGGAAAAAGTCTCTTAGTGTCTCACCTGAATTCCCTTTGTTGCCCTTTAAGCCCATTACTTCCTTTCCTGTCCCCAGCAGACATGAAGAACAGCTTATCCTTCCTGCTTTCAGTAGCCTTTCACATACTTGAAGGGTGTTATCACGTCTACCCGTCTTCAATTCCCTAGACTAAACAAACCCAACTCTTCCAGTCTTTCCTCATAGCTCATGTTTTCTAGCCTTCTGATCACTCTTGTTTCTGCCTGCTGGACTCCTTCCAGTTGGTCAACATCCTCTGGAAGTGTGATGCTCACAAGTGGATGTAGATTGATTCAACAAATTATTCCAGGCCAAAGGACAAAGGGGAGTAGTTTCAAAGTTTGGGGGATCCTCACAATGAATGACCTATTCACTCCGGCTGTGCCACTTCTGTAAAACTTGGCTCTGGGTCATACTGACAGTCTCCTGGAGAAGCAGCAGATTCATAGATGAATATCAGCACTGAGGTTCATCCTGGAACCTAATAGGCAGCTGTAGCCAAAAAAAATACCAACAAATACCCTAACAAAAAAATACCTCTAAAACGGGCATAGTGGACTCATTGCATGAGACACTTCCTGATAAATGTGCTGTTAAATTTGCTTCTGCTTCAGTTTCTGGATAGACTGAGGACGAGGTGCTCTGAAGAGCATGTGAAGAACAAACCATCCTCCAACAGTGTGCTAGCAAAGTATTCAGGGACAAGTGGCATTGTTCTGTTATCACGGAAAAGGACCTTCTTCCTTTTCATGTCCCAAGGCTTGTTCTTTGGGTGAAGGAACATGCCAATATGTCTAAACTGCATTTCCAAAAAGCTCAGAGCAAACTGCAGACTAGTCTGTACATTCAGCACAGTACAAAGCCTGAAGAGAGGTGAGCTCCCTTTTGAAATCACAGCATAATGCCTGCTGAGCAGGGAGGACAGGCCTGGTCACTGGACCACACCAACACAACTCTGCTGCTCCTGGCCCTGCCATTAGCTCTGTGGCCAGCACTGGGATCCTGCAGTGTGCTTCACTGCATGGTGCAGGCGTGCCCTAAGGAGTTCGTTGGGTTTGTGGGAAAGGTTCTGACTCCTAGAGTCAGTTTTCAGGGCAGCAGGATTTCTGTCTGGTTTCAATGCGATGTTCCAGACTTTTTTCCCTGGAAATTGCTCTTTACAAACTCTAACCTTAACATCCCTCAAAGAACTTGCCCTTCACAAGCCAAAATCCTTAGCTCCTGACAAGTGAAGACAATGGAAAGACATGTAAAAACAGTCATGCTGCTACACCTCAGGCAAGGCTCAGCTCCACTCTCTTCTGGGGAACTGCTCAAATACATATTGGCTAGGATTTGCGCCAAGATTTTTCAGTTAATATTTGCAAAATTTAATCACAACATTCCAGATTCTGCATTGCCGTAATCCCATTGAACTGTTCCTTAGTCTGCAGCGATCGCCTCCGGTTTCAATTAGACCATTCAGGGTTATGGGCACTTTTGAATAAGAAGGGAACAAAACCTGATTCTGGAAATCTGGCTGCAGAACGTGTTCATCCAAACCAAGGCTGCATTTCAGCTGCCCAGTCCACAACATACTATAAAAAGGGAAGATTTAAATACACACTGTACTGAATAATTGTAGCAAAAAACTACAAGGACCAAACTTTTTTGAAAGAGGAGAAGAGTGTAGGATGGCTCTTCGCAAAGCATGTCCCTGAAAAACTCCCTCTTTAAATGAAAGAGAGATCAAACCAGGAAAACAAGCAGTACCTACCCCAGGAGGCAGGCTTGCCTCCTTGAGTGCCAGACAATAATAAACGATGTGTTTGTAATCCACAGCAGAGATACAAAGGCATTTTCTTTGACATCAAATGCTAAAGAGGGAGTGAACAGCTCTGTAAAGTGCTTTTTCCAACACAGGGTGAAAGATATTTTACCAGAGAGAGGATGATCTCTGAGGAAGGTTGTTCCTATATTTTCATTCCACCTCAGCATGAAGAACCCACCAAACAGAAGTGTTTATGTACCTAATACTGCATAATTTCAGGCAAAAAAGAGATTCAACTATGGCTAAAGTGAGTCAATGAAAAAAAGACATATGCAGGAAGGGGGAGAAACCGAATGTGGAAAAGCTTGGAATCCAGGGGTGAGTATACCTCTTTGCACTGAGTGCTTTTAATTCAGCCTGAAAGCTCCTTTCAAATTTAAGGATAAAGAGGGGTAATCCCACCTCCTCCCAGAGTGCAGCCACGGTGGGATTCCGAGGGCGCTCCTGGCAGCAACAGCACAGGGTGGCCAGGGAAGCTCAGGATCCACGTGTGTCCAGTGCGAGGAAATTAATTCCAGCAGAACAGAATTGACTCAGTTATAATTTCACCAGATGACTCTGTATCACTCCTCCACAAATATCAAATGTCACCCAGAATGATCTTTCGTGCAGCTAAATAGTCTGGGCTCAATCCTGTGCCCCACCAAAAGATGAGAGGCCAGGCTTAAACTTACTGCAGGACCCTCTAATTCTCTGTGTTAGTGCCACCTTTAAAAAGTGCAGCGCGTTTTAGTCTCTGGTTATTTCCTAAGGCCACATGTTGGCTCAGCAATCCTGGGTTTCACTGAAACACCTGCTCTTTACAGGCTCCGCTGAGTGAAGGACAAGGTAATTAGGCAACTTACGCAGAGGTCACATGGTGAGTAAAGTAGGATTAGCACTCGAGTTCCTCCTGGCAACTAGTCCTGTGCTGCGACAATTAGAAAAGGTTAACCATCCTCTTTTAGCTTTTGTTTTCCATCTTTCAGAATGGGGCAGCACGTACGCAGGGCTGGGCCGTGTTACATTGCCTCAGCAGTAATTTGGAAAAATAACCCACAAAACAAACAAAGAACTCACCCCAAAAAGGGCTTTGAAAAGTCGTCATATCTGGTAGGATGTGCTGCTTGAGAGGGAATGGAGAAAAACAGTGGATTAAGCTAAGCACACTGAATATGAATTGTGGAAACTGCCCCACTCCCTCGTTAATCCCCAAGCACAGACCTTGCACACCCGCCACTGTGTGACGCTTTATCGTGCTGCTGCCCGCCTGCTGCTCAGAAGTCACCCTGGCTTCCCTTGCCCATCTGCCCTGCAGGCATATGTGAGCTGGCAAATATTGGCAAGGAGTCTGCCAGCTGAGTTACAGATCTTCTGCATTAACTCCTGCTTGCCTGAGACCTCTTGCCCAAGTCCCCCACGCTGGCATGGCCAAGCCAGGTCTGCCAGCTGGCATACACTTGTGTAGAAACCAGCTGCATTGGAGTCTCTGCCCATGTTGCACAGTGCTGTGCCTGTGTGTGTACCTGGTGCCGTTTTGGTCCTTGGCAGGACTGGTCTGGTCATGCCATTTTTGAGCGGGCATGCCTGGGAGCAGTCTTCCATGCACACTGGTCTGAATCCACAGCCTGCTGGTCTCTTCTCCAGCCTCTCTTCACCTGCATTGCCTACAGCCCTATATCCTGGTACCTGCAGGCTGTGAAGGAGAACAGATGCTGCAAAGGAGCACAGGCCTCTGTCTCTCCACATCCTGGGGGAAGCTTGTGCTATCCCGAGATAAAAAGCACACTGTCACTCAGCTTGGGTCCGCATGGGTCAACACCTAATCTCCCACAAGATGTCTGATCCCTCTCAATGAGTTGTCCAAGTGCCTGAACAGACAGCTCTCCATCTTGATTTGGGGGAAGCCTTGATATGTCATAGCATTGGCCTTCCTTCTTTGGGGGAGTTTTGTGCTACTTTTAGCAGGAAGGCATAAGTAATCTAAAGAAAGGACTTCTGGGTGTGCCAGGGCACATGGTCCCTCCATGCACAACCTTGGTGGCATCTAGATAACAATACCACCACCGAATGATTCTCAGGGTGGTGTTTTGGGACCACTGGCTGTGGTCTCTCCTCCACCACTATGATTAATGAGCAAATGTGTTTTATCCTAGAGAGCAGTGATGGATTTTGGCTCTGGTCAGGGATGAGGTGTGTATCACCTGATGACACATATCTCATTCCCATGCTCTGTGCCCTGAGGTCTCAATGTCATCTCCTCTGGAAGACCCATTGGCCTAAGCAGCATCCCTGGGGGCCAAGGACCTCAGCTGTTTCCATACAAGGTCAGCAGGCTCCCTCCCAGGAAGGTGGATCTTCTGAGTCCTCCTCCAGTCCCTTGAGTGCTGCACCTCCCTCCTTCTTGATCAGCTGGTGAGCAAGATCAGCTGGTGAAGATCAACTTCTCATCCTGTTGCTGGATTTCGCTGAATACTCTTCACCCACAACCTTCAGCGAAAGTGCCCATGGGGCAGGCACTGACGTGCCGCAGTCCCAGAAGGGATGCACCACAGTGGGCAATTTACCTGCATGCTATAGTCTGCTTTCCTGCTATAAATACGGCCTGAGGGTAAAGAGTTGAAATGAAAAAAAATCCATTCACCCATTGCATTGTGCAGTGGCAGACAGCCATTCCTCTGCCTGCTAGCTGCTTTAAATTCAGGTAGCTTTATCAGCTGAGAATTTACTGGACCATTCATCAGAAGCAGCTGTTTCAGAGTCAGCGAGGTACCACCTCCCAAATACTAGTTGTTGGGGACTTGCATAACTTCAATTCACAGCCATTGAGAGTATTTGCAAAAGCGAGACCTGCTCCTAAGCTGTGAGCAGGACAGCTTGACTTTAAAAAGTCAGCTCATATTTCTCGTGTGCTAGAAAGAGCACCTGTTTAAACTATGCAGATCTGAGTAACAGTGGGCATGTTTTGGGCACTGACCCGTTAATAGAAAGGGTGGGGCTTTGCAGTCATTAGCAGCAATCAGCAACTGAAACAAACACATGAAAAAAACTGGCAATTTCTTTAATCCAAGGATCGGCAGGAGGGTGAAGATCGTGACTGAAACGAACCTGCAGCACATTATGTCTCATCCTTGGCTGCTGCCCTTCTGACGTGCCCTCCAACAAGAGGCAGAAACCTCAAAAGCACATTAACCATTTCTATTGCTAGAGAAATCCCTCATACTAAATGCTAGTTAATGTCCCTGAACTGGCGAAAGGCTCCAGAGCAAGACTTTATAATCGGAGTATAACACTCACACACTAAAAAATACTGAGACCTTTTCATAAACCTTCGTTAAAAGTCCAAGAAGGAAAAGCACACTTTATCTGCATGCTTTCATCAGCGAGCAGTGTTGAGGGGCTTGCATGTTTTGCCGCCTCCTTCACGCTTCTTGCAGAAAGAGCAGTCGGAGGGAAGGTTTCTGCCTGTCTGAACCTCAGAGCTCCCCCAGCTAGCTCCCCTGCCAGCCGTGTTCCCTCACGGGTGCTTTCAGCATCGCCCTGTTGTTCTCCCATTCATAAACCGCTGTGTAAGCAGGACAGATCGCTGATAAACAGCTGTCTATCTGCCTTTCTCTGAAAGCAGCCGCCTGTGTGCCACCTAAAATAAGTGACTGGGGCCACCCCCTCACCTACAGCTCTGACATCACCGAGGCAGTGAAACCTTGGGTGGCTGCCCGCTCCCGGGGCCAGCCCTGGCAAATGCAATTCTCATTTGCTCCACGTATTAGCATTGTCTGCCTCAGCAGCCCGAAGGTCTTGAATGCCAAGTTACGTGTGCCTTCTGAAATAGGCAGCAGGATCTTCCACAATCAATAAGCTGAGAAAATGTGCCCGGTGCCTGTAACAACAGCGATCAATCACCAAAAAACTAAAGGACAGAAAGCATTTAGATATGAAACGTGTACAATTTACACAGTGCCTTGACTTTGTGCAGGACACTTAATACTTTCAGAGACCTGCGGTGTTATGGGACTCCGTCAGCCACGCAGAGCCCTTGCTGTATCACAGCCATGTATGGCCACTTGAGACTCAGTAATGTGTCATTAAAGGTCACCAGCACTACAGACAATGCTTCAGTATACAGTTATTTTGGGAAAGATCAAACCTATCAAAAATAATAGATTATTCATTACATCAAAGACAGTTTACTGACATTCAATGAAGCACATCTCCTTAGATCCTGGAGAAAGGAATGAGCCTCATAAAATAATAAATATCTTTGCATTTTATCTCTTGATGCCTCTATCTACGGAGGTATTTATACGGCCCCCATAACTAGTCTCTGGGCATTTACTCCACCTGATTAGAGTACAGATCTACTAAACAGACATGATTTGTGTGCAAAATCAAACTCATTTTCTTAAAACAGCTTTATGAAGAAAAGACCATCCTGTTGGTGGAGTGGAGTTAGTCAAAGAACATTTTGCCACAACAAGGTTTTTTTATTAGCAGGATGATGCTTGATTTGTGCCATGTAATTTCAAGGATTAAACTCTGAAGATATGACAGTGAAATCAATCAAAACACCAGGGGCTTGAAACTTAACTCTGTTTCAGATCTTTCGCAGTAGAGCAGACTAGTCTATATGCCTGAGTCTTCGGTCACTCGCAAATTCCCCATTGGGCAGGAATATCTACAGAAGAGCTGTGTATTGCTGCTCTTATAATCCTCTTTGCAGAGAGGCTGGACAAACGTCCATGACCAGACCCATGGTCTGCCCCAGCTATTCCCAGCTGCCAGAGGAGGCTTTTGTGGCATGGCTGAGCAAACCCTGAGGCTATTCTGACCAGGGCGATAAATTTGTGCCAGCCCTAGGGGTCATGGGCAGTGCAAAGGTAACTTCAGAGACCACCATGGGGAAGAGAAGTCCACCTTCTCCTCACTGAGTTCTAGGGCAGAGAGCTGCCTGTATTTTGGGTGGTGGTAATCCTTCGGAGAACAGATTTCTCTGTCAGCGGTGTGCCCAGTTTCGCTTCACAGGCTGGCCAGCACAAGAAAGGGGACAGAAGCTGCCAGTCATCAGGACAGGGATGGTGGGCTGGGGACACTCTCCCTACTCCCCAGGGGCTGGGGTGGCCCCACTTGTGGGCTAGGCTCCAGGCAAGCCTGGACCCGGCCACCATCCTCATCGTGTGACTGTGTCACCGTCCCAGAGACGGGAGCAGCACTCACTGCGGGGCTGGCTGTGGGGAGCTTTGGGGAAAGCCCACCATGGCCTGGGGAGGCTGGGTACGGTGGCTTTTATCCCCTCTTATCAGCACACCAGAGGTTACTCCTGCTGGGGACTTGGCAGCTTGGCAGCCGCAGGCCTGGCTGATGGGGGCAGGAGGGATTAGCATACAAAATCTCTTTCAGGAAGATGTCGCCTGGAACTGGAAGCATGTCATCACGTCACCAACAATGCCAGAATGCTGCAGCCTGATTATGCTCCTGTCACTGGAGCACAGCCCTTTCGTGGGCCTGGGAGGGTGAGCACCATCCTCCCATCTCCCCCTGTGCTACGGGATGCCCTGGCCAGAGCCGATGTCCCCGGGCATGCGCAGGGGCTCCCTGGACCTCCTGGCTCCAGCATCCCTCACCCCTCCAGCTCCATCCCAGCTGGCATCCCCTGTGCGCCTTGCCTTGCAGTGGGGCTGCCCACCCTGGCTCCCGGCACCAGCCAGCCACCCATCCCTGACCCATTCCCAGGCTGCTGGAAGGGGTAGAAAGGAGGACGAGCGCTGAGCCCCGCTACCAGTTAAATAGGGCACTCTGTGCTTTTGCAAAGGGAGGGGAACAAGCTGTTGCCTTCCTGAGCACGAAAGGCCACCGTCCTCAAAAGAAAGCCTGCACAATAAATCATTTCTGAGGATTGCTTGGCAAACCTTGGACGTGGGAATGTGGAAGCCAGTGGCACTGCGAAACACCTCTCATCTGGACCTCTGAAGGAATGCCACAGTCTCCATTGTTTTCTTCAGCAACACCCTAGATGATCCCAAATACCAGGATGCCCCACTGCCACTCACAGGCACAGAAGGACTCAAGAGGCCATAAGACCTTCCTTGCAGTGCTTTCTTTTTACGGTTCTTTCATCCCACGGAAAGCTGGACTTCCAAAACTGGACACAAAACCTCCCCAAAAATCCCCTTTCAGGCTCTAGCTCAGCTTCCCACCTGCCGTCACTTTCCCCCGCATCTCCCCAACCGTTCTTGGGAGGCTCTCACAGCAATGAACCTGGGTTGCAGCCAAGTTGGCATGAAGTTTGCATGAATCTCGAGACATTTTATGACCTTAGTAATGTTTAGCTGAAAAAAGTAGGGCCGTTTACAGCCCAGGCCCAACCTAGCTAGAAGCATTTCTTAGTAGGGTGGTGGGTACATAAATCCTCTCACCTCTCTGTCATTGACCTTTCTGTGGGAGGAGAAGCAGTGCAGAGGCATGTGGATAGCAGAGTATGCTCATGTGCCGTTGTGCCGGCACCGTATCCGTTATGAGCTTCTGCCCTTGTTCTTAGAGGACATGTTCTGGTAATAATATACCCCAGTGAACTTTTCCATCATGAGATCATGATTTCTTCCACAGGAGACGCTGTGGCATGTTACAATTTACTGGCCTTTAGCTGACCAATAACAATTTTCTCACTGTAGCAACATAATGCTGCAAAGTTTTATGAAGTGAAAAAGTGGTGACCACACTTTTAAACAGAGATTCACTTCTACTTTTGCACCTGCAAAAAGGAATTTTTTTCTTGCATATAAGTGAATCTACATTTTTACGTACCGGATTTTATATACCTGATTTATGTTTCCCATCAGACAGCTCTGAAGGCCTAATACTTGGACTGACAACCATGAAAAAATTGTGAGCACAGGGACAAAAAGCAAATGCTAATTTTGCTACTGAGAACCCTGAAAGGGAGATTTATACTTTTGAAAATGCCTAAAAAGAGACTCATGATGTTGTGAATAAAGCGTCAATATATTGTAACAGGACATCACTGTTGATTTATATTGATTTAATATAATTATGCTTGTAAAGATCATTTCAAAGAGAAGAAATTCAGAGAGAAGTGCAATGGATGACTTGAGTTTTTGTTATTTCAAAACAATAAAACCTGCAGAATTTATTGCTGTATAATCAAGTTTTTATTAACACCAAATATAACCAGAAAACAGTCTATCTCCTAAATCTTTTTTCAGAACACCTTCTGGCCAAAGTTCTTCTCTCAGCTTTGTTCAGCTCAGATACTAGATTGCATGAAAATGGTTCTTGGTGAGAAAATTGCACCCTGCAGAGAGAGATTTAAGGAATTTTATCTATTTAGCTGATCAAAGAGACAGCTAAGAGACAACTCGATTTGGGTTAAAAAGTGTCTGCACAAGAGACCATCTAGAAAGAGAGGTTCTTTACTCTGAAATGTGGAAGTTGTAGTGTGAAAAGTTAAGAGCAGAAATAAGCGTTTAACAGTGAGGTTGTTAGCACTGGAGTAGATTTTCATGAGACTTCCAGATTTCCCATTATTTGAAGTCTTTGGCTGATAACAGATCTTTTCTAAAAAATATGGCTGGTTCAATCACAGATTATTTGTGGGGGCAAATAAAAAAGGAATGATTGTGTGAAAGGCTATTGCCCGTGACTTGGCTAAAGCAGATCTCCTCTTCAGGCATTCACGTAACTGTTCTCAGGGCCCCAGCCAATTATGTTGTCTACACTGGCAGACCACAGCTCCCTTCTCTCCATGACCTGTCTCGAAACATGTCTAGGGTAATGGCTTTGGTTGCTGTACTGTGTAGAGGTGTAGCCTCAAACACAACTGTTTTGTGTTCCAGCCACCACTTTCAAAGCACCTCATTCTTCAGGACCACAGGTACCTGGAAGAACTAGTGCTCCTCTGTAAGCATTTCAAGGACGTGGTTGGCACTTTGAAAAGGTAATGTGCCTTGGGGTTGAGATGGGATTCAGGAACAACTTAGCTCTTTAGTCAGTACCAAAAGTGCACAGAAGATAATACACAAATTAAAAAGTTCCACGTAGTTTTCTTCCCTTCAATGTCCTCTCTGTACTGGGGTAATATTGAGTTTGGGTCAGTTCTATGGCTAGCTCAGCTGATAAACAAGACTCGCTCCCAGTATGAAAATCACACTGGTTTCTTCCCTTTCCTCCACCAAGCAAATTCTAGCTCCTAGGAATAATTCCACAAGAGTTTCTTCAAATTGTTTTTCTAGTCTCTTCTGTTCTTTGCCTTGTCCTATTTCTATTCTCCAGTCCATCTCTTTGCAGATATGAGCTGCATTCCCACCGACGTCATTAGCATATCAATTGTTTGCTCAGAGGACGGTCATTATGACTCTCTGTTATTACTCCTTGCCCTTAGACTAGTGCTAAAGGCCTTGTCAGAAAAGACAGAAACAGAAAACATTGCATGATAGAGCAACAACCATAGCAACAGCATCACATTAATCAGGGTCTGTTGTCTGTGCAAAGACAAACTTCCCAAACCATCAAATTGTGTGATGTAAGTCACCATCAAGTTCCCTGTCAGCCCAGAAACTACAAATCCCCCAGATATTTGCCTCCAGACCTCTCTTCTCCAGGTGAGAAAATGAATCAGCTGGGATCAAGGTTAACCCCATGTAACCCTTTCACAGGACCATCAACACTTACTGTCAGGGTGGATGTCAGAGCAAGGACTTCTGGGCTGCCTGAAGCATTTAGTTTATGGCCCCCATGTGACTGATGATTTGCATTCCCCCACTTTAGGAAACATACATCTGACACATGGGGCTGAGAAGCCAACCTTAGTAATGCCAGAGGACTTCCAAAAAACAGGCTGATTGTAGTGTTAGGAAAGGGATAATAATATTTCACTTATATTGAGCATATATGCATTTACATAATTTATTATAAATAAATACATTTTTATATATAAAATGGGGTCTCATCATCTGTTTCAAGAACAGTGACATGACTGCAGTGTTGTGAAGCCGAAGTGGACACGGAACGCCTTTACCACTATTGATTTGTGAAGATGTGAAAATTCTCAGGCAATAAAATGTACCCTTGAAGTAATCAACTCAAGCTCAGTCACTCACCATTGCTGCTGCTCCAAGATAACTGGGTCAGGGGGTGCACACAGAATCCTGTGCACAGCATTGACAGGTCATGCACATTGGGAGGCACAAAGACATTTACATTCACCCCTATCGCTTGTGGAGAGGTTGGGAATTGTTGCTGAGTTATTTAGGAGAGGAAAATGAGGTAAGTACAGCTTCCAAGACTGAAATTACCTGTAGGAAGCCGGACAAATTCATGAGAGGGGACAGGTTAAAACCACTGACTCCTGATCTTCCTGTCTTATGCTCTCCCTCTCCTATATCTCCGGGAAGTAAAAGGCTTGGGCTGCATTAGTGAGGACAATACCGAGGGAGGGTTCCTGTCACTGCGGTGCAGTCAGGGAGGCCCGTGGGCCTTCCTGAGCAGGGGCACTGATGGCAGAGCTCAGCACAAGAACAGCACTGCACAGCAGGTCCAAGAAGGAAGGTCTCTGTGGCCAGCTGGCTTAGATAGTCCGCCTGGCTTATCATGGCTGAAGACAGTCCTTCAGCAGAGGGAGACCCTGGGCTTTGCAAACGCCATGGGCTGTACCCAGAGATCAAATAGCCAAAATACAGCCACAGAAAAGGTGCAGGGAACAGAGCATGATCCGGTGTGCTGAATGCGCTCCTTGACCAGCAGAGACGTGCCCTCCCTGTGAGGCAGAAGGGGAGGCAGAGGCAGGAGGTGCCCGCTGTACAAGCCCAAGGCAGCCAGCGCTGGAGGAGGAGACCGGCATAACAGGTGCTGCTGTTATACTGAATTATCAGCACAGAGGGAGTCCGGCAAGAACAATCTGGGCTTTCAAGGGGACGTGGTGGGAATGCCACCAGCTGCCAGAAAGGACAACCAAAACAGAAGAGTAAATCCTTCCCTGTAGTTCATGTTTGCCTTTTCACTGAGCCTCAGGGCACGGGACCATGTTCATGTCATGGTGATGGCGCTGTGGTTGTGAAAGGCTGCCAGTTAGTAGGCAGCTGTGGTGTCAGACCAGAAGTCAGCTTGTCTCTCCAGAAGAGGACTTTGGATGTGTGCAGACTTGGACTCTACTAGGCAAGCCACTAGGCTTGCAGGGAGAGCAAAAAGAGACCTCCCTGGGACCGAAGCCCACTGTTTTCAGTTTGTGGTTATGGCAGGTTTGTTTGCAAAGCAGTATTCAGTCAGCCACAAGTCACAAGGTTCAACCCGCTTGGACCGTGTTTCAGGAACCTTAAACAAACAAACACCAAATCATGAGATAAGGAAAAAATAAAATTTCCTGAGGAAATACTCCCAGGCACGACAGCAGAAGACAGTCAAACTTCCACAAATTAATGGGTAAGCCAGGTTCGACTCCTGGGCCTTCTCTGAATCCTGAAGTTGACTCTCAGCCTATGGTTTACTGCTGGTCTACAGTGTGTCACTACTGGGCTAGAGAACTCACGGCACTTCGTGGCTCATCCTGCTAGGACCCACGTTGCCCATGGAGGCAGGATCCAAGTCCTGGCCAGTACTGTCCTTGTGCCCGAATGTCCCTGGCCTGCAGACCAGTGGGCTCAGCCTAGGTGTGAGCCAGACTATGAGCAATGGAGCTGGAGTGCAATCTTGAGGCTGGAGGTAACACGATCCTACAGATGTTCCCTTAGCAGTGAAGTCTGGTAACTTGTTTATGTAAAATAGTGCAGATAGGAGTCACCTCTTTCTTGGGAGAGAAATGGCGAGCTGCCGAGGCGAGCGTATGGTCTGGCATGCACAGAAGACGTTAGGAAGCCAGTAGGAGACCTGGATCCTATTCTCAGCTCAGTCGTTGATTCATGGACAGTTGAACAGGACACTTCTCCATGGACCAGCTCCATATTTAGGCAATGTGAAAGATTAACTCACTTGCTTTTTTGCAAAGTGCTTTGAGATCATCAGATGTCAAGTGCTCAGCTGCGCCTGAGGGACGTTCTGTCCCGCGCAAGGGCACTGAAGTTCCCAAAACAGGTGTGCCACTCCACTGGCAAAGGGACACCACTGACCTTTACAGTCTCCTTGTACCAGTGGCAGCATGATAGCGCAAAGCTTGGTGGCCTCCATATTTTTTCCAGGCAGGGCCATAAGAGCAGTTACTCACTAATACATAAGTCTATAATATAAATTAAAATAAAATTTATTTATATAAAATAAAAATTTAGCATCTATCCAGGCACTTGCTACTGACTTTTGAAACAAACAGTAGTTCATAATGTTATTAAAATATTTCTCCGTGAATTCATCTTTGTTCTTCTGTGAGTGAGCTGTTCCTTGGGTAGATCTAGATTTCCTCCTAGAAATGTTGATGAGGTTTGGCTGTCAGTTTTGACATCTCCAGCCTCTATTTCCCAGATCTATCCCCCCTTGGCTGAAAAATCAAGTCCTTTCTGAGGAGCAGAACAGACAGATATTCAACAGAGTAACTATCACAGAAAGCAAGGGAAGAAGAGCTAAAGGCGTTAGGAAAGGTTTCCTAGAGACTGGCACCAAGCACAGCCTGTGTTTCTAACGATGGGCTGCACTTACCATCCCTGTCAGTCAGCTAACCTTCCTGAGTGCTGATGCAAAGATGATATCA
>Ga0181612_108019_pt1 | contig 16047 bp, 8 predicted proteins | sample HoacroProtozoa21_FD_119630 | JGI IMG/M metagenome (GOLD analysis project Ga0181612, IMG submission 119630) | Hoatzin crop microbial communities from Cojedes, Venezuel. Combined Assembly of Gp0051906, Gp0051904, Gp0051908
CCCCGCCCCGCGAAGGAACGTGCAACGACCGAAGGTCACCGGTGCTTTAATGGAGGAGCGGCGGAAAGGCTTCCGGACATGAACACGCGCCCAGCGCCGCACACAAGCGGCTGCCACTCGCTCCCAGCCCAGGAAAACCCCACAGCGCCTGGTGCCAAAGGGCCCCACGGCTGCTCTGAGGGCGCGCAGGGTCCTTCAACCCTCACCTGGGGACAGCAGGCGCCCGCCGCAGCTTAACGCTTCACGTGTAGCTACACACGAGGGCCCGGTCGCAGCTGTACAGAAACCCCTGCCTTCTGGCGTGAAATGTGTTATCAACCCTTCGGGCCGGTGCCTTCGGTCTGGGAGAAATACAAAGAACCAAACGCCTCTAACTGTCCCCCTAGTAAAATCGTAGTAAAATTGTAGTAAAATCAAAAAACGAAGAGAACTGCTCCTGCTGCCCCAGCCCTGCGGAACCCTCCGGAAGGCCCTGGGAGTTAACCCAGGCCCAAGGGGTTCTGGACAAGGAGTTCCTCAGCTCTGCACCAGCCCGAAGCGACCAGCGAAACCCTGCGCAAGGTAACAGGGTCACAGCCTCCGTCAGGATGTAACCGTGCCGCGAGCGGGGAGCCACAGCCCCGAATCGCCTGCGCCATGGACGCCTTCTCAGCTCATCGCCGGTCGGGCACCTTCAGTCTTCCCTCATGGGCATGACCTCCTACAAGAAATAAGTTCTGATTTCTTCAGCTGGGCTTCTTCAGAGGTGTTTTCTTTCCTCACAATACTCTCCATCTTGAGTAGAAATAGAACACAGAAGATCCCCAAAAGGTATTTAAATACGAACGCTCACACGAAATGACAAAATGGAAGCACAGAACTGCATAAGCAAACAGCAGGGAGCTGCGTTATCTAAAACTGCTCCTTCGGCTCACTGATCTTCCGCCTTTTCGGCAGCACATCTTGACTAGACGAGAGCTCAAACTGATGCACCTGCCAAGGGAAAACAAACAGCGAGTTACGGGCTGCCGCACAGCCCAGACCGCGCCAGCGACAACTTCAACACAGGGGAAGCCGATGCCGAACCAGAGCCCTGCGACGCATCGGGCGCTGCGTCAGCCTTGCTGTTCCCCGTCCCCGGCGGGGAGTCACGGCAGGACACCCTGCAAACGGACCCCCCTCCGAGCTGCGGAGGGAGGGCTGGGACGCGTGCGTGCCGCGGCGGCAGGGCCTCCCGTGCGTCAGAACTTCCAGAGGACGAAGTGACGGCCGCTGCCCCTCTGGGAGCCACCGCAGCGGCCCCGGCTCCAGGCAGCACCGAGCCGTACCCACACCGACAGAGTACAGCCAGAGCCCCCCGTACCAACGGGAGAGGGGGCTGGCACCTCACCGGCTCGTCCCACAGAGGTTAATCCAACCATTTACCACTTGCACATGGGTGAAAAGCTGACAATTTATAGTCTTTAGCTCTGTGCTTTGTTTAAATTCTTGTACTAAGTTCATTAACAAACTTTTTTTAGAAGCCAGACACAGGGATAGCATATAGAACGATGGGTTGGGTTTTATTTCCCCACCTCAGTGAGTAACACTATAAACACTGCGTATGACCCTGGGGTCGGAGGTAAAAGCTCCTGTTCTGCGGTGAGCAGTACTTTACAAATGTGAAGACTGCATCCACCAGTTCTATGTTCTAACTCCAACAGCCCTTTTGGCGTGCAGCTCTCTCACAGACTTTTAAGACACAGACCAATTTGTCTTCTGCATTTCCTTAAAACATTCTGCTGAGGAATGAATTTTGCATGGTCCCAAGCTTGATCACCATCAGCAGTCACAGAAAGATGGCAACTGTCAGTTTAGGAGAAAACTACTGGCAACAACGGAGCTGCACGCTGGGAATCCTTACACAGCCCCTGCACTAAAGCTGAACGAAGAGCCTTCCCGAGCGGCGACAGGACGGGTACGATTTTCCTTGGCTCCCACATATAACTTCCCCTCCTGACTGGAAACAAAGGGCACGCGCTGATTTACCAGAATGGCTGTATTCACCCCACGGCTTTTTCTGAGCACCACCCACCAGGAACCCTGGACATTCACAAGCAAGATGCTGAGGTCTTGTGAAGGCCCCCCAGAGCTTCCTAAGCTGAAATGTCCAAACTCAGCAGCAGACCGAGCGATGGGGGCCCCCAGCGCCATCCCCAAAGGCCACATTCCACCCCAAAGACAACTTCTGCTCCACCCTTGCAGGGCTGGAGGACCTGGGCTCCCTGTGAGCAGCACCGACGACAAGACTCGTCTGCCGCAATGTGATTAAGCAAAGCGGTAACGGGGTGTTTTTGGTATGAGAGTCATGGAGCTGAGGATCAAACTTTGGCCTCGTTTTCCAAGTAAGATCACTAGCAAGCGTATGGCACACTGCGCTGAGCAGCTCGGCTGGCACTGACGCTCCCGTCAACAACGGATTGAAGCAGCGGGGAATTTAGCTAAACGGATCCTCAAGATACAAATCAGCCCTGATGGTTCTTTCTCAACCTGCGTTAACTACAGCGACACTCGGCTTTTAACTCTTTGGAACAGAATTTTTTTTTGACACTAAGAATCCAAATGTGTTGAATTCAATGGGAATTTTAGAAGTGATGACAATTTCATTCTGTCAACAGGAAATGTATTAAAGCTTAAGAGTTTTCTTCACTGCTTGGAACAGAAAAAGGCTTAAAGAACAGAAATACAAAGAACAGAACTAGAGAAAAAAATGGTACTAACAGTGCTGGTCTGAAATATCTTGCCACTTCTCGTCCTGCTCTCCGACATGTTCAGTTCAGACGTCTTAGTTGCCAAATGATCGACCTAGAATCAGAAAGCAGACGTTGCCTTGTGACAGCAGTAAAAAATAAACCTTAGAAGCTGCAGCAGGGTTCAGTGCTACAGCGTGTGAAGACTCTGGCTCGGCTCGCCACAGTGCCCGAGCTGCAGTTTAACCACAGGGGTACATCCACCAAAGCACTGCTCGCAGCTGACCATGTCCGAGCACCCCGCCAGCTCAAAGCAGCAGCTGTTTCCACACAGCAAGTCACTCACAGCTGCCTCGGCCTGTTCTGCTTGAAGAAACCTTGAAGACCTGTGTTTGAAGCGGTCCTCCACATCTAAATGATACCAGTTTGCTATATGCAGGGGGTACAGTTTTAAGTCTGAGTAACAGGCCTGCATTTTAAGTTTTAATCAACCTTTAAACAAGTTTTGGTCTGTCAGAATTACTAGAGAAACTTCTGTCAGGCAGAGCGGTTAGTTACGGCAGTTTATAAACATGGAAGTTATGTTCCTATTTCTCTTAATAAGTCAGCCCACCTGTTTGGTTTGAAAACTGTATCACAGAGGAACAGCCTTTTGTGAGTGCTTTAGAATGTTAGCTGTTTTTATAAACACTGGAAAGCAAAACGTCAAGGCATTTTATTGCTAAACATGCTGACTATAGCAAATAAACCTTTAGCAGATTACCTATTAAATACTCAAAGTAGGAAAGAAGCTTCACAAAAGCTCTAGCAAAAGTTTAAAACTATAGAGTTCAGTTTTAATACCTGAGGATTAGAAACATACAGATCCTGGTTCCCTCCAGCCTTCGTAACTTTGTCCTCTTCACAAGTTAACTTTGGTTCTATAAAAGAGTCGTTAGATAATAAAGCGCGCTGCTGACGACACACTGTTAGCACCGACGTTTTGCCACAAGGAACACGTGCAGTTTGTAACGCAGGGAATGGGTGCTTCCAAAGGGCTCTAATGCTCTACGTGCACGCACATCATTATCTCCAGCAAGCACCACACGCTTTCACGTCTTTAATTCAGCAACTTCCTATCACAGGCACGCGAGAGATGCTAAAGCTAAACAGCACAGATTTACACCCAGGAGCTCTGGCAGAGCAGGCTCGATCCCCAGATTCGTTTACACACTGTACTGCTAGAGGCTCATCCACGCTGGGATTTGCCTCCACACAAGATGCCCGACAAACCCGTCTCGCACCGCAGAACGGGCGACCGGCGCTGCGTGGCCACGCTGGCACCGCTTCCACACACCCCGAGCCCACGGCCAGCAGACGGCTCCCGATTTGCAACCCAGCTACACACAACCAAGCAACGCTGGCTGCAGTTCCCGTGGCTACAGTTCCCCTCGTCGCTGCCCACAGCTGCCTGAACCGGCTGCGAAGAATGCACAGTCAGTTCTGGAGACTTTTTGTTGTTGTTTCTATTCCACACTGGTTTTTTTTCCCTATGACAGCGATATAAGCATGAACTGGTTACAGATGACTGCGCTTCAGCTGTTGAAATGACTGAAGAATTTCAGGGTGACAAATACATTTTCCTGTGTCTTGTAGTTCCTGTAAATAAAACATTACACCTACTCCATCAGACAGGCATTTCGCTGCATTTTTGCATGGTTTTGGAACTTCTCTGAACTCCTAGAAGCACCAGATACAGATACAGGTGGTTATTCTAGTTCTGCAGCCTACTAGGATCACTGAGATGAAAACACTGATCTACACGTGCCGTTTCCTACACATTTCCACAATCATTTTTGAACAGCATGGGAATGTTAGCTGGTTTTGCAAAGCTGCACATTTTATTTCTGAAAAAAACCAACATTAATACCACTATTTAAATACCCAGCACAGCCTGTTCAGCACTGGGCTTGAATGACAGGACACTCCAACCCATTTTTAAAAAAAAAAAAAGTCCAGGCTCAACTTGCTTTGTCCAACTGCCCCCGCAAACACCCAGACCCCACAGGAGTCCCGACAAGCTCCTCGGCTTGTTCGTGTTGGGAGGACCAAAAGCCTCAGCACTGACGCAGCTGCCAGTTACGTGGAACATAACTTTTACAGTTATGTTAAAGGCAACGTGTCTGGAAGTTTTTATGGAAAATTGGTGTTTCTCAAGTGTGCAGAACCAGAGTCATATTTCAAAGCAGATGCAACATGAGGGAAATGCATTAAGAAGAGTGAACTGAGCAAGCAGCAGCACTAATGGGCATTTCTTCTAGGAGTGCCATATATTCATTATCTCCACAGAAGCCTCTACCTCTGCTACAGAAAAAGAGCATTTTACATAGGTTTCTCATCCAAATAAAGAGGTTTTATTGCCCCCCCTCCGCTTTTGCTCATAAAGCTTGTTTTTTCACTTCACAGTCCCGAGAACTGTGTTCCTTTAGCTATCCTATCTTACATCAGCATATCCAAGCATTTCTGAGCACACCCGTCTCCATCTCTACTCAATCTTCTTCAAAAAAGGGCACTTTTTCCTCTTTTGATCTTTCTTTGCTATGTTTGGAATGCTTTATGCACAGCAAATGGGTACTGGCATTGTCTGGATGCTTCCCACCCAGCCTCCTCAAGAAAAGCAGACCAACAAGCAGCATTCTTCAGTTCATTTGGTAGCAAAGTTCAATCCATGAGTCCCTGGGCTATCTTGGGGAATCTGAAAATGCATCAGCTTCTATTTTTCCTCCTAGTTTCTCTAACATCTTAAAGGGAAGCTTCTGCTTACAGAGATCCCTGAGGACAGTGTTTGCTGCCTCATGTTCTGAACTGGAGACAGTCTTGGTCCACATCTTGGAGCACAGATTCAAAAAAAAAAAAAAAACCCAACCCAAAAAACCCCCGAAAAAAACAATACAGTGCTTCCAGGGCATGTTTCTGGTAGCAGCTGTGGCCAGGCTGGTGTAGCCAGGACAGTTAGTCTATTCACACTTCTGCCTTTAGAGCTTACAGCCGAGGACATTTGCACAGTTCTAAGCAAACAGCACAGAAACTACCTACTTACAAACGCTAAGAAAAACCCAACCAGACAGGTGCTGCTGGTTTTTATCAGAAAGGATGAGCAGGTGCTTCTTGATGTCCTGCATAGCAGGAAGGGCATAATTGTTTACTTGAAAACGAGGGAGAAGGCAGCTTTGCCTTGCAGTGTTGAGTCCTCAGAGTTGACTTCTTCAGCACCTTCTCAAGAAAGGCTGCATTACAGGCTTCCACCTGGAATTTGTTTTTTCCTGCTACTCAGATTGTTTGTGTAGTTCTACACTGACAGATTTTATGGTGTTAGGATTTTACTTGAGGAAAAGTTTGAGTTTGCTGAGATTCATACTAACAAAAATGCTTTGCCAGAACTTGTACGTATTAAAACTAAAAAAAAAGTTCACTTGCAACTATCGAAACGCTCCATGTACGCAGTAAGAGAAAAGGTCACACAGATCCAGAGCAAGCTGTGAAAGCAAGCAGCTAGAAAAGCACTTCAGCAGCTGGCAGCACAGACATAATCATACAATCACTCATAAAACACAAGACATTTTGAGATGAAGTTAGTGACTGTATCGGGAATAGCAAACCACAGTAATGAACAACTTCCCTTGTACAGGTATTTCTGTAGGTGTTTTCACATGGGTATCGTTCAGCCTACCACAATGTAAGAACTGTTCTGTGCACACAAACCTCGGTAAGGCTCGATTCCTCCACAACCACACAGACTGTACAGACTGCAGAAACAGACTGTGGTCCTACCATAGTCTGAGCTTAAGCAAAAAAACAGGGCTAAAAGTGGTATTTCTGCTAAACTTTGTTAGTGGCTGAAGCTGTGAGGATGCAGTCCAAACAGCAGTGATTTAAAGAAAATAGACCTGGACTGGTTTTTGCAAAGAGAATTCTGCTTCTCTAGTCTGCAATAATGAATTCAAGAGTACAATATCTCTGCAAGCTTTATGTGGAAATTAAACATATTAGTAAAAACAGAATAACAACAATAACAGAAAAATCAAACAACAAAAGTTACTTCTAAGCATATAACCCCTTAAGTTTAGCTTACCTGATAAAACGGAAGATCAGAATTTTAGAACAGAAACATGAAAGTGTGCATTTGCTAACCAAGTGCTTCATAGAACAAAGTCACAATAAAATAAAAGTCGCAGCGATGTATGCAAAGAAAATAGAATATAAATTTGAACAGTGGTCTACGGCAGAAACTTGACTTTTTGTTTTAGTAACATCAGGAAAAAGAGACACAAACTGAAGAGACTTGAAAAATATACATAAATGTTACCTTGAGCTTCTGAAATATTTTCATTATTCCTGTCTTCCACTTTATTATCCAAGACAGGGTCTTCCTAGATTAAGAAAAAGGTCTGTCACTTACTGCAGACAAATAGAGAGGACGGTTTGTACTCAGATGCCTAGGGCCAGAGCTTGTTAGATGGATTCCCAGTGGAACAAACTGTATTCATATAACTGAATCTGACATGGAATGCACAGACGAGCTCAGCGTTACTTAATAATTAACGTAAGCACACATTTAATTAAACTACCATGAAAAACATATGTAAAAAATACTAAAATTGTAACAACAGATACTCAAAGAATACTATCAGTGCATCAATTAAGGCCATCCCAGTGCCTGTGAAAGAGCAATTCAGAGGCACACGCAGCTTCTGCAGGGGCCAAGTGGTTTGTCCCTCTCATCACCTACAGCCCTCCCTAGCAATGCTGAGGGGGAGGGGCCCAGAGCCCTGAAGCTCCGCCTCCTTCTCACCTATGGACAGTACAGCTCAGAACACATATTTGCACATTCTAACACGAATAAAGGTATTTTGCTGTCTGCCCCACTGACCCCAGAAACAGACGCCTCCAGCTGCTGAAGCCGGCCCAAGCACAGCCCCGGGAGCCATCGGGTGCTCTCGCACCAGCAGCCAGACGCTACGCCCATCGCACACGCACGCCTTCAGCAAGCTTCGCTCTGCACTTTTTTCCTAAGCAGACTGCACCAGCAAAAAATCCAAGTATGGAACGGAGTTTGTTTTAACTTTAGCTGTGGCATCACTAGCTGTGGGTATACCGCTGTAAAAGAAGATCCCAGAGCAAATTCCTGGCCAGTCAACGCTGCCTGCCTGCAGCAGCTCACTTGGGACTGGCCTGGGACTGCTCCAGGGAGGTTTTCCCCACGCCCCGTGGTCGGAGCTGGACAAATGGCCCCCACACCCATAGCACTCAGCTGCCCCTCCGTGCCTCACCCTGCTGCTCCTCTCCAGTCTCGCAGAGATGTGACTACCAACAGCGCTGCTGCTGACAGGCATTATGCTGATGCACGGGTTCAATCCTGCTCTAACAATGACAGATTGCTAACTGGAGCAGTAAAACTAAAGCAAAACTGCATTGAAGATATATTGTCTTGCTTAAATGTATCTGGAAACACCGAGGTTTTTATTACTGTTATAACAAGACATGCAGTAAAACCATTAACGGCCCTTTTCTATACTAGAAAACACAGAAAATTTCAACAAGCTACACAAAACATGGGTACTCTTACGTTCATGTCCTCGTTCTCTTCTGGATCATCTCTGTCCACTCTGAGCACCTGGAGAGGCACTTTAGTCCCTCCATGCTTTAGGATGCTTTTATCAACATTTTCCATTCGTTGCTTCTCAGTTGTAACTTTAACTTTCAGCATATGAAAAGGCGTTGGCACTTCACCCACATTCAGATACATCGGCTCCCCCTCAAATATCATCCCCTCGCATTCACCCTCCTTGAAACCGGGAGGCTGGTAATCAGACGGTGTAACTGCAGAAAAGAAGTTGTTAAATGTGTCAGAATGAAACACGTTCTTGTAAAATTAATTTTAACTTGTGCGCCTAGAAGACTCTCTTCCCCTTTTAATACAAATAGCTACTCAAAAAAACCTGTGCGTGGGGATGGAAATAGTCAATATTCAACCTGTATTAAATGAAATTACCTTTCCCCTACACAACAGGCAAAACCCAATTAAAACTATTTGAAACAGTTTACACACGCAAAGAGATGAGCTAGAAACTTTGGTTTTTCATTACGAAGCAACGATACGTTCTGAAAGCAGAGCTAGACATTTAGCTGGTCATCCAAACTAGAACTAGTCTGGCAAACATGTTACACCCTAACACGCTCAGGAAAACTCAATTTATTTTTAAAACACATAAAAATCCTCACTCCAATGAAGTCAGCGACAAGATTGTGTTCCTACAGCAAGATCAAATCCGCTCCCCTTGGATTTTAGAAGTTGCCATGAGAAACAGACATATGTAAAATGACATCATTTAACAAGTCCCAGCAACCATAAAGATTATACGTTAAAATATTCCTTTGGATTATTTTGCAGTGTTTGAACACAGCTGATAAATCAAGGTCATAGGGAAATACTACCTTCATCGTAATAGAACAGCTTCATAGTCAGGCAAACATCGTGTGGTAGCGGACTCAGGTTTTGCATCAGAACGTAAATCTTGCGAATGAGGAGGATACTTGCTTTCTTGGTGTCTGCACAGGTGATTGTAGCATCATTCTTTTTATTCTTACTAAAAATGGACAAAGTATTCAGATTTTTTTAATATATACAGAGTAAGCTGTTTCTAGCATTAAGATACCTGACTGTCAGAAGCAGACACCCCACTTATTGCCTGACGTCTGAGATTACAAGCACTGCAACTCCCAACACTACATGACCTGCGTGTTCTCTGCCCCTCGCAAGATCAAATCCTGAGCCAGGGACATCACGAAAGCATCATGGTTCAGCAGCTGTGACCACCTACTGTACTTCACATTACACAAAAATACCCAACAGGAAAGAAAGAAAAGAGTAGGTATTTCTGAAAGGCGCAATTCCACGAAGTCTTACATACTTGCTTCCCTTTTAAATAAAACAAGTAACACTACTAACTTCGAGAAGAATGGTTACTGACAAGAATATGCATGCTTAAGTGACTCTTGGCACCCAGGTCCGACACTTCTACACCCCTGTTCCAGAAGCTGACCCAAACCCTACCTCACTGCCACTAAGCACCCTCTCCCTCTGCTCCCCTGCTCCCCACAGCCACACAGCCCAGAGGCACCCGAGGGCCTGGACAGCCAGCACAAAGCAACACACCCCGAGTTATTTCACTGAGTAACCTTTTTTGGAAGCACACTCTGAACTGCGACGGTTTCAAACATCTCACCCCTCTGCACACGGTTATCTCCTTCCCTGCGGCACGTCTGAGCAGTAGGCTCATGACTTACATTTTCAGCCTGGTGTGAGTTCATGCTAACACACCACTGCAACCTGGTGTGGCAGAGTGTCACATCCCCTCCCCTCCCACCAGTGTCTTTTATGTAACTTATAACCTCCTTCAGCGGTAACTAAACGACCTAGGTCTGCAGCACTGCAGCCCTTTTTTAAAAAAATTTAAAAGTATTTTATGCAGGAGGAAAGCTGGGACAAGTTTGTTAGGCAGAAACTTGCTAGACTTCAATTATTTGTCTTAAAATCAGCCATTTGCTTGCAGCTGTGACTGACCAATAAACCCCTACACAACAGAAGGCAGCTCAGTGGAGACGGGAAAGGGTGATGTACCCATGAAGCTCAGGGAATAACGCAGGGCACCACTGACCACAGCTGCCGCAAAGGAAGCTGACTTTATTTCAACACACAGGGGACCTGCGCATGGCCTTCATTTTAGATAAACAGCTACGCCTGTTGAGTGGACCAGCTACTATCACAGCTGAGGGGATCAACTGGTGGTGTAGATGTTTCTCCTCGAATTCAGAAGTAGTGTGTGAAAGTCTCCTTTTAGCCAGACCAGTATGGAGGAGTGAGTATTTGGCTCAGCCCAAAGAGTACAAAACCGAAACAACTAACAAAAGCTTTCTGACGAGAGCAATGGGCTGGAGCTGGCTTCAGCCCGTGTGTTCCTTCCCCGTGAGTGGGGATGCCCAGTGTCATGACAGTGAGCAAATTACAGTGACCAGCAATGGGAATCATGCTGGCATTGTGACTGAACTGTGTACGGCAATAACTATGCTTTGCTAAGTGCAGTTTACATCTGTATTGTGTTTTCAGTGTATTTTGTGTCATTTCTGCTAAATGAGAAATCCCATATAATACCAAGTATCTTCAGACAAGTAAATCTGACATTAAACATTTCACCCTCCACGCACAGAATATCTTAAAGAACCTGGTCAGAGTATTGGACTCTGTCGCTAACAATCATCTTTTGAGTGGATATTTAAAAATATGAGCAAAATCTGACGCGATGATTCACTGTATTTTAAGAATAAATCTAAGCTAATAGTACATGTTGATAAAATAAGTCTTAAGACCCAGAACTACAGAAGGAAACACCAAGCAGATAAAATCTAAAGTTTTTAGTTCAAGCGTAAGCAAACGGACTGTAAAACCACAGAGCAGAATAAAGTCACAGTGACAGTACCTGCCAAAATCCAGGAGTGGCCCATTGTCAGTGTACTTGAATTTGAAGTGGTAACATTCCGTAATTGTCTGCAAACAAATCCAATTATTAAATCATCAAATGTCCAGCAAACAACTGCTGCTGCTTCTGTCTAGTAATCCGTTAACCTTGCATTTAAAGAAAATAGTGATAGCCCGACTCCTGTCTGATCCACTTACATGCACTGAATACAGCTTTCTAATGCTGTAACAATTAACTGTATTAATTTATCTACTTGTCATCAAATAAAAAGTAAGATCTACATTCTTTTCCAGGAATCACCATGCTAAAATATTTTGAAATATCAGCTGAAGTTTTTAGAATGAAATATTCAAATTTTAACCCCTACAAAAATGTTTCACACGCCTAAGAGACATGAGGACACCCAGTGGTTAGTTAAAACGCACTGGGTTCTTCACAAAAGTTCCAGGCATTCGTGATGCAGAGTTAGGGCAACGCATCTTTCCGGGCACTGAACTCTGCAAGCACACTTTGGGCTTCTCGTAGTGGCCCGAGCCCAACACTCAATATTCCAAGGCAATGCACTACACAGCAATTCTGATTCCATCCAGCGACTCTTACATTTGGTATTTTAAGATGTCCTTTTTTTTTTTTTTTTTTTAATTTGCACTAATGTGAATTTTAAGTACTCCTGCTTGTATACACATCTCATTATATTGATACTACCATTAGTAAAATATTCTAGCAGATTTACCTGAGGATCTTCTGGATGCGTATAGACCTGTATTTTTAAAGAAAGCAAACAGAGTAAGAACTGTAAGTATCTCTAAGCATCTACCTCAAAAAATGTGTACCCTACTTTTCAAAGATACTTACAGCTAGGACAATCATTCTTAGCTGTTGGAAACACAATTAGAGACAGAAAAAGAACATTAAATGTATTTCACTGCCCATTTCTGCTTACCAAGCTGTTTTGTTTCTCTAGCTCTGGAAACCAATATAGAAAACTAAAGCCTGTCTGAAGAGAAACTTCCTCACACGCTTAACTCCTTATCTGTTTAAGAAAGGACTTAACTCAACTGGCAGGAGAAAATTCCTACATATCCCTGACTTTAAGTGTTTCTGCTTACAAAGAACGTTATCCTGAAATGTCTGTGTATCCCACATTGGAGCTAACTGTTTCTAACATATTAAAGCACAGCTATTCCCTAACCAGAAAGTCCCACAACTATGCTGGCAGCTACGAGACTTACATAAATGAATGTTTCAATACCTCTAAAATACCTAAATGATCCTGGAAGACTTACGTATTTCTTCTGCAAGGCATCGTAGCATCCTAACATCCTGCAAAAATCAAATAATATTGTCCATCTACTACCAATTTCCATTTGCTTTGCTTCTGACTGAATAAAATAGTTCCAAAAAAATGAAATTCTTATGTTTCGCATTCTTAACATTGTATTAGAGCAATTATTACTCCCTTCTCCTCTTATTAGTAGTGATAGAAGCAATGACTATCTTTGTAACACCAAATCATCCTAACCTCTTTGCAGAGTAACTAAAAACATCTATAAATAATTTATCAGTAAAAACACAATGCAATTGCACACCTACCAAACACCTTCTAACATACATATTCATTAATCAGTTTATAAATAAGTACTTCAGCAGAACACCAGCATCTCTGAAGCACAAAGTAGTTATGCTATTGCCTTTATTTAGATATTGCAATTTGCTTTTTTATCACATGCTAACAACAGCCACTTAGTGAACCAAAACTTACCCTAATCTTTTTCTACCATTTCTTTTGCATATAGTCAACCAGCAGAAATGGGGTTTGGTGTGTGCATGACACTGAGTTAAGGCTACTCACCTGTAAACTCCAAACCAGTAGCACACACCCTTCACACAAAAACCAAGGAGCTTTTCCTTGTCAGCATCCACCGGCTGCCATGCCACTGCTCTTGCTAATGTTTGGCGAGTGAGAGTAAGGTGAAACACTCCCCAAAGCCTCAGTTCCCTCCACCGAGGAAGATCAATTAAGAAATTCAAAGTTACAGTAAAGGAAACCTTCCCCCCCCCCCCTTAGTGACAGCACATGGACAAAGAGCAGATGACCAATCTCACCCTTAACATCAGAGCTCAGATCTACATCTCTGAACACCTCAATCCTGACAGCAGCTGCTGAATGCAGCATCGTTTCCGACGCCTTACCTTGTACTACAGCTGGTAAAAGTGTGAAAAGAACAAAGATGGCCTTTCTAGAGATAACAAAAAATAAGAATGTCCATATAAGGCACAGGCCTTGATACACTCTCTTCTAAACAGCAAGGAGAGCAGCAATGAACAAATCTCAACCTACAATACCTCCCTCTAGTCCCAAGCAGCATGCTTGTACTCAACTGTGTGAGTGTGCAAGTGGACAGACTGTCATTTGCAGGCACAATTCTGCCTTTGAATACGAAGGTGAACAGTACCACTTTCTTACACAAGTCTGAGGGCAAGATCTTTAAATTCAAATTAAAATGGTAACACCATGTCTTCTGTTAAACTAGAGAGGAACTACTGCTTAGATTTTTGCATTTATGGGCACCCTTGAGCACTCGTATTCACCCACAGAAATTAAACATGAAGTATAATCACTCTGTAAACAAAGATTTGTGCTCTACTGAGCACCAAGTTGTAAGCCTTTCTAGAAACACAACTGTACAAGTCAATTACATCTCTACGAAAACACACAAATTTTGACTTTCCATTAAAAAACAAAAAAATTGTCAGCATAGTAAATACTATGTCCTAAAAGCATTGCCTGGGCAGTTGTTCACTCGCAGTAAGCAAACTTTTTTCCTTGTACCTGCCAACAACCAGACAGCTATCTGTCAGAAGCAGCATATGCACTATCATTAACATACCATTTCACCAGCTGAGTAGAGCCAGGACAGTTCTTGTCTTCCCTCAGAATTTTGACAGAGACATCTCAAAAAAAGAATAAATACGTGCATATTTACTCAGGACAAAATGTAACTGCATTGCTAAGAAAATGAAGTTCATTCCCTAGAAGTATGTATCAAAAGCAGATTAAAATTAACATTACTGACAGTTGCAGGCATAGCTTTAATTCTTGAGTTAGCATCACCACTAGCTAACAAAATTCAACAATGAACGTATTAGTGAATTTTCCATTACAATAACTGAAAATGACTATTACCTTTAATAAGACCAAGGGGCTTTAAAAACACTCGTTAACTTCATAACAACCCTATGACAAAAGATTTTGCAAAGAAACAGCAAAACAGCCCGTTACCATCCATGTATCTTGTTCCATAGGCACTTTCAGGAAAGATTCCTCTCAGATACGTAATGCAGGATACCGCTACTGCCAGGAGCCTCTTCACTAGCATCAGGGATTGCTGCTCAGTAGATATTTTGTTAGGAAACACAACTGCACTCTGAAAGAGGAAGAAAATAAATCATCTCTGTCCACAACAACAAACCTGTGCAGTCTGCAATCTGGTACAATGTCTGCCTAATGTTTTAATTTAACTGAAAAGTACGACTTCCGTCATTTATAAATTTAAGCATATTCCTAACACTTCGTGTCACTATGTTTTTAGGACACAGTTGATTTCTACCAAGTGCATGACCACAAAGTTCAAACTATTTTGCTATTAAGCATCTTTACTCATAGTTAAAAGATTGGATTAGCCTGTAATTTTCAAATTATGAAATATTACAGAGCACCTGGGTGCACTATTTCAGCTAAAATTCACTAATTCTTCTGATTCAAATAACATACGGTGATGAAAACCACCAGAAAATCATACCACACAATTCTTTTGCTTCTGAGCCGTTGCCATTTTGCAGACACTCTTCTGTCTGTTAATAAAACATCTGCATTAGCACGCGTCTGACCTCCACCCACAAGCACAGGTGAGCCCAGACAGCGGACATTCAGCTTTAGCAATTCAGCACTTGAACCTACGAACAATTCTGCACAATTAACGTGTCTCAGCTCAAACCAACCCCATAATTTTAAGGAAACAGAGCAGGCCGGTTCATCTAATCACCAGCATTAGTCTTGATTTCTACACCAGCACAGACCACCACCCGCACCCCCCAAGGCTGCAGTATGCAGCAATTCAAATATCGTGTGCCTATTTATACGAAACACGAGCCTCTGGAACCAAAGCTCCCAAGAGCTAACAAGCACCCAGCCTAACAGATTTTCCAAAGGACCCCACGAAGATGCTCTCCACATTGAAGTCACCTCAGCCAAAGCTGAGCCATCGCTTTGGAAAACACCCCCAGGCTTGGGCTGTTTGCCTCTGTAATTTAAATGAATCCTGGAGAAACACACCCCTCTCCAGCTGTTCTTTTTGTTGAGCCTCTCTTTCATTAAACTTTTTACCCTCAGCGCCGTGACCCTGACTCCACAGCAAAGCTTTCCCCCCTCCACCCGTGAAAACGAAACGCATCCACGCCTAGGGACGTGGGAAGCGGCTTGCCTAAGGAGGAGCCTCGCCCCGGGCCGCGCGGGGAACTGAGCTTCCCCTCAGCCGAGCCCCCCAAACCCGCCTGAGCTCAGCACCTGTGAGGGGCAGACGAGACCCTCCCCGGCACGATCACCCCTAAACCTACAACCTGCCTCCTCCGGGTCTGAAGGCCACCACGGGCGGAGGGGAAAAGGGAGAACAGCACGGGCAGGAGGACAAAACCCCGCAGGACGTGAGGGACGGGGGCAAGGGGGGCACCTCCACCCCGGCGGACGACGATGCCGCGCGGGCCGGGCGCCCCCGGGTTGGGCCTGCCCGCCCCGCCTCCGCTGCGTCTCCCGGGCGCGGGGC
>Ga0181612_123474_pt1 | contig 16046 bp, 3 predicted proteins | sample HoacroProtozoa21_FD_119630 | JGI IMG/M metagenome (GOLD analysis project Ga0181612, IMG submission 119630) | Hoatzin crop microbial communities from Cojedes, Venezuel. Combined Assembly of Gp0051906, Gp0051904, Gp0051908
AGGTTGGGAGGAAAACTGGCACCAGCTGGTGCAGCTCAGGTGCGGACGGAGGGTGCTGGGCTGAGCTCAGATAGGGCTCCTGGGCCTTGGGTCCTGAGAGTTCCGACATTTGACTAAATCACCAAAATGTGTTGCTTCTTGTTTTAAAGGCACAAGGGCTTTGTGAAATGCCATACTGTAACTCAGATTTTACATTCCACTCTTTCTCTCAGCCTAAAAGTAAGTTCTATTTACAACAGCCCGCTAATTGTGAAAATCAAACTATTCCAGTCCAGCTAGGCTAACTCCTGTCAGTACAGCACAGCCACTACAGTACGGAGCGGGGTGTGCTTAAAATGAGCTTCTCTGCAAAGCTCTGCCATGCCGGGAGGAGGTTTCCTGCATGCATTCACAATCTCATTAAATGACCTGGAAGTCTAAAAGAAATAAAGTCAGAACTGCGAGAATATTAAGTTTAGTGGCACGCATACATGAATTTATAGGGAAATAAATCGGCAAGGGCAGTAACTAGTACTACAGCAGTAACAAGCACCACATTGCCTATTTCGCAAGCACTGCCTTTGAGCAAGTTTCCATGGTTAAGGAGAGGGACTATAATACCCCATATTTAAACCTAAAACTCATCAGTTTTATTACAGAGTTCTCAAGCCGCACATAAAATGGCTTTCACAGACAAAACATCAAAGCTTCAACACCAGTCCTCTCAAACAGAAAAGTGATTGGCAGGTTGGCAAAGAATCAATCTCGGTCCAGCAGGTCACCCACTTCAGTTTCAAGCATAGCCCAGAATAACATTTTGAAAAGACCATGAAAAGGAAATATGTCAAAAAAATTAAAAGATAAAATCTTTTGCATAGAAAACTGCTAGCTGTAAAATAACAACCAAAGATACAAGGGCTGACAATTTAGCAAGGCTCTTTTTGCTTCTTAGATATTAAAGTTAATTAAAATTGGTGAAGTCATGGAGTCATTTGTGACCTATCCTAAATGTAATATAATCTCATCTGAAGAGCATGAAATTACTCTGCCTATATCTATTACTTCAATTCTTGATAACTATTATAGTCATCCAATAATCCAATTTCCATAAATTACATTGTAGAGTAGGTCCATGCAATAGTCAAAACAGAAATGATCTGTGACATCAATAGGGCAAAAAAAACTTATTAGGTAAAACAAACTGAAAAAACTAAAACTTGCCTTGATGTCCCACAATACATATACCTGAACGTGTCTGACTTGCTGCAGAATACAGCGCTCTGTGAATATATATACAACTACCATTTTCAAATCCAAGAGCCAAAATGTATATTGAATCTAGAATGTAATGCTAAAATTGGTTTTTAATGTAGTTTGGAAGATGCTAAGTTTGAGATCATTAAATAGGCGCTCTTGGACACTGGTCACACTTCCTAGAATGCAGGAACATACTCATTCGTGTAAAGCTACATTTTCTGGTGCCCAACACAGAAGGACTTCATCTAACACTCAAGAGCATGGAGCCACGGAGTCAAGCTTTGCATGCTAATCCCCAGCAAGGAAAAGGTTCCCAGAGGAACTGATAGTTAACAAACACTGGTGGTCACTGACTACCTCCACTGGTTCAAAATCTGCTTTCAGTTCAGAGGTCTGGAACACTAATAAATATTTATCTTACGTTTACAAACATAAGAAATAGTTTATTTTGGCTAGAGTCTAGCCTAATGTATTAAAAAAATCTGGCATTTCAATGTCAGATCAGGGATGAAAGCCAAAACCACACGTTATGGGAGAAAAGATGATATAATCTTAAGAGTACAAGAGCACAAAGATGTTTGACTGAAAGGGTCGATAAAGGAGGCAGAATAAATCAACAACTGTTTCATTTCCAAACACTTTCAATCAAATTTAAAAATGCAAACTATAACAAAAACCTCCAAAACTAGCTGGTGAATCTGCTAACTTCCAGTATGAGCCCGCCTCATAAACAGCGAGTTTAGAAAAATCAGTAGCTGTTATGCAAAGTTAGAGGAATGTCAAATAGTAAGAAACAACATTTATATATATTCCCATTTTTACACTTCAGGTTACAAGGATGCAACATTCAAATGAACAGGTCAGCAAGCCTGACGTAAACCTACTGTCATTACTGTCTTCAGCCAGCTGGGATCCATGACCTGATGGCTCACACCTACAACTAGAATCTCTAAAATCCAGTGTACCCATCCAAATCTACACAGCACTATCTCTCTTCCTGGTAGAGAAAAACACACTAAAACTTTCCTAAAAAAATAAGACCCATCCACAATTTTCTTCTTGGCTAGGATTTACATAAGAGAAGCACTTTGCAGAACATTTAAAACAGTCCTGTGAAACAGGAAGAGTGGGGGTTTTATTTACTTTGTTTGCAGATTACTGGAATATAATGATCACACAAATAAATTTTCACTATATATTTCACTATATGGAACTAACGTGTTTTGTAAAATCCGTATCCAATAAAAGAAAACCTCCAAGCATGCTAGGTATTAAGTATCATCAGTTGCAACAGTAAAAAATGTATTTCTTTTCCTGACTGAAATTACGAGTAATTTCAGGCAAAAAAAATCTGAATTGTACAACATTTTCTGAAAAAGCAATTTTTAAGAATTTGTTGGGTGTTCTTTACTTCCATACTCTAGACTGAATAGAAAATAAACTGTTCCCATACAATTCTTTATGGTATTTACATTTAGCCTTCATATACATCACAAATTAAACCTATGCTTCATGTTCTCTGAAATTCTTCATAAATGCAAAGCACAATCTGGCTCTGTAAATCTCCAGAACTACTAAGAGGTAAGGCAGGCAGGAAAGAAACAAAATATGCATATGCACGTAGGAAAATAAGACTCAGGCCTAACTTTGACAACTTTGTTCAAAAATTCATACAGATGTACATACTGTGCATCCTCACTGAAGTTAACGCATCCCACAACAAAATATAAGTTGTGAAATAACTGCAGATGTTATTTACTCGATTTCCACACAGCATTTCATATAGAAAAGATATCTGCAGAGTGTATTACTGCCTGAGACAAATAAAATACTTCAGTTATATCTAGAAAATAGAGACAACCACAGCTGCAGAAGAAAAAAAGTTTTGCTGAAAATAATTAATATGTCTTGATTCTTGTTCTTTTCTGATATTTCCCCTCTGCATTTTGCTTAGTCCACTTCCTTCTTTTTATATCTGCATGTTTTAGTCAGTTTTCATCTTTTTAAATGCATGTAATTTTCCTCCATGGTTACAAACCTGGTTTGTTGTTTTTCTATCCTGGTTCAAAAAAAACCAAAAACTTAAAATCCTGATGAAATAGGGAAAATGAAATAATGAAAATCCTGAAGAGCACCACACATTTATACCACCTTCTCAGCTACTATTTTAAAAGATCTGATATTAAGTAATTAAAATAACAGCAAAGCTGGGTTTGAATTTGAAATGTAGTTCTGTCTGTCCCAGATAATACATCTTTAACAAATTTTGCCTTCTTTAAACTGATAATTTGAAAATAAAAATTCACTACTGAATGCTGGCATTTTCAAGGTTTTAATAAATGAATTTCTGTGGAAAAGCATCATACATTTCACACTGTAGAAAAAAGAAATTAAAACTAACATTAGCTTTGAAAAGGCTCCTAGAAAATACTTTCTTCATCCCATTGATATATAGCCATAAAGTTAAAACTTTACATTAGTAAATAAAATATTCCTAGTTATTGCTTAATAACACAGTGTCCATCTGATGTGGTACTTCTGGACTAATGGCCTTTTTACTGTGTGGCTTTCCCATGTTTTGACTGGAGATTAGATTGCCTTCTGTCCTAATTCATTATATTTCCAGAGTCTTTGAAGGAGCAAGAGCCTTGACATAACATAACAATTATTTCTTTTCACTGACAAAAATCAAACGTTATTACACTAATTAGTACATTACCTAAAAAGACAGTACTGGATGCTAATTCTGTAATTCCACCCAGGTTTACTTACATTTCACTTCTTGGAAGCACCACACAGACTCACCAAATCAGAGTATGACTGAGGGAAGGGACCGTCTGGAGGTCTCTAGCACAGCCTCCTGCTCAAAGCAGAGTCAACTACGACAGATAGGGTTTGACCCATAACCACTACCTCTCAAGGAAAATCTGCCTTGACCCTTACCTACTACTGGTAGTTCTCCTTAGATTACCCTGAAAAGCAAAGCCCTGGGACACCCAATAGCTGAAGACTGAGGCAAAGAAGGCATCAAGTACATTAGCTTTCTGTCCACTGTGTCCACTTTTAGCTGCCTCATTCAGCAACAGTCTCGCGTGTCCCTTGTTCAGCCTTCTCTTACTAAAATAGTGATAGAAGCTCTTGTTGCCCTCAGTGTTCCTTGCAAATCTTAACTCCAGCTGAGCTTTACCATCCTGACGCCACTCCCACACAGCCATGCAATGTTTCTAAATTCCTCTTTTGTAGTCCATCTTTGCTTCATTTTTGCCATGAAGATTAGTCATGAGTTCCCTGTTTAAGAAAGCTCTTATCCTGCCAAGTCTACTTGACATCTTGAGTATTGTGATGGACATTCCCGCTCATGGAGGAGGTTTCTAGTCTGTCACTCCACTCTGGCTGGAAAGATGGTTGGACCTAATTTGTCTGTAACTAATTTCATCATTTACATCATTTTAATTTCATCATTACAAAAGTAATCTCATACAGTAAAGTAAGTCACAGCAAGACAGAATATAATTCTCTTCATTAGTATGAAGATACACTAAGTTCTTACATCACTTAGATCCATAAATTTCCTTGATCAAGATGATAGATGTCATAGCCGACTCTTTATTCAACATACTATGAAAAATGTCTGTAATTGTGGCTTCCTTTATTCCCCTTCATAAAATAACTCTAATAGTCAAAAAACCTCTTGAGAAGAAGAAAGTGAAAAACATTTCATAATCCTCAATGTACTCTTCTACAGATTTTCTCCTTTGGAGGAGAAGACAGTGGGTGGTAAATCAAACAATTCAACTTTGGAAAGGTGGTCTTCATCTACTTGTCTTTCTTCTTTTTAGAAATAATTATTAGAATTACAGTTGGAATGAATGAAAAACACCTTCACCATGAAACTGCATACGAACAGATTGCTCAGATGACTTCGTGCATCTCTAAGGGTAGAGATTCCACCAAATCTAAACTTGAACCTTGGATCTGGGAATCGTGGCCTCACATACTACCTAGATATTTCAGGTATCTTACTTTTAAGAGGCAGACTCTCCCATTCCAACAAACTTAGCTCCAGCCTGGCAAAGCAGAAAAACAAAATCTACACACATACATACCTGCAGGTGTAAGGAGAATGCTACATGGCATACCATTCCTGAAAGGTTTCTGACTCCTGAATCACAAATTCCCCAGTTTACTTTGCTGCAGAAAAATTAAGCAGCAATTTAAGCAGAATAATTCTCCCATGGAATTCATTAAATAAACTGAACAGCATTTAATAATCTTGTTCCTCCCACATATACCAAGCAAACGAGTGGTAGTAGATCTGTGGACTTGGTTGGTGTGTGCAGCTCTGAACACTCTTTGCAGAACATGCTATACAGAAATCACACAAGTAGCTCCAACTCAAACATTTAAACTGGTTATCACCGCTATAAAAAGAGCTGTTAATGTTTAAGTAAGTATTTAAACTTTGTCATGATCAATTCAGTTTTGAACCTGTTAATAATACCCAAAATATAGTGATTATCCACAGAATAGTGTTCACTTCACAATCATACAAAGCGATTCTGCTGTCAAGAAGGCTGTAAATCTGAATACTAAAAACCAACAATGTAACAGACTCAAGCATACAAAACCATTTTAACAGAAAGAAACAGCTACAAAAACATCAGAACCTTTTTTTCATAAAAGAAATTGCAGGATTAGGGAAAAATCACAAGCCAAACATAAGTCAATCAACTATTTCGTGCTCCAGGATATGTAATTATGAGTACTTTATGAGATACATCTAGAGTAATCCTGCTTGATTCAGCATATTGACCAGGCCACAGCTGAAGTCCTGTAAACATTTTTTAAGACAGATACGGGCTAACTGAAAAAAGTCAATAGCAAAGAAAACGCATGATTCAAAGAGTCAGGGGATTGATGCTACTTATACTACAGTAGATATATTGACAGTTTTCAGATACACGGAAGGCTGCAGAAAACCGCAAATATCCTACTGCAGAGACCAAATGAAGTAACAGCAGACTTCAACTGCAGGAAAAAAAAAAAAAAAAAAAAGGAGCAAAGCCAAAGGAGTGAAGAAATGCAGATTAATGAACTCAGTCCAATCTGGTCAACTTTGGGCTCCAAGTGCCAGGGAGTAGCGAGAGCGGGCTGCTCCACCAGGAAAGGTAAGCAGGGATCTCCAGGTGGCCGTGAGGCAGGCAGGGGCAGTGTCCTTACCCACCAGGAGTGCGGTCCCATAGCGCGAGCAAGCAAAGAGCAAAATGCCAGCCAAAGTACAATATCAAACTTGACAAAACAGTGAGGAATGCTTATAAACAGACATAGCTGATGCATGAAGAAGTGACATGTACACTCTCCTTAAAAGTGATCAAATCAGAAAAGTTCTTTCTCCTTCCATTTGCTTGATCCCTAATGGGAAAACTTCGTGTCATATACTCACTTCTTTTCACTACCACTATAATCAAACTGCTGGCAGACTAACAGTCAACATAGTAGCAAGATCAGGCAACCTGCAACAGGAACTGAGAGAACTGGGAATTAAATCATCAGGGCACTGGAAACTGCAGTCATATTTACATATTGCTTTTTCTAGGCAGAAAAAGCCCTACATTACTGCTAGGTTATGGGTATTATCTCTCGTTAAGGGATGCTTCAAATCAGAATTTAAGCATTTGAAATATTCTTTTCAAAAGTTTTAACTCTGATCACCCCCAATGTTTAGTTTATTTCCCAACTTCTGATGAATTAATACAAAGAATAATTTCCCCTAGGAAAAAAGAGGATGTTCTGCATGCCTAAAAAATTACCCATGTCTACTGCCTGGAATATTCTCCACTAATCTGGCCTGCCTCACTTCTTAAAAGAATCAAGTAATGATGAGTACTCTGCAGTCCATGAAGAAAAAGAGCAAAACAAGCAGTAAGTTCTTTACAGAGTTCCTCAGTCTGTGTAACTAAGAGAATTTGCAAATTGACAGAATATTTTCCATCTTATTTCTCACAGCACATCTGAGAATAATACTCCAAAACACACACTCTCAAATGTAAGAAAATTAGAAAGGAGTAGTAAGAAGGAGAAAGAGCTGTCAACATTTATTCTTTCAGCCTGATCTACAGTGCTACGCATTACACTAGAGCCTAAATATCCTAAGTAAAAGTGGGGATTTAGCAGGGGAAGGCAAGAAAGAGACAAGTACTCTCCTCATTTGTACACTACTGGAGAGAGAGAGAGAGAGAGAGGGAGAGGGAGCGCAGATAATAAGAAGGCTGCACCTTTTAATCACATTTGGAATATAAAAACATAGAATTGAATTTATTGAGTCTACATCCAGACAGACTAGTAATGCATTACAAGAGAAGTAGATCTGCAGAGTAAAACTGCTTTGTGAAGGATGCAACACTCCTCCATAGGCATTTTGGGGAGGTTTCATTTTGGACTTGCTATAGCACGGTCTCATGAACTGAACCCTCATTAGTGGCTGCAATTAATCAGATGCCTCTATGAAACACCTTTTAGCTTAGTTCCATCTGAAAGACCTTCAGCTTGGATGCTTCTGTATCAGCATTTTAGTTCACAGTAGAAGTAGATTTTTGAAGAAAATCTCCCTCAGTCGTTTCCAGTTCTCATGCTGAGGTCTGCACTGTAGCATGGTCCCAGAGCACACAAGCTGGAGGTACACTCCAGGGGCAAACCTAGAAAGCCCAACCACTAACAGGCATTAGCAGGCTAGAGCTAATCTGAAATAAAAACCCAGAGATTCATATAGCGTAAATGTTCAGTTCACATGAAAACCATGTCCCTAATCCAAAATAAAATATTAATGCATGTGTCCTAGGATTAAATAAGACTCTTTGCAATGGAATATTTTCCATCACCTTCTTGTGTTTTGTTCTGCAAGCCACAGAGTATATAAATATTTGTTTGTTTGGAAAAAAACAACCAAAACAAAACAGTCCTTTACTGAGCTCACTGGCAGCAAATTCCCCTGAATAAAAGGGCCAGCAAGTCACAAACACTTCTCAGCACACCAGGTTAGTATCACCGACAAACGGGACAGCTACAGCGAAGAGGACAAGTCTAAGCAGTAGCACCTATACTAGCAACTAAAGCAGCTAAGTGCCCGGAGGTCAGCTGGCACAGCTCCTATCAGTGAATCTAAGCACTTTTGCCCTCCCTGAAGACATGAACCACAATCATGCTGCGCACAGGAACAGTCCCAAATCACAGTCTGGATATTGTCTGGAGACTGCTAATTAGCCCAGGACAAAATTACACTAAGGAAAATGCTAACGGTTTAGCAGTATGATCAATACATTTTAGTGCTTGGAGCTATGCCATGGCCACCTTAGTGTAGCTGGTAGCCAGTAATTCCCACCTACAGAAGGGAATGGATACCAAAACCAATCTTCAGCAGGGTATGATCTGAATGGAGTATTAATCTGCTTCTACAGCAATTACTTGATCACTTTCAACAAAACTCCCAGACCTCAAGGTATGGCTGTACCTCTAAATCGCGTTACCCTGTACCACCAGTGGAGAGATCGGAAGACTACTAAGTCTTGGAAAACTGAGACAAGCTGTTATGTTCCAGTTAACTGAAACAGTCATAAAAAGTATCTATAGAGCTCATTAGTGAAAGCACCTTAATTTCACATAAGAACATGAAATTAGTTCCACAAGATATTTGATCTGTAAATATCAAGGAAGTTGATGAGAGACTATTTAGCTTGCAATTTACAATTAGCATATCCAAATTTTTATTCTGTGCAATAATGTTCAAGATGACAATTTTCCAGGATATTTCAGAAAGAAAATACTTTTTAGTATTTCTTGCAGATTACATATAGAGAACCTAGACTACTGCTTGGATTGTTCTTTTAAGTCATATCCAATTAAATGCAAGATAGAGAACTAGCTCTCAGCGAGCAGAAGCCCTCCTGATGAAAACATTAACACCATAAATAAAAGCAGAGATTATAGTCAGACAAGTCAGTCACAGAGAAACACTGTTCTTAGCCCTAAATAATGTTCTTCCATCTTTCACTTTGGAGAAAGTTTTGATTACTTAATTTAAACAGAAAAGATCCTTTCTCCCTAGGACAAGAGTTTTTCAATTTATATTGATAATACTCTCTTGGCTGGCTTCTGTTTGCCAAAGTTTCACAGAAATACTTGCAAAATAATGATGCTCTACAAAGCAATATATTTTTTACCACTTCTAAATTTTATTCAAAAGGAATTTATAGAACTGCGTTATGTTCATCTCACACCTCAGTGCCATAAACCATGGCAACAGGTTGGTGAGTTTGTTTTTATTTATCTTACTTCTAGATATGCTAGGCTAAGTCATAACTTTTGTAAGGCAGCATAGTCTGGAGCTAATTTTCAAAATATAAAAATAATTTTATAGTTCTCCCAGAGCAGACAGCCCTAACACTAATTGCTTAAAAAATACACACAAAGCACTCTTCGCACTTATTTTGTGGCACTTTGCAATGAATCATATATTGGACTAATAGAGGGGAAATTTCATAAATTTTAAAAGATTAAGTCTTCATTTTACGCTATAAATTGATGAAGCAAGACGGTTTTGTGGAACAGAATTAGATTAACCCTGGTCAGATTAAAATGACACTAGAATTATGAGAATTACAGAGTCAACTCAAGCAGGCTTACTACATTTAATTATATTTAGCTATGAAAACCACAGTCAATAGACATTAAGTTGACCTTACTGACATTCATGAAAGTCTACCAAACTACTGAAAGCTGAAAAGAAGAAACAGAGATAGCAGAAACCCAAGTATGGACCTTCTCTACTACATACAAATACAAGTAACCCAGAAAAAACAATCCAGTGATCCCTGAGGTCTAGGTAACACCCTGTCTGTCTGCCTGCTCACTCCCTTCACATCCATTCTCTTTAATAACTACCCTGTAATGTTTCTGTTCTTTAAACAAAAAAAAAAATTCCTCTCTTCGTTTTTATTTCTTATCAACTGGTATGATACACTGTGAAATGGAGCATCTACAAAGAGTACATGAGCTAATGAGAAAGCCTGAAAATCTTTTTTTTTTTTAGGGATAAAACAAGGAATGTAAAGAAGGAGCAGAAAGGAGTACAGAAAAAGAGGGGTATATAAGCACAGTAGTACATAAGCACAGTTGGTCACACAATAAACTAAAAAATGAAGAGATGACAAAAAACAAATTGAGTCAGATCATTAACTGTGGTTGGTTTGGGTTTTTTCTTGACTTGGGGACAGTAAAAGATTACCCATTCTTTCCTCTTTCCTGACACATGAAAAAAATATTCTTGAGGGTATTAGTCACAGATGGTTCCAATTGCTACAAAATTGCCCTTGCTAAGAATCACAAATCGAATTTATTTTTCTTACTCTAAAGGTTCAAATACAGGTAGTAAAGTCAGAAAAAGGAAGCATTCTTGCAAGCTACAATTTATATTGTCTGTCATAAACAACAGAAGGCTCTTTGGGGTTGTATGTGCAAATCAGATCTAAACAATTTCAGTTCATTAATTTTCACCAATAGGTTGCTGTGGTAGCATTCTGACAATTCAGACTTCCGACTTGCTTACTGGACCATCTAACCTTTAGGAGTACCCACACACTCTTAAGCTTGATATGCTTAAAGACGACTGCTTTCTTGTTAGAATCAGTGTATTCCCGGAAAAGATCATGTTGCTTTTGGAAGTCCTTTGAGACCAACACATCCTGCTATATCTCCAACCTTGAGTGCTTAAACTGAATAGTGACGGTGCCATGCTTTTGTTAATGTGCCATTTAACAAACTAAAAAAAAAACCAAACCCACACTGCTGTTAAACTTCTGGAAGTCCAATTTTACTGAAGAAATTAATTTTTGTAAATGGAAGGTACGCTGGAAAGATTTAAGCCTCATATTCTAAACTTTATAAGTAAAGAGGGGGGATACATATCAAACTTGATTTGATTGGGAACAAAGATGTATAACTGTAAACAGTGAATACATTGGCTCATATCCAATTTTTGCCATCATTCCCTTGGAGATGACAGTATGTAACAAATTAATAATTCAACCTTAAACTGGCATGAGTAATTTTGGCTACAATAGATTTCAGTAATTTTCTAATGTAGAATGAGTGTGAAGTTTGTCTTAAATACATGAAGGTATCAGAGATTGAACATGTTAACGCCTCAAACATTGTTCTAAAACAGCTGCCTCAGCCCCGGGGCAGTCCTTCAAAGGGCTGTCCTGAGAAGGCAGGAGGGTGCCCACCCACAGTGCAGTGGGGAGGTCTGCCCAGCCACAGCAGACTGCAATAACGTAACACAGGATGGTGAGCGCGGATCAGAGGATGCGCAGTCCTACGTCTCTCATGTGCCTTACCCAAATATGGCCAGATGTCATACAAAAGCTTATTTGAGGAAGGGGCTTGAGACCCCCTAATGGACCCATCACTACATCTCCCACCCGACTGGCGCCTGCGCAGATGATCACGAACTTTCTGGAAGAACTGCCATTTAAGCTGCCAATAGGTGTGACTAAGGGCAGAGACTGGGTGATAAAAGACACACATGCAAAGAGCCTGGTGCGCGCCCACCACTGGAGGATGCCACGCCCACTATCATTATCATCACGGGATCCTAGGGTGATAGACCTCTTCTTTGTTGTCCTTCTTTCTTTTCTTCGCTCTTCTCCCTCTTACAGACATTTTTTATAAGAACTCGCATTGACAATGCTTTCCATGTTTTCCAAGGTATCTCTGTTATAAATAAAATGCTTAAATAGATTGTTTGGTGTAGTTTCACTTTAATTTAGCCCGAAGGGATTCACAGAACCGGAGTTGCTCCCCCCCCCGGTGAGACGCGACAAGAGGGATTGGAGGGTTGTGTGGAGTTAGAGTGGGTTGAAGTGTATCTATTACCTACAGGTTATCTGAAGACTGAGAAAGTCTTCATTCAGTGTTTGATAACCTTGGAGAATATGTCATTTCTATAGACAGTAAGAATAAAAATGTCTTGCTTTTTGAATTGTAAATAAGGTTAACTATAACCCATTCTGTAATTATCACTCACAAGAAGTATCATATAATTAGCCCATGTATAACAACGTTCTTCTCGCAAAATAGTGTCTTTTTTTCCCCTCTATTTTTCACATATTATGAGTCCAGATACATACAGGTATGCACCCTTGTTCCTGCAGAAGCAAAGATTCCTCTAATGATCACAAAATCCTGAACAACTGACTTGGAGATTTTAGTACAGTAAAGTTACTCTTCAAAGCACGCTAAAAAGTCCAATTATTTTATGTAATGTCATTTTTCTCTTATTATTTAGAAAAGACTGTTCTGTTTAGCACATCCAGCATATGCACCATATGACGCACCAGATGCCTTAGTAATTAATCCATCTTTTAAATGAAAAGTATAATAAATAGTTGCATAAAAAAATGTGTTGATGCAATTGATAACTACACTGGCAATTCAAAACTAGAAAAGATTTTATAAAAAGCAATAGCTACATCACAAAACAGGACTGTCAGACTGAACTGGCAACATATGCTTCCTTGTGCTTCAACTGTGTTCTGAAAACGAGCATGCAGCACAGATTACTGTATACCCTTATACTGCTGTTCCGTGAGGGCTCGTGAAGGGTGGCAGAAGAACGTCTAAAAGCTACATTTACAAAAATGCTGCATAAAACAGCAGAATATGTTGAAAAAAACAGAGGAAAAGACATCATATAAAATTAGATTGTAATGCCTGCTTGAAGAGAGTAGAATATTTTACTAATATAGAAGAAATTTGCATTTCATTAACACATGAACACCTGAGTAATTCCTTAAGCCTTTCTAAAAACATGACTTAATACTGTTAGACGGGATTTGTATGGAAAGATACACGCCTATGAATTTCCTTGCAGTGTCTACATCTTAGCTGCTGCCAGCGAAACAAATCTGTCTCTCTGCCTGTTGACTGAATGGGCTTTGCTGGAGAGGAAGATGGCAGCCCATGTTTGCTACAGTTCTCAAATGCACATGCGTCCTCATGATACCAAATATGAGATCAATTCTTCTGACACTTTCCTCCAGTAAATGTAGTAGTTTTACATACACTTAGAGGAAAAAGACAGCTTCTATAGAGGAAACAAAATATTCGTTACTATCTCCTGTATCATTTAGCGCTGTTTTGAATGTGTATCCTTATTCTTCTGTATTTTTCATATTACATATTAGCTATTATATAAGGCATATAATATATCCCTATTCTTGGTGATGCTAAATATACTATTACTTAGTTACACAAGCAACAGAAGCAAGTATGCTTATGCTCCTAAGTTAAATGAATGAGTATTCTCCAAAGAAGTCCACATCAGTTATTGGATGGGACAGGATAATTCATGACTTACTCAAGCCAATAAGAAAATTATCAAAAAAAAAAAAATCTAATTGAGATGTGGAAAAAAACTTTAAAACTGAAAAACGTTCTCCATCTAATCTTTGGAGAAGTTTTATCACGTATTCAGGAAACGTAAAGTACTGAAAAACAATTTACTCAATCCCAATTTAAAAACAACAAACGAACAGTAACAACAAAAAAAAACCCTTAACTAAGCTCTCTATTCTTCAGCTTCTCCACTAAAAATAGGAACAATAATGCTCACCCTCTCCACATTGTAGTCTGAAACTCAGTATACTATTTACAGTTGTTGTGGTTTGGCCTCAGCTGGCAACAAAGAACCACACAGTTGCTCTCTCACTCCTCCCCCTGCCTGGTGGGACAGGGAGAAGAATCAGAAGGAAAAGGCAGAACTCGTGGGTTGGGATGAGAACGGTTTAACAGAATGGCAAAGGGAGAAGAAAACAACCAGCACTAATACTGATAAAAAGAATACACAACACGCAGTGTTCTCACCACCCAATGCTCAGCTTGCTCCTGAGTAGCAAATACCCTTCCTCTAGCCGGCTCCTCACTTAAATACTGAGCATGGCATCACATGGTATAGAACATCCCATCTGATTGGCTGGTTCGGGTCAGCCCACCCAGCAGCTTGTGAAAGTTAACCCTGTCCCAGCTGAACCCAGGACAACAGTTTATCCAGTGTACAGACAGATGTTAAGAACTGTTAGTAACACAAACCAGAATATTAGCACTGAGGAAACTCTGCCCACCAGCATGCACAGTGCAGCCAACACACTGGATTTCCACCAGCTGTGTCAAAATTGCCCATCACAAAACACAGGCTGAGCTGCTCTGAACCCCGTTTGAACTTCTTCCTTTTGTTGCTAACTTTCCCACAAAACTGGGCATAAAAAGGGAATTCCCATCAAAAGGTACAACAACCAAACTTCCATTTTGTGGCAAGGAAGAATCATTAAGAGCTGACAACAAAGATTTGATGCTGAAAGGCTTTGATTCCATCTCTCTCCGATGAAGACTGCTTCTGTGGTCCTCCACAAATCAATTAACCCTTCTCTGCTACACATCTTCATAAGTAAAGTGCAGAAGTCAGTACTGCTTCAGACCAAGGAAGTGCCGTGAGACTCAGTGGCTCAGACTCTGGGAAGTATGTTCAGAGTGCGGATGATAACCACCTGTAAACAAAACTACTCCGGGTGCAGCTTGCACAGCAGATTGCATTACAGAGGACTCGCCTGTTCAGGGGAAAAGTTTCTCCTCAGTTTTTATGCATCCAGCGATTTAGCAGTCTCATAAATTGTACAAAGGCAAAAATCCCCAAAAACCAGGCATAAACAGTTCTGCAAGCTTGGCACGGTGGAGGGAAGCACTAACAGGCTACTGGTTTTACAATATCATACAGTGTGAGCATGTACTACGCCTCTTTAAAAAACAGTAAAAAACAACTGAGGTTTTGCATTGATTTCCTTGCCCAGAATTTCTCTAAATACTACAAATGCATTTTGTCCCTACTACAATCTTAACTTCACAAGGAGATGATAAATGAGATAATATTGATTAGATTGTGCTAAAGGTTTCCAGCTCTTCAAGGTTATATCCTTTAGAGAGTTTGTAAATCTCATTACACAAATCTGCCTGCTGATGTACATAAATAAAGAGTGGCAGAGGGGTTCCAGTACGACAGCCTACGCTGGAATCACACTGTTCTTCAGACAGGAAGTTCAGACAAGCAGGTACAGAGGAGTTCAAAATGGGAGAATTAGCCTGCCTTTTTCAAAGGAAACAGACCAAAAAAATTTTGATCATAACTGTTATTAAATGACTGTTACTGAGAAAGGGTGTCCGGAGTGAAGAACAATCCTAGGCCTCCATTGGCTTTAACTGTCAGCTTTGTCAGTAACATGAAGGATGAGCAAATCCACTAAATGGTTCCAAGTACTTTACTTTCACATGCAGCTTTTACATTAAATCAATCTTAACTTCAGATGCAAGTCAGCATCAGCCTTTCCCTGCTTTTCATGGGAGGAATACATGAAAGCACGCAAAAAAGCAAGTAGAATAATCTGCTAAATTCCCCTCAAGTGAGGCATTCATTCTTAACTAATGGAGGAAGAGGCACATTTATTAGCCATCTGCTTTTTAAAAACTTTCATTGCTTAGAATTTCTCTCTGAGGCATCAAGGGATGGAGGAGGGGGGAATAAAAAATTAAAAAAGTAATACTGAAAACGACCAGAGATCGTTCTGTCCTGGTGGACAGCAGGCTGTACAGTGTTCCCAGTGCATGCTGCCTGCCACGAAGGCTAACAGCACCACCACCAAGAGACGCGATCCACGTAACCATTTCCCTTTTCTTGGCTCTCATTAGACTGCATCCAGTTTTGGGCC
>Ga0181612_159633_pt1 | contig 16046 bp, 7 predicted proteins | sample HoacroProtozoa21_FD_119630 | JGI IMG/M metagenome (GOLD analysis project Ga0181612, IMG submission 119630) | Hoatzin crop microbial communities from Cojedes, Venezuel. Combined Assembly of Gp0051906, Gp0051904, Gp0051908
TACTTTCTAGAAGATTACATGGAAGACCAGTGCAACCACACCCCTGCAAATTTAAAGCATGAAACCTAAACCTTTATAAGTGCATTCTCTTCAGCTTCATATTTCATATAGTTCAGAAACCCTGAAGAAATATTCAACATCCTTACAGCAAGGGAATATGTAATCAAAGAACTTCTCTACAACTTGATGAAAAGGAACTCTCAATAGATGGTACAAGCTATGCTGAGTGAAGACCATGCATATGAGAAAAGCAATTGAAAAAAAACTTCCTAAACAGGAAATAAACTTTAACAGACTGCTGCTAACCTATTACATTAAACCACAACCCAAAACTGCCATCCCTCTAACCAGTCCTTCACCAAGATTCCTTACATGGTTAAGAACAACAGGTGACCAATCCATTGCTGAAAATTAATTCAACCTGTCCTTCATCAAATTTCAGGTGCATTTTCTTCAGTTCCACCCACAAGTGGCCTATCCGTCCAAATAGGTCTTGAGCTATCATTCTAGCGAGAGAATTAGATTCTTCACTCTAAGTCTGTTGAGACAAATACTAGAATTCCTTACAAGGATTTATTAGTCTCTTCTTATTTCCTACCAAGTAGAAGAGGGGAAATATGCTATTCAAGATGGAATTTACCTATTTTTTCCCATATGAGTTTCACAGACATCCTTTACAGATTCATCCAAAGTGTAGGAACCAGATTCTCATTAACTTTCGGATACCTTTGCATGCTTGCATTGTCAAAACAGAAAAAACCCAATCACATTGATATAACTCACACATATGAATGGGTGAAGTTTGGGACTTACGCAGCGTGGATTGTTACTGTCTTCGTATGTCACAATTCAGTTAATAGATTTCCTCCCAGTCTGGGCTCGTTCTCAAAAAATCTCACTTGTTGCCAGCAACGGATTCTTGTATCTCTCCTTTCACAGACCAAAGTTCAAGAATAAACCACGAAATCTGAGAGATGCTTTTGCTACACAGGTACCACCGGAGTGTATTTCACCACTATGCCCCTGCATGACACAAGCTTGACCACATGGCACATTTCTGTGTGCAAACAGGAACACCTCTGTGATGTCTGGGAAATTCACGATAAAACGTTGAAGGCCTGAAATATGCTGAAATCATTTTGCCTGCAGTACCGTGTACAATTAGTTTAACCTGGAGTTGAATTCGTGAGGTAATATTGCCAAGTGCGTTTGTTATTTTTCTTTTTTGCTGAGTCCTTGTTGCTTTAGTGTTATAATGAACATCTCAGAGGGCACTACTACGTTACAGCTTCTTCCGTAGCAAAAGCAAATTTAAGGACTTTCTGCTTTCCCCTCTCCAACCTTTCACTCTAATCCCTCAACCCTGGCCAAGCCTGCCGCTCACCAAAGCAGCTAGGTGAAATCATCTGGCAACAGCCAGCAGCATTGTTTCTGTGAGCACCTGTTAAGACCAGTGCCTGCTGGAATGGCAGTAGCTACTCTATGTTTGCTGCTGGAGAAAATGCCAGAGCAAGCTGTTCACTGAACAAGCACCAGAACAATGATCCAGCAATGAGAATTACAAAACAGCTGTTAATGGAAACTACAAGATGTGGGAATCTGAATAAAGCAAAATGCAAAACAGACAAAGAAAGCAAAGACCAATTTGGTATTGCTCTACTTCTTTTTATCACATTCACTGTAGTTAGTAGCTACAGGCCATACTTAACCACAGTATCTACTGTGGTTTCATCTAACAAGAAGTTTCTCTGTATGAAAGTTGTTGTATACTTTGCAAACCAAACTATTCGGAGAAGCAATATTTTGATTTCACACCAAAGCATTCATTTCTTTGTAAGTAGAAGACAACATATTGGCAGTGTTTGGGGCTGTTTGTGGGATGTATGCTCACCTTGCTATGCAGAGCAGCTCAAGCATCCCAAAAGTGCAAGAGCATACACCAGACTGGATGTCATTTTCTAACTTACTGCTCACTTTTGAATCAGATTCCTCCTTTTTCACATATTCATTTTGTTTCTATCATTTTTTATCTTCTTATGTCTTTCATTGTGACACAAATGCAGAACCCAGCAACCACTGCGCATAAACAGTGTCCGTCTGATGCAGCCACATGGGTGCAGTTGTTTACAAAATGGAATGGCAAGCTCCATACTTCTCAGTAGAATTTCTCCTCAGAAATCTGCCTTTTCCTCAGGGATTTTATTTTTCCATGCCCATTTGTTGTCATGTTGATGACAACAGTTTCAGAAGTACAGTATGTTTATCAGAAAGATGCATATTCAATTAATATCGCTTTAGGCAATTTTCACTAAAAATCAAGGCTTACAAATCTCTCCACAATTCACACAGATAATGAGCCCATTCAGAAGGATGTTTCAGCAGTATTTCTAAGATAATGCTGCCCTACCCTGCAAGACCCTGCCTTGCTCATTTGGAACTTGACTAGAACTTTATTTACAGTCAATCTAAATTAGATACATCAGGAACGGAAACCGAAAATGCTGATCCTTTGATCTGCCATCACAGTTTTCCAGACATTGATTATCAAGCAGTTTGGTACCAATAACTGTTTGAGTCACATTAAACTAGTCTGCCACTGTAAAAGCAGATATATATTTATAATTCGTACATTCACACAAGCACAAATACACAGCTCCTGCAGCAGGAATACAAACACCAAGCATTTAAAAGTTCAGCCTCTCTCCATTAAGCCTTTCTACATTTTCAATTAGGACATGAGCTTTTTCAATCAAATTTTCAATTCCCTGCATTTTTAATTATAGTCCTAAAGAGCAACCTGGTGGGTCATGCCAGGAGAGTAAATATAAGCAGATGTGCATTCACGTCTTCCCAGATCTTCACTAATATCTCATTTTTCTTGTCATTATGTAGCAGAACAGATCTGTTGCAACCAGATGCCATTGGGTTAATTAAGTGAGAGCAGAAACGTCTTTTAAGTGGAGCCCTTTTTTTGAAGGCTTCCTATCTGTGGCTGATAATGTGTCCAACTCACCACAAAAATTACTCTTTCAGAGGAGTGAATATTTCCAAATATTTTTGTTGCAGTACAGCAGAATTTAAACACGTCAAAACAATTTTCATTGGTATTTCAAAAAAGCCTAAATTTCTGCCTAAATAATTTGGAGTGGGTACATTTAGTGGGAAATTAAATTTGGTTTCATGTTTTATGTGCTTCTTTTCAAGGTATTAGACTGGAGTTCTGCCATTTGTTTAATTAAGAATTGATTAATCTTTCTTTTTTGCTTCTGATTTTAAGGGTGCCCATTCTCCAATCTCAAATGTTCACAGCATCTGAAATATTTTGCTTCTTTTTCATAGCCTTAGCAGAGTTTCCTAGACCCAAGGGAAATAACACAGTGCAAATTATGTCATGATAAAATAGCAGGAATTGCATTTTCACTGCATCATCACTACTAGTTAAGAATTCATAATGAGAAACTTTTGCAAGATTTGCAAAGCTTTCATTAGAACGCACTGATTTCCTAAGTGGGTCAATGCTTAGAGCCTTTCACAATTAACAAATGTTTTACCTTATGCTTAACATACAACTTTAATGAACAAAATCAGTATTCTGTTTGGAAACCATGGGGAGTAGGGGGAAAGCTTCTCAATACACATAATATTTCTCAAATAAGATTTAGTTTTATTTTGATATTGACAGCTGAAGACAAACATCTCTATTATACATAAATGTGCTTTCAGGGTAGACCAAATACATGAAAATGGCACCTGTTAACCAAGCTGTATAAATGCCACACTGAAATCAACAGAGTAAAACCAGTTTTAGCTAGATATTTAAGGTCATTCTCTCTCAGGTCTTAGCGTTTAGAAGCATCACACTCACACCAGTCACATACATACAATCAGAATGTTCTAAGTGTACAACACATTGCTGCCACTGGACACCACAGATATTATAGCTGCAGAAGAAGCATGAAGCACCCTTATGCATCCTATAAGTACAACAGAAAACTGAAATACAAGCTGTCTTGCCTGAGAGTCGCAGATCTTTGCAGGTAAGCCCATGAATACCTAGAAAATGAAAATTAAATAGCATAGCCTATATGTTGACGAAGTTATTCACTAACTAATGCGTCAGTAAAATCTTGTCTTTTCTAAAGTCAGTTGGGGGTTTTGCCACTGAATTCAATGGAATGCAATTTCATTCACTGTGTCCCAGTTCTCTGACTAGAAATAGACTTGAACAAAATATTTGGATGCATTTGAATGATGAGCCTTTGCCCTGTAACGAATCAAGGGGTCTTTCTGAGTTAAGATAAACTTGTATGTGCTTTGTTTAAGAATGCCGGCCTGCAAGGATCCTCTTGGGCCAGCAAGTCTCATCCTGTGGCAGTCAAAACTCATGCTATCCAGTGTATGCACACGTAACAGCCCTTATATTCACACAGTCTCATTTGAAAACAAGCAGGGGATTATTAAGGCCTGATCAGTACAACAGGCAAGACTCTTCAGAACTCACAAGCACTCTTACCTCACACTGGATTGCAAACTTCAGCCAAAATTACACCTGCCATTACCACAACAGAAGTGTCTTAAAATCAAGTCAGTGAACTCAGACCCAGTGGACAGCAATGGATGCTGGTTTTCAAACTCTGCCGCTAGTTTCCTTTGACCTGTTTTAAGTCATGCTTTGTTTTGTACTCCCATTTCTTAGTCTGTAAAATGGAGACTGTGTAAAATTACTATAAAGACTGTTCTTGTACAACAGCTTAAATGTCAGTTTTGAACTAATGATCTGATGGGTTTGCCAAACACATGATTAGAGTCCAGGACCCCAAGGTGTCAGGTAGGGAACAAATCCTTCAGGCAAACAGTCAAGCTAGTTTCATCAGTGCAGACGTATCCTGATAAGACTTCTTAATTTAATGGAGCTCCTGCAAATAAACAAGCTTAATGAAGATTTACTCTCTTCCTGGAATTCATTGTGCTGCTCTAATGTAATGCTATCACCTGCATAAGAGGCTATGACAAAGTCCCTGGGAAAAAAAAAATGCAAATTCAGACACTTCAAAGGCTTTTATTTTAATTGTGCAGAATGCAGAATAGAACAAGAGCAACTCCACTAAAAATGGAAAAAGCATAAGAGAGGAAACTGATAAATTTCCATCATTTCTTTCAGCTCTTCAAGAATTACTCTCAAGCACATGAGTTCTCCGAACTACCAGTTCCTCTGAATCAGTGCAGTTCTCACGACGGATTTTCAGAAATGCATGAAATGTCCACAGAAAAAAAATAATACCTTACAATACTGTCTCAATTTCTTTTTTTTGCAAATGCTGAGTTCTGCGTAGATTTGCTGAAGTTTCTAAATATCCAACTTTGGATCATATTCAACAGAATCTGTGACCAGTTTTAAACCACTTTCAAACAAACCTGGGATGAACTGTGGCTTGGCACTCCAGCCAGTAAAGCTTAGTGGTTTTGACAGAATTTTGCCTAGAATTTGGGTGTTGTTTTGAATCAGAAATGAGCTCAAGATGAAAAATTCAGATCTGGGCCAGGAGCTGTGAGTATTTGGATCCACAGCTGTGGTTCTGGTCCAGTTATAAATGGAGTCAAAACCACAACTTTAATCAAAACTGAAAAAAGAACATATAAAGCCAGCCAACTATAAACAAGTCCCTTAATTTAACAGTTATACTGATTACAGTGAATGTTTTAGGCCAGTCTGCATGCACTAATTTCTCTCCAAGCCTTTCACAGGAATATAGCATTGTGGGATGACTGTGTAAGACGAAAATTTCTTTAATGAGTGCAAAATAAATTTTTAGATTTTCACTTTATTTTTCTTTTACTACATCTGAATTGGTTGTGGATAGGAATAGTTTTGAATCCACTTTATTTAGCAAGCCATTTTATCTCTGCACATAAATTCAGTTCCAGGAATAAGACTAAGAGTAAGCTATTCAACAAGGCTGGAACAGCTAGGTGAGGAACTGTAACGTTAGAGACGTATGGGGTTTGATAAAATCTACTACAATGGCAATAAAGCCTTCAATTCAGTTAAAACTTGTAGAATCAACTGCAGTCATACTGCTCAAGGATTGATGAGAACAGTCCTCTAGTCACAGGTGTGAATTATTTTTCTTAGTGCTCTCCTGGAACACAGTTGTTATGTGGAAGTATGAAAAACTACAGAGAACAGAAAAGAATTAATCAAAAAGCAGCATAGGCCAGAAGGTATACCCCAGCCTTCAAAACCTTTACCAAAACCTGTCTTTTTTCCAATTAATCACAGAAAATTTAAAAATAAAATCAGGCAAAAAAGACAGCAAGTGATTAATTAACATTACAGGTTACCCTGTCATTTAAATTCTACTGTATAAGAATTTTCCTCAGCTAGCTACCAATGAACTACACAGAGTTTACTGCAGTCTGACAAGCCCTCATGTTCATTTATTCTACATTCCAGAGACATGTTCTAATTTCAGGATAATTAGTAGTTTTGTAATGTTGACAACATAATTCTCTCAAATAGCTAACAGCTACAGATATATTTTATAGACATGAGATTATAAGTGGCACTTAATTGCTGTACAAACTTTAAAACTTACTAAAATGGGGACTCTCTGCCTAAAGCAACGGTAGTACACAGCTTGTAAGTTTTTGCTCTAAAGCCAGCACTATCTTAAGTGCAGGCTTTGGGACCCTCAATGTTTTCAAATGCAATATCCCAACAGTCTGTCCACACAGAAATCTATATTCCTGAATATGGTCTCGGAGCACAAAGATGGTAAATCCTCTGATCATACGTGCATATAGCTCACAAAACCACCCAGAATTTAAGATGGCCTATTCTTAAACCATGTCTTCCTCAGCTGCACTGCAGAAATGCTATTTTTGTCTGCAGCGTCCAGCTAATCCGTCTGAAATACCGTACACTACAGGTCAACAGTCTTGCGATTAATGTCTAAATTTTAATAGAATTTTGCTCAGTTTCTAGCCTCAGTTTCCTACAGAGTTTTGGACAAGTTATCTAGGCAGCTACTTTCCATCTAGAGTCCCAGCTTCTGTTTTTATGCTGTAAGTTTTAACATATTACACAAAAACAAGCATCAATCCACAAGAGACATGTGTCTAAATAACTTTGAGAAATGAAGCCATAAATCTCTGTGTGTTCTGTTCCTTACATATGCAAATATTCTGGCTTTCTTCACCTTTTCCTGTTTATTAAACAGAATAAACCTTTCTGGGCTAGATCTTCATAGAACCTACCACAACAGGATTTTATCTCAGGTCTCTGCTTCTGAGTTACGTTTAATAATGAACTGTGAAAAGATTCAAACAGCATGGTGTATTTTATCCAGCAAATACACAGATTAACGTGCTGCCTACAAGTGCTGTTACACATAGCTTCTAGGGTGTTTGGCTGAAACTAGTACCTGCTGGCATCCAATTGTTAAGCATAATTTTTCTAATATCCTTATAGCACCAGTATACCAGAAACTTCTGAGACACCTGAAGGGAGTCTAGGGGTGAAATTTATCCTGACTTTAAGCATTTCAGAAATGCAGCTGTTCTACAGTGTATTTGCCAATACACACTTTGTTTTTACTTAAGGCTTAATGTACCTCTACTTTCTAGAGGACTAGATTCTGCTCGTAGATGCTCTGGGGTAGCGTGCACTGAGTAAGATCACATCTATAAAAAGGAAACTGAACTCCTTTCAGTATTCAAATGTATTTTTTAGGTTCTTAAATATCTCAGTGGTTAACATTTATAAAACAGCTCAGAAAAAAAAAAACATCATAGAAAATGAGAGATACTTCCCTGAATGGCCTCAGAAACTAGGTTATTTTGTTTTACAGTGCATGCTTGTATAAACAGTTATTTAAAAGAAATGAAGTGCTGCTATTATTGAATAAAAAAATAATCCTGAAACCTATGTTTTCCCCAAACTTTATTTCATAAGATGATGATATTGCTCCGTTTGGTATGTAAATTCAGCCATTGGACCTAGGATGATAAAAAGCAGCTCAAACTGCTTTGCTTTTAACTTACAGATGCTACAGATGAAAGATAGTATTCAGGATCCCTTAATTCTGTCCAGTTAGTTCATATATAGCGTTTTAGCAACTCATTTGAACAGAAACATTACAGAGTGGAAAAGGTTTCCAGAAAAAAAATATATATAAGAGCAGGTATGAAAAGGATTCATGAGAATCTGTAATTAAAGCCACATGCAGAACTAGAGCACAGTGTTCCTGTGCTTCCTTTCAGTAATACTTCATAACCCTAAGGATATTATCTCAGTCAGGGGTCTGTTGAGCAGGACAAAAGAACATCCATATCCCAGATCTCTTTAAAGTTTGTGTTTGGCAGGATAAAGCAAGGGAGTGATCTTCAACACTATTTTATGCTCAGGGTGTGGGCATATAAAGACATACGGAACTAAGAGCCAAGCCTTGTGCTTTCATAAAGGAAGAATTCAGATTTATAAAGAAGGACTCCACAAAAAAAAGTTAAAAAAACAACAGCCTGCATCATAACATGAAGAATTTAGAGCTCTTTTTAACAAAGTTCTGCGAAGCTTTACTGTATGTAGAGTTTGAGGTTTGCCTGAGCAGTACACCTTCAAACCATGCAAGATTCAACTATACCTGTTAGCTTTCCCTGCCCTTTTGTCTTAACTTTGTGTGAAATACTTCGATAAATTCTGTGGCACTACCTATACTTCCAGGAAATCTTTCAGTACAGGCACCCACAATAACAAAGCATCACTTTACATAGCCTCAGTCTATGAATACATTTGAGAAGAGAAGTTTTTAAGAGTTGAGGGTCTCTCTTCTCAGGTGTTAATGTTTCATCTTTGAACTGTTACTGGGAAGCCTTCATCTCCCTAAAGAACAGGGAGATTTGGACTGCAATTTCAGAAGGCGCTGAGCATGAATGTCTGAGAAACAAGTCTTCTCAGGGTCTCTACATTTGGCACTTGCTAATTGAAAACATGAAAAACTATTTACCTTTTTTAAAGTCTTGACCAAAACCACCATTTATCATAATAGTCAGCTTTCATGATAAATGTCACAATAGTTAAAGAATGGCTTAGTCTGAAAATCTGGAACAAATTATATTTAGGTGGGCCAGTTCTAGAATATTACAGTTTCCATTATTGTCATTTCACTGTTACTGCTCCCTAAGAGAGTTTTGTCACTCACCTCAAAGGGACTACCCACTAGAAACAATGCAAACCAGACACTGATACCAGGTAGACCACATTCTCTACTAGCATTAATGTAAGCTCTGTTCAGAAAAGCGTTCTCTCAAATTCTCATTTGGTTTTCCCTTACTTCTCTGCTTCTCTGCACACAGTTGCCCTACTGCTTTGGTAAAGCCACGGCCTCATTAAGGACAATGGCAAACATGACATTGACATCAGTAAAACAAAGAGGTACTGTCATCAGAGAGGATGGTAGCACATGAAAACAGCACATAGGAAGAAGCATGGGAAAGATAAATCTTTCTGAGTAGGCGCCTTTGAGAATAGATACCCATGTGGTACAAAGCAGACACAAACACTGTGATTCTGCTGAAAGATGTATTTTGAGGGCAATAAAGCATATGCACAAAGGGAAAGAAAACAGTCCTACAACCAGCAACTATTACGCCTTAACACAAAGACATGGGGTTGAAAAAATAAGATGAGAATTCAGGTTGCATGGATAGCAGAGATTAATATATATAGGAAAAGACTAAAGTGGGATTTGTTCCTTTCTTTGTGATTTCCAAAGTACTTTTTAAACTGCTGGTCCATAGAGAGAGAAAATACAGCTGAGTTAAAGACCTCAAAAGCCTGATGCAGCTGTAGAAGCTCTTATAAGGAAGCTTACATCCAGACAAAATGTCATTTCTCCAGATGGACTTTTGCACATGCTCAAGCTCCTTCGTAAACCCTACCTAGGATTTCGGAAGAAGACAAGTGAAGACGCTCTCTTGCAAGGGCTTGGCTAGCAGTCAGCACGGCTCACGTACCTGCCAAGGGTGCCACCGCGTGGACGGTGAATAATTGCTCTATTGATAAACCCAGGCTGTGTTTCGAGATTAAGCAGTGTTCAGCCAAACTGAGTGACAGACACACGGTTTAACAGTACTGTATTTTGCAGGTTAGATATTTGAAATTATTTTAATGATCAGTATTTTAATTCTATCTCTGCAATTTCACAGCAGATTAGTGGAGTAAAATAAAGTGAATTTCATGTACAATACCCAAGCTGAATGTCTTTCCTATCTTCCCCAGCCCAGATAATCTTCAGAGAGGACAAACAAGCCATAAATCAGGTGCTGAAATACAAGTGAGTTCATTTCTCTACTCTGGGCAAATCACAATATATTCTGTGGTTCAGACTAAGATGATGATAGCAACACTCTGTCCTACTGCCTTCATATGTGAGAACCAAAGGTTTCTCTGCTGCTATATTAATATAGGTCATGTCAGTGCTAGAAAGATATGAAGATTCGTAGTGCAAGAGAAGAGTAAAGGTATGAATCAGAGAAAATAACATACGATTCAACTAACCCAGCATCTGCTCAAGTATTTTTGCAAAGGAATAGCACCCTATCTCTAGCAAGAGAAGGAAAAGGATAGAAAGAAAGTAGAGATGCTGGAAAAAGTTTCACCTCAGGAAAAACACAGCCATCTGAAACTCCTGGTTTGTGAGTGCAATGCAGGAAAACACACTAAATGACAAAGCAAGAATTTCTTTATCTGGACTTCAGATTCGAGGACCAAGTGTCATTTGCATCGTTTCCAGAAGGAACTATGTATAATACAGTCATAGCTAGTTTTTCCACCATCGCTTCAAAGGCGCTCGCTCCTTCAGACCTCTCTTGTGGAACACAAAGTGGTATAAAGAAAAGGGTCACAGTCTTAACCGAGAGCAGACAGAATTAGTAGAGCAAAATGCAGCAGCTATAAAACTTCTATAGGAAAATGGCATCCCATGGTTTGTAGATGCCTTCTTGATTTACAGTTTGAGGATTCCAAGTACTAAGTATGGTCTTAAACTAGCGTAAACCAAACCCTCGTATTATCAGCCTGAAAAACACATATCTGAGCAGTCATGTATGACAAAGGCATTTTGTAATGAATGTTTACATACAGATCTTTCAAAAGAGCTCATCTCCCTTTCAAACACCTAAAGGAGAGCCAAATTTCCAAAAAGGCTTCATGCTATCTGATAAAGTCAGCATTTATTGACATGTACTCTTTTAAAAATCTGGACATTTATGTGGGTTCCTAAATGGAATACAAGTTCTTTATCTAAATTTTGTCCCTCGAAGTACCGTATTTCTGTGGTTCAGATATAGTGGGAGCAGCACAGCTATCTGTTACTTCTGCATTCTAATTCTTGCCTAAAAGCAGCATACCCTTGATATTTTAGACATCTGTTTAAATGGACCTAACATGACTCTCTTAAATTGCCCCTTTGGAAGTGGATGTTGTCACCAAAACTCCTAACATCATGTCTTTGTATTAACCCAGCCCTTCTTCTGTTATCAATAGAGGGACATGGTGAATATTTAGCTACATCAATGTTTTCCATTCCTGCTCTTTCTACATATTATCGAGGTACTTAGTGGACAAGGACAAAAGATTCTTATTCACAAATCTGGCAAGCTCAAGATTTTGAACTACAAAGAGAAACATAGCTCTGTACATTCAAAAAATGAATTGGAAAAATGCCCTGGCTTTCCTTCCATTTCTGAAAGTCCCTTTGTTTCATTATCGCTGCATTTCTAGTGTCGGAAGTTTATGACCTATCAATCAACAAAGTATTAAGAGTAACTATTACGGACATATTTATGTGAGAACCATGCGCAGTTCTTGGCATCATGTATAGCCTTAGCCTCCCTTTGAGCCCACTCATTCCTCTCCGAGCATTTTATTCTTGAAAGAATGGCCTACTGTCAAATAAGTCATTTAACCATTGACAGAATGCCTGCTTCTCTGATTTTAAATTTGTAATCTGTGTAGGAATAATTGTTTGATTCAGGCACTTATGTGGGCAGACAGCTTCATCCAATGAATCGCTAATGGAGAGTGAATTTTAAGCATGAAAATCAGCAGACACACCAGAGTTCGGTCTGGTATTTATCCCTAAAATGAGGGATAGACTCTTTGGCTCTACCGCTAGTCTTGCCACAGGACAAGGGGCTCTTGCAGCTCATGGTTTCATTCAGCAACATTTTTCTTCTAACTAAATCCTGAGATTATTCCTCTTTCCATAAGAAATGCAGAGTTAATTCCTGGACCTAATGCAAGTAGGGCCATAAATTTCAAGCAGGGTATGTTTTCAAGATTGGCATATGATTATCTGATTCTTTAGCCCAGAATAGAGTGGAAGGAGTGAAGTCTGACACAAAATCTCAGATCTGAATAGGAAAGAAAGAAGTAACTAAGATACCAAAATGGGATTTAGCAGATCTAGTTTCAGATTTCCTGGATGATATAAAGAAATAATTTAATCATTTTTACCTTTATAATCCCTCAAGTCCCCATTTTACTTTCTTTGTCTGTTTTATTTATGAAAGTTAATTAAATCACAAAGGCAAGAATTGTTTTTACTACACAGGAGGACAGCACACCCGTAGGTATTCCTTGTCCTAATACTAACTAAATAATAATAACAGATCATAATAAAGATATAAAATTAGATCCTTCTCTCCTCCTGTTTGAATATTCTGAACTTTGGCAAGTTTTAATTTTGGATTTACATTTTGCAGTTCCAACCCAGATCTTAATACTGAAACTCTGGCAATGAATTCTCATTCAAAGAGAAGGGCAGACAAGAGAAATTTAACAGTGACTGAAACAAATTATGCAGATCATAATGGAAACACACAGAATGGGGAACAATGGAGAAAAATAAGAGTTCAGGAAAGTTGTAGAAGAAAAAAAAAGGCAGGATATTAAGATAGGAATGGAAACAAACTTTAAAAAAAAAATCCAGAAATTGGAAAGAAATTTAGAGAACCAAATGATGGATCTGGGAAAAAAGAGAAATCCAGGGTTAACAAAGAATCTTGATTTTTTAATTTTGCCTCAATTAAAGTGCCATGAGTGCTTGGTTTTCACAAGAAACAGCAATTTTTTTCATGGGAATGAAAACCCAAAGTACAGAAGAGGACTTGCCAACATTTTCAGTATTTTGCTATTCTCCTCCGCAAAATGAGATACAAGAAAAGACATGGCCAAGCATTGCATCCCTTACCTCCAGTATCACTAAGACCCCTGATCACCAAATCAGAAATTCTGACTCTCCATTGCTGAGCTAAAGAGCTGCAAGCCAGAGCTGCAGACATACACCTATGTGTGTAAAGGTTCAGGTAAGTATCTAGCTACAGTGCTAAAAATACATGTCTCTGTACCTGACTCATATTGACTTCAAAGTAAATTTTAAAATCCAGCTAGTTTCTTTACCTGTTTACTTAAGCACCCAAATGTGACCCTAAAGCTCTGTGTAAAGAGGCCAGACATCTCCTGTGATGATCAGGCATAGATAGAGTCATACACACCAAGTAGTGGTTTACTACTAATGCTGCAAACTGCACATCAGTATACAGTTCCCGCCCTGGTTTTATTTGAACCTGTTTTCTTGAGTGTAGTGAAGAAAAGCTTTTTGCCCATTCAATTCTTAGCGTTCTGTTTCCTTTCAGTCCAAAACTATCCTCTGCTCCCACTGAACCTAATACAAAGCAACTTTGCACTGCTCTGGCAATTGTTGATAGCATAGCACCTGTCAGAGTAGGCAAGTGCAGCACATGTAACTTGCAAAGTCAATGTCCTAGTAGACTTTATAGATTTTACACATTTTGTAAATTGTATCTTTTAAAGAATACCAACACTTATATACTGTAAGTAGTGCATTAAATATTTAGCTTTGCTTTCTTTGGGTTTTCTCCCTTTGTTTTACCTCTGTGACACTAGCCCTCCTGCCTCATACTCCACAACACTGCAATTCGCTCAGGCTGTAACAATATGTTTGCAATGCTTTAGGAGAGAAAGAAGAGGCAGAAATGGGGAAAATGACAGCAGCAACAAAGCAATGTCACCTCCTGTGATTACAAGAGGCAGAAGATCAAATATGAACTTTAATAGTAGCAAACTCAGGACCAGACAATAGTTGCAAATTGTGCCAAGTGCTCAGCACACTAATGTGCAGCAATGCTCAGAAATTAATCTAAGCAAAAGCTGCTACAGGGGGACGGGGGGGGAACCCACCAGAGTGATAATGCACCACGGAGAGCTGTCACAATAAATGAAACTACTGGAGCAATTAGCAGACACAGTACTAAGCACTGTGCCACTTTCCCCATTTTAATTGTACTTCATCTTAGTTAGAAGCTAAATTCAAACTGAACTCTGTTGGATATGGCAGGATTGACTCATTTTGAAGAACACAATGGCCTAACAGTTAACTACTTTTCTAATAAAATAAAGAGTAGGAGTTTGAGCAAAGAAAAGTGGGAAGAACTGGAAGAACTGGGAGTAGTGATAGCTCAGAAAAAATTGCTCAGGGTTCATTTTCTAAAGGAAACCCCTACAAAAATCTATAAAATACCTCACATGCTCTCTATTAAATGCTTTCTTTACATTTACCTCACCTAAGACACTGTTGAGAACTCAGCTGTTACCATGGACTGGGTACAGGATCACCAGTAATTTTTATTGTTATCATTTCCTTGTTGGCTCAGAAAGCCTACATCCTCTTATCCCTCCTGGAGAGTGAGCTCTTCGCAGAATCAGGCATGGACCCGATGACAACACCACTGGGGCCAGAGGAAGTCTTTGGGAGATCCATGAGTTGACGTGGGTACCTTTCTAGTAGGAAGGCAGCAGCACAAATAAATCCATTGGAGTGCAGTGGGCAAGCAACCGAAGGCAGTAACCTTGCATTGTAGCAGGTATGTGCCTAAACCCTCCCCCGTTTCTATCTTCATTGTACTTGGCTTGCTTTCATGACTCACAGAAGTCAGCCTGCCCTGGTACATCCCCAAAAGCGCAGACACTGGACTTCAGCAACCAGAAAAAAGAGAAAAATGCATTGCAACAAGTGGATGAAATGTTCTGTAATGAGACGTCACATTGTTTTTGAGGTTGCAAATGTTGTGAGACAGAGCTGTTTACTTCATAGTACCTACCACTGGGTATCCTGGCATTTTGTTCTGCCTGTGGGATTCTTTAGATGAGTGGATGTGATATGCAAACTAAGCCAGATTGTTCTGAGGAACCAGATTCAGATCCATATATTTAGAGGAATTCCTCTGCAAAGTATTCTTCCCAATAGGCATCATTCTGATGAGGAGATAGTTTTTGCTTTTGTCATGTGACAAAATTGTTGCAATTTTTAAATCCAAGATTAACAATTCTTCTTTTTCTTGACACTACATTCCACTTTTTTTAGTTTTCAATGAGTTTTAATAACAGAGGAGCAAAGAGAAAAGAAAGAATATTTTGGCGCACACTGATTTCTCACACAAAACAATAACTGTTTTGGTGTCCAGAGATGTCAGCTCCATGCTCAAAGATAATTTCACTTATTTTTTGCACAAAGCTTGCGGAATTTCCATTAGCAAATTAAAAAAAAAAAAAAAAGTACTTATATGAGACCTCCCACTGAATAGCTATTAGGTATACATACATAATGTTAAATGTTCACATACACATCAGCATGTTTGCTCAGGAATACATCAAATGAGAGAGTGACCAAGGATGAAGAGCCAGAACCTGATATGTCTACTGTGAAGTTCAATGAGCTTACATCTTCTGAATATTAAACCCTTCTTGCTATCTTTTTCTTCATATTTTTTTGCCATTAATAGGGCTTATTTTGTAACTAGACCAATAACCTCATCATACTCTCTCAGCTGAGAAATGTAGGTTGAAATATTGTGGCTAACAGCACAGAATGATAGAACAGTTTGGCTTGGAGGGGACCTTTAAAGGTCATCTAGTCCATATACTGTCCAGCTCAGTGTGTAAAATATTCTGGTGCTATTCAGGA
>Ga0181612_113483_pt1 | contig 16045 bp, 10 predicted proteins | sample HoacroProtozoa21_FD_119630 | JGI IMG/M metagenome (GOLD analysis project Ga0181612, IMG submission 119630) | Hoatzin crop microbial communities from Cojedes, Venezuel. Combined Assembly of Gp0051906, Gp0051904, Gp0051908
AAAAAGAGTTTTAAAAAAACCCCAAAAAGGCGGGAGAGAAGGGGCCTGCTCGTTTTTTTTTTTTTTTTTTTTTTTTTTTTTTTGAGTTTGTCGTGCTGTTTGGCAAGGGAATCAGTTGCACAACAGTGATTCAGAAATCGACCTGGCATTCTGGATAGGAAGATAGGATGATGCTTCATTTCAGCACCTGAACATGCATCAAATCCTTCAGGCATTTCTAACACGCAGACTTGGATCTAAAAGCTCCTAAAAGATCAGTCTATGAAGAGAAAATGAGAAGTCCCAAAGTATTATGTTACAAATCTGTTGGCCTGTAATTATGTTTGAAAGCTTTCAAAGTGCTTTTAAAAGTGTTAATACGAATATCCTGAAATATTATTTAATAGAAGAGCAAAGTTCTGCCTGTCGGAAAGGAGAATACCTGAGTGTCCCATCTGGGAGAGCACAGAGCAGTCCAGAGATTAGCTGGCTTTTGTTTTCTTTAATAACTCTTTAGCCACAGGATCCTTTTTCAAAGTTTGGTTCTTGGGTGAATGCATGTGTACATGGGTTATTTAGAAAACAGTTCCAGGGTGTTTAAAGGTAGGAATGTTTGGAAGATACTGAAAGGATACTCTCCCTCAATGTTTAAACACAGTTATCATTAAGAATGATTACATTTTTGGGCTTGCAGACATTCCTGTGGCCAACTGCTTATGTGCTTTGTAGGTAGAGTTCGGATCCAGTTAAGAGCACCACGCGAACATCATCGCATTCAGTCCTTGGCATCACTGCTGCAGTTCCTAGTCAGGTTCTCTCTTGTGTTCATTCTGGTCACATTTTTTTTCTTGTGCTTATCACATGGGTGAGGCAGAGATGTCAAAACTTGCTCCGCTCTTCCACCAAGTACCCAGCTAAACTCAAGACCAGCAATGGGTCTGAAGCTGAACTGCCTGACTGGCAGCTCCCAGTTAACTACTTTCTGTTCCATGAAAAGCCTTTTTCAAGCACTCTGAGATGTTATACTATATCTGTTTTAATTTTCCAGGTGAGAAGCCACATAGATGCCATTTGTGTCCCTTTGCTTCAGCTTACGAACGTCATCTGGAAGCTCACATGCGATCGCATACTGGTGAAAAACCGTACAAATGTGAATTGTGTTCCTTTCGCTGCAGTGACAGGAGCAACTTATCTCACCATCGCAGGCGCAAACACAAAATGGTGCCTATCAAGGGTACAAGATCTTCCCTAAGCAGCAAGAAAATGTGGGGGGTTTTGCAGAAGAAGACCAGCAATTTGGGGTACAGCAGAAGAGCATTAATTAATTTGAGTCCACCTTCCATGGTGGTTCAGAAACCAGACTACCTTAACGATTTCACTCATGAAATCCCAAATATCCAGACTGAAGCGTACGAGAGCATGACAAAGACAACCCAGAGCAGTGGGTTGCCGAGGGATCCACAAGACCTTATGGTAGATAATCCTTTAAACCAGCTCTCTACGTTAGCTGGACAGTTATCTAGCTTGCCACCTGAAAACCAAAATCCAGCCTCTCCTGATGTTGTTTCCTGTCAAGATGAAAAGCCTTTCATGATGCAGCAGCCTGCTGCACCTGCAGTAGTTTCCGCTGTGTCAGCGAATATTCCTCAGAGTTCATCTCCGACCAGCCCGGATCCTCGGCCTGCACACAATCAAAGGAACTACAGCCCCGTGGCAGGTCCCAGCAGTGATCGCAGTGCCCACACCAGTACTCCCAGCATAAGTAACAGTCAGCCAAGTACTCCAGCTCCGACCCTTCCGGTTCAGGACCCTCAGCTTCTGCATCACTGCCAACACTGTGACATGTACTTTGCGGACAATATCCTTTATACTATTCACATGGGATGTCATGGATTTGAAAATCCTTTTCAGTGCAACATATGTGGGTGTAAGTGTAAAAATAAGTATGACTTTGCTTGCCATTTTGCAAGAGGCCAACATAGTCAACATTGACTGAGAACACGCTTTCATTTAGTTTTTTAACATATTACAGTATATTTTTCGTACTTGCTGAAGGAAAGCTTGCACATTCCCGTAAGGAATCTTCACATTAATCAGTTCGACAAAGGAGGAAAATTTATTTCTATGTTGTTGTAAAACTTGCCAGGGAAATTTTGTATAAGATGTGGTTGTTATTTTATATGTAGCCTTTCGAAAAAAGCTGAGAGTGCGCTATAGGAATTGGAATGCATTTACATGCTTTGGTTGCTAATTTTAAGTTGCTTGCACTTAATCCCAATGAACATTCTACAAATGTAGAAGCAGAGCGTATGTCCTGAAACATAGGATGCAATCATCAGACTAGTTACTAGGCGAGGCAAAATATATTCACTATAAAATACGAAAGGTTGATGCAATGGCACACATGGTTGCTTTGGAGCCATACTTATCCGTAAAAACTTAGCTGCTCCAGACCGGAAGAACAAACAGAAGCAACTTTGACATACAAATTCAATTTGATGTAAAACTTGCTTTAATTTTGATGAAGGTTAATAATAAGGTTTTGCTTGGTATAGTCTAAACTCTTCATGCTAACGCTCGAACACTAATTTAACTTATTTTTAAAACTCATTGCAAAACTAGAAGATAACAGCTTATTGTGAATAAAACTGGCAGGAATAAAGAAAGAGTTAAAATCTTGTCAATCTCTCATTATACAAAAGAAAAATTAAACATGACACCTTATTTTAAACTACGCTTACCAAATTTTACTGTCATTCTTTCTAAAAGGAGGTAATTTTTAAACAGTTGTAGTAAAGAGCTTGTAGAACTAATATATGTTCCGTGAGATTTTTAACTGCCTTAAACTAATTTGTACAGGTCTTTAAAATTTGCACAATTAGACTTCTGTCTTGCTGATAGAAGTTCTGATAGAAACAAACAAGAGGTTTACAAATTAAAAATCAGTTGTTCAGTTTTATCTCGGGCCAAGCTACAACTGGTAGGTTGCCTGTCTGTTTGAAAGTTCCGTAATCTAGTTTATTGTAACCTTCAGCTAACTTGGAAGTCAGTTTGTCATGTCCCCTCCCTCAGATTTGTTGCGCTTTTGGTGCGCTAGGAATACGGGGAAGGGCTTCTGGGTTTTCTGAACGGTCATGTAGTAGGGCAGGCGAAGGAATACCGGCTGACTGCGCTGGAAGTCATTGTGATTAATAGTTGTAGGTGGCAAATGGTAACTAAAGATGTATGTGAAGTCCATTGCACATGTTTATTTTTTCTTTTAATGCTGTACATCCTACTTTAGAAGCACCTAGGCTAACGGACAGGCACTTTAATATAAACCTAAATAAAACATCCTAGCAAAATTAATAAAAGCTTTTAATACGCTACGCAGGAATGTGTAATGTTTCAAAAAGTGAAGAACTGTTACTTTTCCCGTATTTAGACGTGCACTTTTACCTTAGCTTGTCTTACTGGAGGCAAATTAAAGCTTCCCTTACATATTCCCATTTTACAATCAGCAAAATATGGCAGCAAATATGTTAAAAGCAGGAAGATTTTATTAATATTCTGCAAGTCAGAAATTGGGATCTGTATAGTAAATGTTTGGCTTATTCAGATTTGTATTGTTATGGCAGCTAAAGCTTCCTGAGGCCGATGGAGAAACATACAATGGCTTCAGTGTAAGATCAACGCAGGCAAAACCACCCTTCTGAGAATTGTAGCTTTAGAAGTAATTTTTGACTTAATGAATTAGAAATTTGGGAACCAAATGTGTTTCTCTCTTTACCCAGCTTCCCTACTGTTGAGTTTTCTGTGCTTAAGTAACCAGGTGAAGGAACTAGGTTCTTGGCTGCACGTAATCTTGCAGTAACGAGGTCAAAAGTACACTTCTGAAGTATTTCCGATGTAGCGAAGGTGAATGATAACCCACTGTCACTCCTAAAAACGTTTTTGGTTTCAGGACTCATTCAAAATACATTTCAGTGTATTTCAAAATACATTCAGAATGCAATTTCTGTTTTTCATAATGACACTCCTTATTCCAAAATATCTCTTGGTTGCTTTATCCTTTTAAAATTTATTTTATAAGCAAAACTGCAACTCTGTGTGCATAAACACACAGAGTCCTTTATTTTAAGGACTAAAAGTTGACTGAACTGGAATCAGTTGGAAGTTACTGCTCCTGTACAGGTTTTGTAATGTGAGTCTTCCGGCCAAAGAGTAGTGTAGAAATGATGGCGCTCTCTCGATCACGTATTGACATGTTCTAAAATCTCCATTTGGCTAAAATGTGATATTAGGACTACAAACGTTACTGTTAAAGACCATTAGAAATAGTTATTTATAGAGGTGATTTTCCTTGCCTTTTGAATGGGTGACGTAGACTTATTCCTAGGCTCTAGCAACTCCAAGGAATCTTCTGCGTGGGTGGTGCTCCTGGGAGCCGCTTCCAGTGCTGAATGAAGCCGGGCACAACAGGCAGGCTCTCCTCGGTCTGTGGCTCCAGCCTGGGGCCCTCTTGGCATCAGTAGGGAGGCTAACTCCAGTGCGCGGGAATGTTGGGGATTTCATCCCTCCATCCCATTTCGGCGGTTTCTGGTCCGTTAGGCCTTTCATTAGCAGTGTGCCTGTCGGCATTACAGACTGTTCTGTTTGCGCCAGCCGACGATCTGGTGATTTAGAACAATGACTTCTGAACCATGATGCCCCCGAGTGAAATTTTAGATGGGAGGACAGTTAGGTCACAAACAGAGGTGGCTGGGAGCAAGGGGAAGCCTGCGTGATCTTACTGAAAAGGGGCCCTTGTTTAGGAAGGGATCCTCTGTTTGCAGGGGAATGTATGGTCCAAATAATGGAAGTCAGGATGAAAAAAAAAAAAAATCTAACCCCAAACCTTGCAAATTGTTGTTTAGAAGTATTTTAATATTGCTGACTTCATACCATTGTTTCTGCTTCGAAGTACTTAAGGAAAAGAAAATGAGCTTGAACACCTATGAAGTGCTGGATGACGATAAAACTGTTTTTCCTTCTCTCCTTGCGCAAGCTCGTGTTTGCGGGAGGGGTGCTTAGGCAGCAGCCGCCTGCGGTGTCCGTACCCGCACTCTGAAGCCGGGTCTGCAGGGTGGATCCCTGCCGACTGACAGCCCCGACACAGAGGGTCACCCTCCGCGCTGGCATTCTGAGTTCTTCAACGTAATCCTCTGTGTTCAGTTGTGCCAAACAGTACCCTGGCTACATCCAGTTCCTGCTGTCTACTGAGTAGGTTTGGAAGGTGTATTTTCCTACTAGTTTTTCATAATTTTGTAAATACTGTTTAATTTAAAGACCAGAATTAGTACTGGAAAATTGTTGCAGAGTCCGATCCTGCCGATTCCCTTGCACAAGTAGGCCTTACTCGGGGTCAGTGAGGGACACTTGTCAGGAATTGTGGGGTCCAGTCCTCGGCTGGGACTTCTGGTGTTGAGTTCTCCGTGTGCTACACTGCACTAACTCTTTTTTTTAAAAAACCACATCCTTATAAAGTGGTGATTAGCATTTTAACTTGTATTAACAGCGAAGTTTCGGAATGAGCTGAAATTTTTGCATAGCTTGACTCTCTTAAGTTCTGTAGTTGCAAAACATTAACTTTGTGGGGTTTTTGTTTTTACTGTAATTGATTATTTTGTAGATACATTGACGTTTAACATGCACTATTTATAGTACTCTTAATACAGACTTATTATTTTGAAACTGAATATTCCAATGAACATGCAACTACTGGACTGAAGATCTTAGTAGATTATCTCGGTCAATACTTTCACCGACTGTGAGGCAGCTAAGAGGGAGTAACGGTTGTTTTTTCACGGGTAAAATGTTTAGATGATGCGGATGTTAACATAAAATGTTGATTGGAATTTTAACGTAAAACTCGGTGCTGGAAGCCACGTTCCGACAGTGCTGCCTAGCAAAAGGAGCTGTTGCTGCTTGTTTTACTCCAGAACGTTTGGGAGGTTCGCTTGTTTGTTTTTTGTTTCTTTTTGACAAAGGGAATGTAATTTGGAAGTCTTCACTGGCAAGTTTTCTATTGATTTTAAGCTTCTTTGCAAATCTACAGCAAATGGATGTTCTGCTGCAGGAAATCTGTTCCCTACTGAAGCGTTTTACATTGAGCAATCTTTGTGTATGTGCTTCTAAGTACCTGCTTTGTTAATAATATGTATTTCAGTGTAAAGAGCATATTTTGTATGCAAAAATGAAACCTGTTAGAGCTGTAAAATAAATTTTATCGTGTAGTGAATGTTTTCAGATGACAAGGTTAATTCTGAAATAACTATATCTAGTGTAGTTCATGTTGTGAAGCTTTGCTTTTGTAAGATACGAATAAAATAACACTTTCTAATTAAGTCTCATGTGAATTCTTAATTGCATGTGCTTCAACAGGTGGAACCGGTGACCTGCTCGTGACCCGCTGTGGTCTAGGTATGGTAACGAAGGAACAGGGCATCTATGTTTCAGTCTGCTGAAGTTGAAAATACTTAATTTTAGAGCTGAACCAGGTCTCAGATTACTTGTTCTTTGCAAAGTTTCTGTTGGTGAAACAAGCAGAGGAGCCAAGAGCCTGGTCTAAAAAGGGGAGCTGGGCAACTAAAGCGGGCCTGGGATTGAACTTGGGTGCTGATATCCTCACTTTGGGTGCCGTAGTTCGTTGTCAGCCCACTTCACGCTGGAAGTGCTGAACTCCATCTCACTTCTTGTTTTCAGACCTGCCCAGGCACACGTTCTCTGGAAACGCTCGGCTGCCCGTTCGACGGAGCCGAGCAGGCCACAGTCCGTGGCGCTCTTCAGAACCTCAGCTGGAGCAGGCTCCGAGAAGGCCGAGCCGGCTGGAAGTTAGTCCTGCAGGACACGGAACTAGATGATTTCTCAGTGCTCCTCTCAGGCTAATTTCTTCTATGATTCTGTGAAATTTAAGTAAAATCCAAGGATGGTTTGTTGTTGGCTTGATCTTCAATGTCAAACACAGTGTGTTAGACTGTATTGCTCTTCTGTAGTATGGGGAGAGGAGCTGGAGAAGGCACGAGCCTCCAGGGAAGGACGCTGCATCTCTCAGATGTTTTCAGCTGTACTGCTGAGAGTCCTGCATTTCCAACACTCCGGACTCTTAAAAAACACAGCATTCTCTATGTCATTTTAAAACATATTTATTAACTACATTGGTTGCCTCATGTTGGAATGAAGAAATCACACTTGTAGCAGGGTCAGAATATTGATTTTGTAGGCAAATTTGGTGTTGCAAATGATTTCCTTGCCGCAAGCCTTCCAAAAATTCTGCTTTGAGTTTGTTGAGTTCTTCTGCCAGGCTCTTCATCTCACTTGGGAGTACATTTTTATCTAAAAGAAAATTAAAGCTGTACTTTTAACTTCATGTTTCAAGACAAAATTAAGAGACTTCAGCTCACGCCCTACAAGTAACTTTGACCACCGTGCTGGCTTTGGCTGGGGTAGAGTCTCTCTGAGGGTGACGGAGCACTGGAACAGGCTGCCCAGGGAGGTTGTGGAGTCTCCTTCTCTGGAGATATTCAAGACCCGCCTGGACAAGGTCCTGTGCAGCCTGCTGTAGGTGACCCTTCTTCGGCGGGGGGATTGGACTAGATGACCCACAGAGGTCCCTTCCAACCCCTACTATTCTGTGATTCTGTGAACAACTCCCCAGACAGGCAGAACTTACCCTATTTTTTAGTATAAGCCAGGACCAATCAGAATTTCCAAAACTAGCATGAGGATCATCAACCCACTTGATGAGTGGTCAGCAATGCTGACCTAAAAAATGGGCATATTTGAAGGGACAACAGCATTTAGACAGTGAGAGCTCAAGCTGTTGCCCTCAGAGGCCATTCCGTGGCCCTTCCAAGGACGCGGCGGGGTGAGCTGACCGTCCTCCAGACAAGCCAGCCTGTGGGGACCATTCTGGCCAATGTAAAACATCAAAGCAGACTGGGGTCACCAAAATCCTCTCCGCATCCTCTAAGGACTTTTTTACTCTAATGACCTTCTAGTAGATGGTTAATGTGTATATTACCATGGAAGACATGATGTTCACGTGACTGTTATTGGCTCACCAGAAGACCCAAGAAAAAAGGGCAAGACAATGTGTACACTGAACATGGTAGATGTATAGGTAGGAAATAATTAAATAATGGCTACATTATGATGTTCCAATGAAGTAGTGAGGTTTTAGATGGAGATTTACAGAATTGTTGTGAGCTTCATATTATTGAGTTAACCTTGTGCAATATGACTATTTGAGGGAAAAGTCAGGTCCCAGAGGACTCTCTCAATATGCTGTGACTGTAAGAGCACAGCAGGAGTGTATATTTTTTTTTTTGTGTTATGCAAAATAAAACCCAATGTGGAAGCAATAGATACGTGATCTTTTGAAGATCATTATTCTGTGTAAAATTCTTTGTTCAGCTCTGTTTTTTTAAACTGGCTATCAGAATGATGCAGAGGCATTGCAATATACAAAGCAGTATAACTTAGTCTTTGTTCTGTAGGTCAGGCTAAATTCATTTTAGCAACTAGGAACAGATTGTTGACTAATTTTTTATTCATTTTCAAAACAAACAGTACATTTCCCTAATAATCACGAGTGATTACAACTTAAAAAGCAAATTGCTACCATTTTTTCTGCAAAACAATAGGAGATCAGCCAACACTATATATTTATCTTAATCTGGAGAAATTACAAGGGTGCACAGATACAGTTCCATAGCTAAAACCAATCTTTTTTCTGTCTGTCTTTGTATTTACAATTTTAGAAGCCTAAGACTTCTCTGTTTCTATTATGATCTTTTGCTTTCCTGGGAAGCAAAGTCTTTAATCCTTTTAGGCAGCCTCTGAGTTTTTCCATCCCATATCTGAGGATTGTTCTGTCTCTGAAAGCAAAGCCTCAGTGAAACAAAAAATGTTTCATGAGCACATTCTTTATAAAAATGATGTTGTACTGGATCCTCCCAGCCTGACACTACCACTCTCACTTTGTAGTCTGCAACTGTATTGTCCTCTGTGTGCGCACTCTATGCTGCCAGCTCCTCTCCATTACGGGACTGCTCTGGTTTTACTAGAGCTGTAGAAGATCAAAAGACATCACTGTAAAGTTTCATAAGGTTTATCCTTCTGGGGTGGAGATGTATGTGTGTGTTTTTCAGCTGTGGAATTCAGGAGAACACCCCAAAATTATCATAAATAGCTTTGCCCATATTTTGCCTTCGAACCAATTGCCCGATTAACTAGGCAGTATGGAGAGGGAGGGGGAAGGTGGATAGTCTTTACTCTCTTCATGGAGGCTTTCCACATCTGCCCAGGTTGTGCACTTGGCTGGAGAAGTGGACAACCAAGACTTGAAGCTGCAGTTCCATTTTGTGTAATGTTGTGAATCCCAAAAGTCCATGAACACATGAATTAATCTCTGCCCTGAGCATGTGACTTAAAAATTGTCATTTTTTGTCTCAAAAATATAGCAGCAATTAATAAAGTAATTTTTTTTTCCCTTTATTTGTCTCCCTTACTTTTAAACCTTCCATTTGGATGTTTTTTAAACATTTTGCTGCAGCATGGAAGGTTAGGAGTCAATCCTGCTTAGTTACATGAAGCCAAGATGCTTGCATGGCTCCTAATTCTACCCTTTTAAGAAAAAAAAAAAACATGAAGTGGGGAGAAACTCATGATAATATTTACAAAGAGTAATGACGACTTATTCCCGAATCTGTCACTGACATGGCTAACAGCAAGTCATTAGCTAGGCTTCATGGGTCAGAAAGTCATTCTCCTCCTGAAAACTTTCAACCCTAAATATCTACATACACTTTTCTAACATCATGTTACTGTAGTGCTATGAGGTCCTGCCTAACCCTGCAGAAAATCTTTGATCTTGAAATCTGGGCAAAATTGAAATGATTCTCCAAGCTCTTTAATCTATTATGAGATTGTGCACATGCCGCATTTAAAATAATTTGAGGAGTTGAGAGAAATGTACAGAAATAGCTCCATGCTCCTGAGAAGCTAATTAGACCGATATGGGATCAAGACTGGAATAATGACTAACATTTATTATCCTTAGCAGCTCCATGAAGCTTCTTTGACTGCCCCCAACAGTTTATCCAGGGAAGAGAGAAAGCCTCTTGGCTGGTCTGTGTGGTGCCGTCATCTCCTCCTCCATTTAGCTCAGATGTCTTTCTGCACATTCTCCTCTTCCCCAGAGGGTCTTAACTGGTCTCATGAGTGGGAGCCAGTGGAGAGGCCCATGCTGCCTTCCACCATCCCTAAAGGTCCCATTAGCAAGTACGCCCCGCACTTCACTTCGAACAATTAAACCTGAGATGCTATGAGGGATATTGTTTTTTCAGTACTGCTGGGTAGTTAAAGGGTGTTTCACAGTTGGAACAATATTTTATGTTTATTATTTCACTCTTTAAGCAGTATGAGGAGAAAAGGCTGTTTACTTAGAAAGACTTTATGAAGATGCATGAGACACACCAGTGATATATAAAAACAAAACCAGATTAATTTACCAATGTGACACTCTTTGTTTCTAGGTATACAAAAAGAAAACTGAAGCTGCCAAGAAGGAATATCTGAAGCAGTTAGCTGCCTACAGAGCAAGCCTTGTATCCAAGGTAACACATAATGTATATACATACACACATATATATAGTGACATATTGCAAACCATTTTCAGCATTTACATGGTTCTGAGCACCATAGTATTTAGTGCAAATAGCCTCGTTTGTTATCACCTTAACTTAGGTTTGAGGTGCAAATGCTCAATAAAAACAGTCATCTCTCCATTAAAAGATATCCTTTCCCTTCTGGTCATAGTGACAACATTTCTCTAGGCTGGGATTATCATCGCAGTCAAACAGAAGCAGCAGGTACCGGTAAAAAGACCTGAATATAACAAACATGCCATGCCAGGTAGTCACCATTCTACCTATAAAGGGAAAAACCGTGTCATACACAAAATGCCTGGTTTTAGTTTCGGGTTTTATTTAAGTACTGCTTTTTACCTTGCAATCACAGCGCAGAAAAATTCAAGCTTAGCTCACATAGCAAATTTTCATAAGAAAATGTGAATTTCCATTTTACAGCAAGCAATTTGTGTGAGCACAGCATAGGTCACTGCAAGGCTCTTATACTGGAACACACCGGCCTATCCCCAGTACACAATTAGTAGCAATTTTCTAAATTGATTTATACAAACATTCTTAGTGCCCATAATTTTGTAATACACACTTTAAAACTTGTAATAGACCTTAAAATATGCAGAAAAATGTGAAATTACTGCACTGTGTCAATGTGAAAAAACAGCTGAGTAACTTCAGAGTCATATCAGTTAGAATCACTTGTTTTGTCTCTGCCAAAACCAATTTAAATGTATTTTATTCTTACATAAATAAAATCAATTTTAGACATGAAGATGGCAGTGCAAAGGACTGGCATATGTGACATGACTAGAAATTTTTGTTAGCTTGAAATATTTTTGGGGTGGTTAGACCTGCGCTCTACTTCTGTGTGTAATATATGATTGTCTACACATTTTCAGGGGAAAGTTTATATGATTATCCATACAAGGACTTTTCATGCATCTTTCTATATTATCTTAGTATTTGGTCAGTGTTTGTTCTGAATTTAAAGATCTGAAATATGGCTGTTACCTCATTAATTTTGGGGGGTTGTGTCATGCATTTTAATTATAGCTACCAACATAAATACTGATGCATTTAGTTAAAATTATTCACGAGGTACCTTTAATTTCTGTCTTAGGGCTGTTTGGTTCCAGAAACACTCATTGCCTGCAAAAAGGGTACCACATGCACACAAATAATTTTTTTGAATTAGCCTGCTTGAAGAAATGTAGGAAGCCAACTTTCCACTTGTGAAAATAGCTTGGATGTCATTATTCAGCACATCATCGATTGTTTACATAACACTCTATGTAGCTTAATTTTAAAAAGGCAAATATAAAAGCCCTGAGATTTGAATTTTGTGTCTATTTTTTGGAAAGAGGAGAAAGTATATTATGTTATCTTCTGGGGTTTGCTTTTAGAAAAATATTTAAAAGATTGTTGATCAGTTCAGTGCATGAAGCCATTTGTGAATATATTTAAATTTGTTGTTAGTCAGAAAAGCACTGAAGCATTTTCTTAACTTTTAAGCAATTATTTAAATTCTGCCCATAATCTAATGTTTTCCTCTAGTGTGGAAAGTATCAAAATACAGACTTAATGAAACTGAGTACTAACTGCTTACTCTCATGAACATGCTCAATGAATCCAACAGAGCTGGCATGTAACTAAAGCAAGTCCATTTTGGAATAAGGATGTAAAATACCCAGATGTAATATTATATCTATATATTCTAAATTATCATTATTAAATATTTATATGGCACCAGAAGAGTTCTCGTTCTTTAGATAAGCATGTAAGCATGAAGAAATATATGTAATACATTATTAAGATTGTTTGGAATCCATCTGGTCTTTTCTGTCAACAAGTTATATTATCATCCATAAAAGCTACTTTTAGGTAATATTATTAAGATTGAAAGACCTCATTCTCAAAAGTTAAGATATGCCAATAGTAATACACCTTTTCAAAAAATGCTTTAATGCAATATTAATGATTTTCTCACATGGTATGTTTTATACTTTATACCACACACTGTGTAAGTCTCCTTTCATATGCTTATCATGAGGTGTTCACCCTAGGAGCTCCAGTGTTGTATTTACTGCATGTTGTTTAACCTTGCTTCTTTATAGGATTTTCTGTGCTGCTCATTCCAGCAGTGTTTTAGTGTAAAGAAATTCTCAGTAATAGTCTGGAGCAGGAAGTTTGTATTGTCCATATTTTCAAACACAACTAAATCATTGTGAAATTAGGTTTTCACTAATTTTGAATTTCCTGCTTGGGACATCTAGAACTCAATTTTTCAGAGTATTTGATCAATATTACACCCTTCATGTTCATAGCAGAGCTCCCATACTTTCAGGGTCAGCTGGCTGGCAGCTATGAGATGTTCAGTTGTGTTTCACATGACATCAGGACATCCTCTTGCTATCCAGATGATGGGAGTTACACAATTACCAAACTTTCTTCCTTCTCCCCTCCCAAAGGACTCTGCCTGTGGGAAGAGGCAGGCACAAGCATGCAAGGGTGCTGCTCAGGTGCCCTATCTCCAGCTCAATTGGTGCCTCACCCCTCCCAAAGCAGCTGCTCTACCAGTTTCCTAACTTTTGAACGCCGATTCTGCCACTTTTTTTCATGAAGTACTGCCAGTTTTTAAACAACTAGCAAGTGTAGGATTTGTATGTGAGTGTTTGTGGATGTTTTTTCTCCATTTATTTGCGAGCCTTCATTCTTCTGAAAAGCAAAAGAACGGTCATATATCATGTTATATCTGAGTGGACCAGACTTGGAGTTGAATTCACTGCACCCATCTTGGCCATTGGAGAAGCTGGAATAGTCAGAATAGAAGATTGCAGAGAAACGGGGTAAATCTTTTGCCAGGCAATTTCTTAGCCTCTGCTTGACAGCAGAATAGTTAAATTCAGGAAAATTGGTTTCCATCCCAAGCTTGTGTTGGAGTGGAGTATCAGGTGGGGATGATGGGCTTCTCCATGACACTTAGCCCTTTGCCTTCTTTGATCTGCTTTTTTTTTCTCCTCTTTCACCCAACAGCACACCTCTACCTCAGCCAGTCTTTTTCCTAGTCCTTTCTCTTGTCCTCAGCATCCTCGCTTCTACTTCATACACTTATAGCCATGGGTACATAGTGAAGAAAACTGGAGACGAACATGAAGGACAGGCTACCTGTTCTTCTTTATAGATGGCAACCTGTACTGGGAAAACCCAGATGAAGGAGTAGTCTCAAGTGCTTTCTCAGATGATAGACATTTATATATTTGAATGTTATTTCATGGGAAGATGAGATACTAATCTTTGACACAATCTATCATTGTACCTTCCAGATTTCAAGTCCCTCTTCCATTGCATCTTAAGGAATGGCACCCAAATTTTTTTGGAAGAGAGGCATATGGTGCTTTTCTCTAGGTGCATTCTTGACAAAGCTGAGCAGTCCTGGTTGGAATTTGTCACACACACATACAGAAGTCACTTAAACACACAGCTAGGATGTATAATTTCAGACCTCGTTATTTGACAAAATCACATCTGGAAAGAGTGGAGGCATCATCAGTGACTTTGTCAATAGGATTGCCAGCCCATCTCTAGTGCATTTTTAAGTGCCTTAGTGGTGTCTTTATAAAATACTGCTACTAGTCAGTAAATAAGGTAAACATATAATTGTGTATGTCAGTTATGCATTAGTGGCTGTTTAATTTATCAGTTTATTTCCTGTATTTTTTTTCCAGTTTTATAATGATTTAAATTAACGGGGCTGTTGTTGAGTTTGTTCACGTATGTAAGAATTGATATGTAAAGTAAAAATCACATTACAAAGCATTGTATCTTCTGCTATGCAGATTTTCATATTGCTTATAGTACTGACTAAGCCTTTGCACTGTAAACAAGTGTCTTTATATTTGCCTTTAGTTGCAACTTCTAGTACTATTCAGGTCCAGAAATGCAGTCTCTGGTATCTGGTAATTTGCACAGCATTACATAAAATGCTGTGAATTGCAATTTTATTTTTTCATAAAACAAGCACTTTTTCTAGCTTAACCAGCCTTTTTTTCTGGCTGACATTAGAGTTTTTGCTGCATCTTTCAAATATATATATTTAATACAGATATATATGGGTAAATGTTAAATATCCTCATATATTATATATGTGCATCTATTCATATTTATATAATAATGTATGCACATTGTGTATATAACATGCATAATATATATGTGCATATGAGTGGTACCTATATGTATGTTAGCTATAGCAGTGCAAGTTTAACTGCTCGAATAGTACAAAGATTTCTCTTCCCTGTTTCGTGCTCTCTGCCTAATGAATCTTTAATTCTCTTCTGTGTAGTGGCATCACTTCAAGTTTCATGCAGATGTATTTTAGCAGCTATGGCTGAAGCTAAAACCTCTCATCAAGGAGAATATTATTCAAATTCAAAATACTCAAGCATGTTTCAAAACTCTGACGTGTATCTACGTCAAAGTGGCATCCTCACTTGACATTGCAACAAATGCATTAGACATTTTTCAGTTTTGTGCACAGTGCACATCCTTGAGACATGTAAAATTGCTTCTTGAAATGTATGGCAGACATATCATCCCTAGCCCACCACCTTGCAATTACATTTCATAAAAAAACTAAAGGTCATATCTAGTAGGACTGGCATTACCTTAATGCCATTAGCACAGCAGTTGGTAAACAGAGAGTTTCCAGGCACCCAGCATATCTGTGCTACACGTGCAGCGTTGCCTATATTGCAATACAATTGAACAACCTAAGGAATTAGCCAATTGAGACTGCAGTGAGTACACATGAAAATGTTTGAGCTATTAGTAAAAAGCAAAATGGAGACCAGGTTAAAAAAATAAAATTAACTCAAACAGTAAACTTGGTGTTAGATTCCCTTTTATATGTGTATATGGTAAGAGCACTTGCCTAATATATAAAAAGGCAAAAAATATATCAGCTGTCCCAGATCGTGTATCTCCCCACTCCTAAGTAAATGCAGATGTGCAGGCATGCTCTCTCCACAATTTGTCTTCTGTGGGCCAGTGAATCCCAACTTCTTTTCTGTATAGTGGCCAAGCTTCAGATGGGGAAGCACCACATCCTGGCTCACTCCTCACTGAAATAAGTAACTGCTGGAATTTAGGAAATTTCTTTTGGAAATAAAATTCTGAGTATCTCTTGACAGAGTAGGTGACTGAACAGTCGTGTCTCCTCGTCAGTGCTTTAATCAGTTGACTATTGCATACAAGGAGAGCAGCATCTCTTATGCTGTTGACAGAAAGGCACCCGGTTTCCACTTTTTGAGACAACAGATTCCTGTATTATATCTAGCCCCAGTCCATGCAGATGTTTTGGAATTTCATAAAACAGTTTAGGCTGTTCTCAGTGAAAGCATCATAGG
>Ga0181612_183750_pt1 | contig 16043 bp, 12 predicted proteins | sample HoacroProtozoa21_FD_119630 | JGI IMG/M metagenome (GOLD analysis project Ga0181612, IMG submission 119630) | Hoatzin crop microbial communities from Cojedes, Venezuel. Combined Assembly of Gp0051906, Gp0051904, Gp0051908
AAACAGGTAAGTTGTCTCTTCTCATAAAACAGCAAACAATTAATACTGGAGTGACGGTTGGCTTCAGAAGTGAGTTACTACCTATTTGTCTACAAAACTGTTTCAAGTACAATAAAGAAAAAAGCTGCAGTCTTTCCTGTTGTTTTAAAGTAAATACAAAAGAGTATGTTTAAGTAATTTTATGAGTAAAACATCTGATCACAATTTATGTATGCTATTAATATACAACATTAAAAAAAAAAAGTTAGGGACAATTCTGTTAAGTGCTTTCATATGTTGGTTCCTGAGTCTTACACTGCCAGCTAACACAAGAAACAGGAGGAAAAGGAAATCTATGACTTTTAAGGAGTCTTAAGCAGTTTTTAAATTAATTTCCATTGTAAATGTTATACCCTTCTGCTTTCATTAACTGAATCTTCTTAGAATCTTGGAAGAGTACAACATCTTTAATTTTACCAGTGAATTCCCTCTGAAAAAGCCCTGTAGTAACTATATTGACTTTCCTGCCAATTTCAAACCCACCAAAATAACAAATGCCGCCATAGTTTAAAGCAGTGTATTTTCTGTGTGGATCAATATCTTCAAAAATAATTAGCTCCTCATCAAGATATACCTTAATACAAGTTTGGTTTTGAACTACAGTGACGAAATGCCATTTTTCATCACAACAGGTGGAGTGTTTACTGTGAATTAGAGGAACAGAGAGTCTTTCTCCAAGATTAATCACAACTTTTAATGATCCATTGGCAAGACCAATGGCAAGGAAATCATTATCTTCATCTTCACCTTTCCCCATCCAGGCTATTAAGCCTTCAGTTTGATTGGTAGTAAAATTTAAAGAAATGCGGCTATACTGGAGGTCTCTTTTTCCATAATAAGGATCTGTGTGTTTGATATAGGAGTTGCCAACGAACTTAGCTATAAAAAATGTTATTTTGCTGTCACAGTACTTACCTGACCAGCCTAGCGCGCATACGCAGATATATGAAAACGAAGTAGGTTGAGGAATACAGAGACCATGAGACCCACATCTGTTTTGTGAACAGTGAACAGATTGCTCACACGTGCTCCCTATCCACTCTTGTGGGCAAGAGCAAGAAAAGCCCGAGTTTTCCACTTGACACGTTCCATTATTTTTGCACACTGTGTACCCACAAACCGTTCCGTCACAGTCACCAATGTTGGCTCCACCTTTGGGGTCAGTCACGGTAAGCTGCAGTTCCCTGTCGTTTATAACAATTTCCCTTATACAGCCGGTGAAACCTGTGGGTTCATTTTCTACTGCCATTGAATTAACAAGGTTTAAGGAGGACACCCCTCCCACAAAAAAATCCGTGCGCGTGTCCAGCGCGTTCATTCCAGGACTGGCTTTTTGGGTAATGTTGATACCATCCAGGTCCAGGTAGCCTTCATTGCCAACTCTTCCTGCTTTGAGTGAATGCCATGTAGTTCTGTTTGCGTGGACTTTCTGAAAGGTCTGGAGGACGACTGTCTTGTCTCCAAGGTTGTAGCGTAACTGTATAAATCCATTGACTAGTGATATACATAGAAAGTCACCTGTAAAAAACAGTATAACACAGTTTTACTTTTTAGAAGCAGTACACTGAAGAGCACCGTATTCATAATCCTGGTGCTTTCATGCCTGTGCTTTCCCAATTCAGTAACTTATGTTCAGTAGCCCTGTACCATCACCATGTCTAAATCACACAAAGGAAAATGAGCTGCTCGGGGGCATTTTTTTTTTTACTGGAAGAAAGTAAAAACCCCAACCTTCTAAAAGGCTCTGTTTTAGTGCAGAGACCAGAGAACTGAGGTAGGAGGAAACAGGATCACTTTGGCATCCAGGGAAGGTGAGCTGGTGTTCCCATGAAAAAGAATCAAGTTTTGGCCAAGTTAAAAACGCCGGAATATTCTCAATTTCCATATGCTGAATGAAGACTTGATGGGTTTGACAGTTCAGTGCACTGAAGGTTTGTCCGCACCAAACATCCTCTGCTTTCCCTGAGGCTGCTCTTTGCAATGGTGGTTCGGGTTTGATAATCTGACAGCTGTAGGAACAGATAGGCTTTTTATTGAATTGTTCTTCTGCAGCCCTCCATGGTGGGAAGTGTTAGGAGGGAGTTGTCTTGTCTTGTACTGTTGGTGTTTCTGGCCTTCCAGGCAACACAAAAGGAGAAAGACTACAACTTTGAACAATACTTACAGACATGAAGAAGGAAAGCTGGGAAAGGTTAAGAACCAGGAGCTGGAAGGAAAGTGTGTAAGGGTGGAGACAAAGTCTAACAGGGGACAGTGACAATGAGGCAGAAGAGGACAGCAGAAGAATGCAAATGAAAGTCAGGTTTTCGAACTTTTTGATGTTTTCCTGTGCAATTTAACTTTTTTTTTTTTTTTTTTTAATATTGCTTTTGGAAATGGCAGGGAGAAGGTTGTTGAGGGTTTTTTTCAAAGTGAGTTTATCAATCACATTGATGTTTGTTAAATTTAAATGTAAGCTTTCTTTCCTAATAGTTACCAGTAAAAAAAAGTTTCATGTAGTATTTCCCTAATGAAATACTTTTAAATTTGGAAAGCACAATTTCCTTAAAGATTCGGCATTCTTATGGGTGGACCTATTAGTAGAATGATGAAATTTGCCTTCCTGGGGGTTTAATTTTTGAGTATTTCTAATTCTTGAACTACATTGCCTTTACTGAAGTTAAAAATGAATAGCTTCATTTACTGGAGGCTTGTGAAAATTACTAAAATTACACCTCTCTGTTCAGCAACTGTTCAGACGGGGTAGAGGTGTTTCTATTAGTGGCTGCAGAGCATGTGCTGCGTGCCTCAGCTTCCCTGCCCCAGACACCCATGGGAAGAACGAGAAAAAGGCTCTTCATTCCTGCAGCTCCAGTCCAGCCACGGCAGAGCACTTCCTTCTAGCTTGCTAGTTCTGCTTGGGATGATCGGTTTGACTTCTCTGCATTTAGTGTTCTTTTGGAGTACCTTGTTTGTTTTTGCTTTTTGCAGAAAATGTGTATAGTTCTCTTCACTTGTTTCTCTTGCTCAGAGTTGTGGCTTTAAGCTTGCTTAATTTCTCCATGCATAGTTTGAATGCGCTCATCTCGCTTGTTTGTTTGAGCAGTGTATGTAACCTGCTTGTCTGTGTCTTTTATCAGGACCTCAATCCTAAGGTAAGAAAGGAGCATCAGAGGAAGTTTCTGAACTACCTCTTTGACAGCTTTCAGTCCCTTCTCCTACCCAGACATGCAGGCTTGCATAAGGATGGGTGTACTCATCCTTTGGTGCCCAGGAAGAAGGAAAACATCTGACCAAGTTTGGTTGCTCATGTCTTGTAATCAGGAGCTGGAGAAGCTGGAAGTTTTCCAGGACTTCCTGGCCTGCAGGGAAGTTTTTTGGTAGCTTTGCGCATTTGACAATGATCTGTCTGACATGACATTATAGAATAGTGCTTCAGTGATGTCTAGGAAAAAGCGGACACAGTTTCAGCAGTTAGTCATAGTGCTTTTGATTCACGCCTAACGATGTCTGTTGCTAACGTACTTGCAGTCGGAGTCTTGTTACAAGAGCAAATCTGCGTTACTGCATCTGCTGTCTGCAGTGTGGAGAGGCTGTGGCTTGAGTACTCTGAATTATGTTCTAGCACAAATTTGAGGCCTCTCTTCAAATTGAAGTGACTTCCTTTTCTGCTAGTTGTGAACAAAAAATTAAACTGTCCAGTTTCAGCTCTCCCTGAGGCTCTCAAGGCACTTTCTTACTCCCTTGGTTGGACTCTCTCATTTCACAGATGGCTTGCCATTTTAGTCTTTGGCAAGAACAGCAGTGTTGAGATAAATTCTATGATGTGGATGTTGATCCCAGGGTTCAGTTCAGTATTTCTCCATGAAGTTTATTGTGCCATAGGCACTACTCAGACGACTGGCTGAAGACATTTTAGGACTTTAAAGAGCTGCATGCTCAGTGTCCATGGAACTTCCTCTCAAAGTGAAGGCAAGTTACGGGCTTGTGTTTGTTCCTCTTCACATTAGTGACCAATGAGGGACTTCAATCTGCCATGTCTCTGTGAGACGAGTTGCACAGCTGAAGCCTGTGCAAGCCTGTGCCTTCGTAGGAACTGCATCACCATGATAAACAAATGGCATTCTTACCCCACTGAATTTCTCATCTCAGCAGTCGCAGTATGGGAGACCATGAAGCAAGGTGGTTTCCACTGTTTCAGTGCGAGCAGTACTCAGACCTGTCCCATATGACCCGAACTGGGCCAAAGACCTTGCTGAGGAAGTCTGCTCTTGTTACAGCGTGAAGGAGGTGACATCCTCAGTTTTCCCAGGACCAGACTTTATAGCTGGTCCCTACTTTCTAGAAAATATGACCCATACACAGGACGCACAACTTTGCTTTTAGCTTTTCAGATTAGTGTCTCATCAAATAGGGGCTGTTTATCCCCATCAGTAGTTGTCACAAAAAAAGCAGAGAAATTGCTGATGTAGGCACTCACAGTCGCTCTTTTGTTGTGCACACAAGTCTTTGCCGAACCTGTTGGATGGTGTGCAAGGAACTGTAAGGCAATCTATATCAATAAAGTTGAATCTTCTTTAGAAATGGACTAAGATGTGGCTTGAAACTGCAGCATATTAAGACCCTGGATGTTGACCAAAATCATCAATGGTTACAGCATTCAGTTCTGTTCTGATGCACCTTCTTGCCTCTGTGATCTTCCCTGTTTCCGTAAAATAAGAAGGTTTTTTTTTTTATAGCCCAAATGCTCAAAGATTGTTTCCGTGTCTTCTCAGGGGAAGGGGATTTTGTTGCAGGTGTTGCCTTAAGGAAGGAACTGTTCTGGAGTTAAGATAACACTTTTATTTGCAAACCCTAGTTCAGGGTTTTCACCAAATGACTCAAGGTTAAAGTTGTTCCTCCACCTCGGGGTGGATTGTCTCTGTTCCATGGTAGAAGCCAGCACTGCAAAACAGGTATCAGTTTTTCTTAATCACTTTCGTTTTCAGGTTTTCATTATGTGCACACGTCTCACCTGCTCCCGTATCAGATGTCAGCATTCCCAGAACCCAAATTAACTCTATGTCCTGAGCAGTCAGGAGTTAACAAAAAGTCTCCTATAAGTACATCCAGCTGCTACTGTGAGATCTGGATTATCCATGATGATACCGGCTTATATGACTTCTTATGATGAATTATGAATTTGCACAAAAATTTTGAGCTTGCTACTACTCTGAATGTAAGCAAGTTGGCTGTAGAGTCACAGTCAAGTTTTAAATTCTCCTGAATGGTGACAATGTCCTTTGATGTTCAGCCTTTATCTAGACATGCAGGCGTATATGTATATCCCTGTCTCGAGAGGGGATCATGCTTAAGCAGTATCAGGTCACCATGTTTTTGTGTTACCACAGGAAACTCATCTGCATCCTAATGTGTGAAAGCTTTGTACAGTTGGAAATGCGTGCTAGGAACGCTGCACTCTATTTTGAGGCACTTTAGTCATGCCAGAAGCATTACTATGTGCAACAAATGCGATAGTGTTAAATTTACACAGCTGTGTTGGGCAGAGATCTCTGAAGTTACTGCCTGCACTGTCAATCTGCTGAATGGTGATACGTTTCCTAGGAGGCTTGAATGTCAGAGGGTCTTAGGCTGACGGACCCTGGGCAGGGAGGATATCCTGGATGGTATTTTTAACATTTCTCTTTCAGGGTCTCTTCCCCACAGTGACTCAAAGTCTGCCCTTGTGGATACACATGTGCATGTAAAGGCAAAGCCTTTATTACCTGTCAGAATACCTGAATTGATTCCTGTACTTCACTGCAAATTGACAATAAGAAGGATTTCCCACTAGTTTTTAAGGCCAAAGGAGCTTCCAGAACATCCTTTTCAGTAACTTTGGAAGAAGTGGATGCAGTCTTCTAGTCAGCGGCGTTCACCTTTTTTGATGCTGTTGCTATGTCCCCCGCGATCCAGAGAGGCAAGTCTCTCTAAAGTCTCCCTGTTTGCTCGAAACTCACCGCTTAGTTGCTGGACTGCTGAAGCTCTGGATTCCTTTACAAAGGCTTGCAAGGCATCTGATGCTTGTTCTGTTTCTCATCCTGTGTGACTAAGCAGAAGCCTCTATGCTATGCTGGGGACAGAGGCTTTGATGAGCTCAGTGCTTCAGCAGCTTCTGCAGGGTAGGTGTCTCAAGAGCTCTAGGCAGTGGTTTCGTAGTTACAGAACGTCTTTGTTCCTTCAGCCATTTCTGAGCCCTGAGACGGCATCTCTGGATGTATGTTTGCTGGCCTCAGTCCACGCCTTCTGTTGCTTTTACCTCACCTTTCCATCCTCTAGCTCAAGGCCAGAATGTCAGTTTCTATCATTGTGATATCAGGTAGCATTTTCTCCCCCCGCTCTCCTTCCACCTTTTTCACAAATCTTTACTGTTCATTGGCACCGTCTCAGTGACAGAATGAACACTTGCACCTTGTAGTCTTATAAGCAGTAACATTCCAAGGAATCATTCCCAGTTAATGAAACCTCTCACTGTAGGTTCGTATAAGTATGTGCTCATCTTCACTCTAAGTTGACCTCTTTAAGCTACCGTAATAAAGTGCCTTGTGTCTCCAACGCTATTCTTGCTTCTTGTTAGTATGATGCATCCTATAACCATCATAGCTCCAGATGTATCTTTGCTCACTGCTCTTTCCTGCCTTGCTGAGCTCAGGTCACATTGCTTTCATTCTTCTTTTTTTCACCATCCTGTTCTTCACAGTTTTCCTTTCACCCTGCTGTCCTGTATGATTTGCTATGGACCTAAATCTTGTCCTCTTACACTGTCACCATTTATGTATTCTTCCAGGAGCAGAGCTCTTCTTGTCTAGTAGGGGTTGAAATAGCCATGTCAGCCTCCAGCTGAATGGCTGTACTCTGTGGCCAAGGAAGGTGATGCACTGTGGTCTCCACATGAGAGGGAACCTAACTGACCAGTAGCTGTCCTCCACAGCTAGTCTGCTGAGCATTTCCAGGAGCCAGAATAAGGCCCAGGGCCGAGGGGAGAAAGCAAAGCAGAAGAGGGAGGGCTATAAATGGGTAGAATGAGGGAACAGAGGACAGAGGGAAGAGATGGACCTTATTCCCACCCTTCTGCAGCCTCTGCCGCTAATTGCTAGCCAATAATACGTCAGCATGGTTGAAGCTTAATCTCTATCTTTTGTTGCCTTCCTTGTCTTTAGGGGTCTGATAACCTTGGCTCTGTCTTTGCCATGGTCTGAGTGCAAGCATACGGTTAGGTGTCGGGCAGCTGACAGGATATAGCAGCTTGTTGCAGCTGTTGTGACTTTTATCTGGCAATGACCATAGCCAGTGCCTCTAATGCACACTTATAAGGGGCTGCCTATGGAAATGCTTTTGTAGATTATTACAAAATGATTCTACTCCATGTATGGAGCTGCATCTCACACCTAATGCAAGACTGAGAACAGGTATCAAGCCAAGCCTGTAAATCTCTCAAACCATGTTAAAAATCACTGTAGCGATAGGTTGATTCCAGGTTCCACCTGGAGCACGATTCCAGAGCAGAAGGGCATAGCTAGGAGCCAGAACAACCCTGCAGACAGAGTGATGCTTGTGCATCTAGAAGGGGTGGTAGATCATCTATTTGTAGGTTAGACCATTCAGCCTCACCTTTTGAAAATGCTGCTGTCCTGGGTGAAGAAACTTTTTCTGCTTCATTTAGTCACCACTGTCACCCTGGCATATGTCGGCAGGTGGAAGGAGCTACCTTGCTTGAGCAGCCTCGATTTGCCAGCCTCAGTTTTGGTTTGCTTGCCAATAGCAAGTGGGTAGCAACAACTCTGCATGTGCAACAGATTGCAGGACAGTGGGGATGTCTGTTCTGTCACACAGATAGCTGGCTGGTCTGCTTCCTATGCTGCTAATTTAGTCCATAGAAATGACCCCAAAACTAGTAACAAAGCAGAAATGGTGTCCCTGTTGGCTAAGGAAACATGGCCACCAAGAGAGAAGACTTAACCTCTCTAAGTTTGTGTTCTGAAAGTGGGTGGATAGCCTATTTGTTCCTGAGTAGGAAAACAACACTCTTTCGTTGTGGGTATTCCAGAAATTCTGAAGATTTCCAAAAGATTTTAGTCCAATTCCATGATTCAGTTTTCACCATAAACAACATCTTAAAAAACCATGCAGACATCACACACCCGTACTGGCTACCTCTTATTTTCACGCTTTAGGTTTTTAAACTGAAATGCCTTAAATATCAGGAGTTAAAGTTTTGAGGTTTTTCAGACCAGGTAGGTAACATAATCCAGTTAAACAGAGACAGAGCACTGGTGTTGCAAATGTTGAGTATTAAATTTAGCATGAGTCATGCCATCCTGCTTATTAACCCGTCTTCCTTCTTAGTCACTCAGCATAACTGTTCCTTCTCATCTCATCAGGGAGCAAACCTTTCCATCACCCTGGCCTGAACCTGGGAATAGTGCAGACAGTCCACAGCATATTCCACCTTCATGAGCAAATGTAAATCTTCGATAATGCTGTGGCGCAATGAATAAGTAATGCTCCTTACTGCCTTTGCTCAGAGTGCCAGGGCCTTGAAGAATATAGAGTGGTCGCTGTGTAAATGTACTGAATTATACATTTTTCGAGCTGATGATGAGCATCCAGCAAACCCTGTCTGAGTTAGAGGCTGTTTTTTCGGTGGGGCTCTCACCCTTTCATTGGTAGAAGTAGGATACACTGCACTTGAGAAAATGTGAAGTGGGCTGGCTGTCTGCTGACACTCTGCTGAGCTCCGCAAGAATGCCGTGTTACTTGCAGAGACCTCACTCAGAAGCCATGCCTACCTCACTCAGAAGCCGTGCCTACAACTGTCTGCATCTCCCACATTTTTACCTCATGGGCATAAAACAAGTAATCAAAGAGGGGGGAAAAAGTCCCCTTGTCATTCTATCTGCAAGTTTCCAAACCAAAATATGCATATGCAGCTCAATTGTTGGTTTCTTTTTTCCAGCTTGTTATTAACATAGCTAGCTGCTAGCATAGCTGTGGGACAACAGCCACATAAATTTTGCCAGACTTTGGAAATTATTTTCTTATGGCCTGCAGAAATCAGTACTACCAGACTTAAAGTCATGATACACATTCAGAAACAGCTGACAAAGTAAGAAATCCGATGACTATCAGAATTATAGGAAATTCTGCTAACAGATAAAGATTCATGGGATGTTTTCCATTTTATGCCAATTTCCCAGGTGTTTAAATGTGTATACTGAAGTAATCACATTGCTGGGGGAGTGGAGGCTGGAACCAGCATATCAGCTTTTGAGTAAGGAGACTAGCCACCTACCCACTCTTTCTAGAAATGCAGGTGATGTTCTTTGAAAAGAACAAAGAGAGAAGGAAGTGTTTCAATTGAGTCTCAAGTTTATTTCTTCACCTACTAAAGATTTTTTTTTTCATTAATGGGAGGATTATTTGGCAGGGGCATGCCCCTGAAGGGAAAGTCCTGGTGTAGTGTTTACATGGGTGACAAGCCAATGTAAAACTGTGCCACTCAGTATCATTGCTATATTAGCTGCATAGTCAGAGCTCATTGCTTTTAAAAAATCCAGCATTGCCTAGTGAGGGAAAAAAACCCCGTGCTAATTATTTCCTATTAAAAAGGAATTTTAGAAATAAAATCCTGTGATTTCAGCAATCAATTTATTAAATCTTACATGACTGTGTATAAGAAAAGACTTTATATAAAGTGCTTTCTAAACTAATCCTCAACAGAAAGCTCTTTCACATCTGCTGGCTGCTAAGAATACTTCTGAGTCTTTCGTAAATCTAATCCTGTCTGGATTTGACAGGATTATATGAAGGCAAATATAAAGAGCCAGACGATTAGCTTTTCCTAAATCTTTCAGAACTTCAGGACAGTGAAAATGGAAGTAGGAAATTTGTAAAGAAATTAAATTACTCTATGGAAAATCTTTTTTTATTTTGAAATGAAATTGATACGATTCTAGAAAGTGATTTGAAGGAAATGCCCCTTCCTGTGCAAACTAAACATTCATGAATGGCAACAGAACGAGGGCATGCTCGTGCCAAACCACTCCTGACCCAAGTTAAACAGACATAGCACTCTCTTTGATGCTTCCAAAAAGATATTAAATTTATTTATATGCTAGCTGCTTCCATGACCTCTGACTATTCTTTTGAGAGAGATCCTTTTTTCTCTTCTATTTTTCATGGTCCATGTAAGGCTTTAGTTTATACAGGAGAGAACTATTCACTGAGAATCTCAGAATCTGGCCTGTAAGTGATAGAATTATAAAAGATTCACTGTAGAAGACAGAGTTCTTTGCAAATAGCTGTGTTTGTATTACACATGTTCCATATATTTTTCTTTAAAGCTGCTTCTCTGTATGTAATTGTAAGTAGAACAAGGCAAACGGGAGGTGCCAGCAGTGTATGATGTATTATCAATCTTAGCGAGCAGCAGCCTGTTAAAACATCTGTGTACAGAATAAGAAGTTCGTAAATTGGGCATATGTGTGTTTATATGCTTGTGTGTCTGAGTATTATTGAAATGTCTCAAAGCTTTAGGATTTGAACAAAGGAACATAAAAACATATGATAAATAGTTAAGTGCTTTTCTTGTCATACAAAGGCCCTTTTTTGCATAATGATCGTGTTATGAATGATATGTAACGCTTCTGTTTAAAAATGTGGAAGACATTACATAAATGCAATATAAAGATGAAGTATCTTAATGAAGTAATTATGAAAAATGTACACCTTAAAGGCTAAATTTTAAAGCGTATTTACACTGGTTGGCAAATTATAAATAACAGAAATATTTTATTTAGATTTGTTTTTCACTCCACATATCTGGCAAATATAGAACTTGTAAATTTTGCGTGCTGCATCAGCAAGCTTTTCAGCATTATATAATAAAAAGTTAAACTTCTGATGAACCTCATTAGCTCTCTCATGGTCTGTTCACTTTTGCTTAACTTCTTTGACCAGTTTTTGTATTGCTTTATTTTTGGTCGTTTTAGAACACTGGATCAAACCCCCAGACAGTGAATCCTAGTCTAGTTGCGCTGAAACTGTGGGAGCAGTATCTGTAAATGATGAAAAGCTGGCTACAGTTACTTTTCAGGGGAGAAATGGTTTCCTAAACCACTTCATTAAATATTTGCTGGCTTTGGACTAATCCAGAATTTTGTTATGCGTGTTTTTTCTTATGAACTTGATTATTCACAGTTCAAAACCCAGTCACCATGGACAATGAGTTACAGAGACTGAGTGCCTGAATCACTTCAATGTACCGCCTTTCTTTTTCGAAAAAGTACCTGGGTGTGTGATACCAGCAGACTGGAATATCCTTACCTGAGCGAGTACCCAAATGCTGCGCCGTGTAAAACAGGATACCGTCTGGAGACAGAGGCTGGAACTGTAGTTTGATATGGGTCTTATGCCGGATAGAAAAGGGTGCAAATGACATCCATGATGATTCATTACTTCTGAAAGATGGATCACTAATGGAAATATCTGAAAAATAGAAGAGGAAATGTCTTCCGAAAGATATTTTGAGAGGACCGCGTTGTTATGGCACCGGTTGTCTACAGTTATTTTGTATAGTTCATAAATCCTATACATAATGCTTCCAATTCTCCCTTTCCCAAGACAAGAAATAACCTAGATACAGAATAAAACTTAGATAATAGAAAATTAATGCCATTTTGTCTTCTGTGTGCCTTATTTTCATTAACAATCAAGCCCATAGTTGTAATGCAAAATGAATGTGGTCTTGTTAGTGTTCATTTTCAAATAAATGTTAGTGTAAATTTTACATTGTTTAAAAATTCAAATGCAAAATACTTTTGCAGAAATTAGAATAAACATTTATTTCTGCACCATACACATGAAAACTTTAGTGGAGAATTTTTAATGAACTGCTTTTTGTTGTAAGAATGTACGTTTTAAGTGGAATATGTTCATTAATTGCTGCTGAAATTTGTTTTTAGGATAACCATACTGAGATGCTTGATAATGCAAATTGTCCTATCTTATGCTGAAACAGAGCACTTTTCCACAATTACGGTGAATATACAATGTACGCTTTTGAACTACACACAGCTTCATCATTCTGTCTCACCACTTCTCTCAGTGCTGATTGTTCATATACCCCTAAGAGACTGGACTGGTTAAACTTCCTTCAGCCACCTGATAAATGATTATATTTTTCTATGCTGTTTTTGTCACTTGAAACGGTTTCCAATTTTTCCCACTATAATGATGTTAAGTATTTGAGATATAATTATGTTAGTTATTAGCTAATTCATGATCATGCAGTTGTTAGTTTGCTGTATTTGTGGATTTACTGGAAGAAGTCAAGCTATTTAGATGTGCAGGGTACATTTAGACCCGTGTGTGATAAGCCCTTTTTACTACATAATGAACAGCGGTACTAAATGCCTGAACTCTTAAGTGCTGCCCCCCTCACTTTTCAGTTTTCGTGCTGAAGCTCTGCTGTTTCTGTTCTTAGAGGCTGACATCTTTCTTCATTTTGGTACTCCCAGTTTCATAGTTTTATAGTAACTTGCTTTCAGTCGAATATACCTTCAAGTATATACCTACCTCACAGTGCATTCCTAGGCAACCTTATGCCATCTTTCCACACTCAGATTTTCTGAATAGCATCTTCCCATCCAGTTGCACCTTATATTGCCTGTCATCACAGATGGGCCTTAGTTATTAGACTGGTATACAGTCAAGGTGCTGCAAGACTTTGTCTGTTTGTCACACCGCCTCTGTCAGAGTAGGATTCAAGGTGTTCTTGATGAACTGTGTCCAGCGGACCGGTGCGCCGTTATACAGGATCCAGCTCTCTTGCCTGTTACCAGCATCATGGCTTGAGGATGCCTCTTGAACGGGTAGTAACAATACAGCTGGCCTTCTTGTTCGTTTCCCCCCACTAGATCACAGTTAATACTTCTGAGGGAGGTGCATGGATTTAACCTCAAAAATTCTCAGTAAGTCTAAAAGTGAATTCTGATCTCTGGAATATCAATTGTAATGGATTTGTGAAATGCTCGAGTGATCAGAATCAGGCTTTTGATGAGCTGTTACTCAACCTGTGTATATATTCTCATGCAAATGCATTACATCATTAACAAATCACTCCCATCCTAAGCATCATAATAGCTGTTATCATACCAAGGCTAGGCAGTGTCTGTAGTTATATATTGCATAATATCAGAAATGCGATGTTCCTGGCATCTATATTTTAAGGCTGACAAATAAAAATGGTTTTGAGAGTAGCAATTACCTTGGAAGATAAATAGTAATGAAACTTGATAAACAGATTAGGTGATTTAATTTATATCACTTAAACTTATTAACACTATCAGGTACAGAAGACAAAATAATACTTAATAATTTTCATATAGATGTTTGGGTGCTCGTATTTTTTTTCAGAAGGTGAGAGAAAATGGTCTCCATTAAATAAAGATGTAATCCCTATAGTGATGTTGTCATATTTAAAAATCACTCAGAAATAATAAATCATTTTGTACATAGACATTTTTGCTTTATGCATCATTTGGAAGTCAGTCTTCTCTTAGCGAAATTTTGCACACTGAGACTTACGTACGGAGGAACTGTGCCACAGTGGTTAATCTTATATTAAAATATGCTGCTGCTTAAAAGGCCATACCAGGTGAAGGTTGCAATGAGACATCTGAAAGTCTTCATGTCAGATTCAGTTTCACTTTGTCAGTGTAGGTAATTCGTTACTGCTTATGAAGGAAGCATGGACAATGACCAGTGTGAAAGCAAAATGTTCAGCTGCAGCAGGATTGAAATGCTGCACTGCTTATTGTTGGAAGCTATATGAAAGGAAGATTGCTGTGATAAAAAGCCTTGGAGCAGAGAGAGAGAACAAGGATGAAAAAATATGATTTTGTAGTATCACTCAGAGAATGAATTAAATCCATGGCTTTACATTACAAACAGAGTATTAAAAAAAACACACACATCTCCAGGAGGTGTCAGAATGCTTTAAAAAGGAGGTTTTATCCTGATTTATAGATATAAAATACTCAATTTATTTCATTCTGAAACTTCCAATATGCAAATATTTTATTCCTATTTTGCTAAAAAAGCGGTTTTATTCCCAATAAATAGATCTGAACAAAAGTCAGAAAACAACATATTTTGTCACAATGCAGTAGGACTAACTACAGAAAGTACTAGAATGACTTCTAATTTTCTTGTAAATTATCTGTAGATTCTGTAAATATTGAATATATGCATGGAAAAGATCTGACTTGACAGGTACATGGAAATGTGCGCTCCTATCTCAGAACAGAATGCTTTAACTCTACTGCAGTGCACAGAGATGATCAGTACAAAATTTCATTTTTGCCAAATTGCATCTATAGATAAACTTTTAAGGTGAAGGATAAGACAATTTAAGCTTTTCAATTTGCTTTTGTGGCAGGCATATGCAAAACTAACATGTCATGTCAAATGCTGAGGTACTTTACTGTTGTTTTCTTGGCAACAAACATTTTTTCCCCACCTAACATAAAAAAATAAGAAGCTTAGCTAAACTTGCACAAGACAGTTCCTGTATTACATATGCTTACTCCAGAGGATCTTTGCTAAAACAAATGAGGTGAATGGATGCCTCTAGCAATCCTATAAGCTAAGTTTGTAGGATTTGTGCTGTGTAACTACTACATTACTTACTAGGCTGCTCAGCACTGTGTGTTGCATTGTAAGCACAGCAGCCATTTAAGCAAGTATTTCCGTTCTGTATCTGATTAATGACTCACTTTTCTAAGCTGAGTACTAGCATCTGATGAAGCTATACATCTCTAAATGATACCGAGAGAAACTCTAGATCCCTTTAGACGAGTTAGAGCTGTGGGAACACGAAGTTCCTGCAAGTACGATTGCTGAAGTGAACTTTTCTTTCCCTCTGCTATGCATTAATACCTTTCAGATTCTTCCTGCTATCCCCATTTCATCAGCCCTGTAATGCTCACACATCCCATATCTGTTGTTATGAACAAAGCTTTCTAGGTTATTCTTGCAGCTGAGTCCCCACCATTGAAGCAGAAGTGCTTATACACATCCCAGTCTACATTTTGATGGCATTACATTTTGACAGTTTCTTCGAGCAGCTTGTTGCCTCAGAACTTTCAACAAGCCCATGTTGCTATTCAGCATGTCAAGGAAACTTTCAGTGGAAAAGTAAAACAGTCAACACGAAAAAACCGAGCTCCATCTGCAAGGCAGAAGCACAGAGGCTGTGGGAGCAGGGATGGGCCACGCAGCAGGAATACAGAACCAGCACCCGAGTTGAACAGGGATGGAGGCAGGAGTCGAAATGCAGCAGGGGTTGAAACTGGCAAGGGATGTGAAGGCAAACAAGGCCTTCCAACAAGAAGGCTAAGGAAAATGTGAGGCCACTCCTCACAGGGAACCTAGTGCCAAAGGATATGGAAAAAGCCAAAATACTTCGAACATTGTTTGGCTGATTTTTTTTTTTACTTGGTAAAGCATGATCAAGCCTCCCAAGAGCTGGGAGCCAAGGGCCAGGAGTGATATAACCCGGCTGGCGGAGCAGGGGTCTCTCCAGCCAGGACCTGCCCAAGTGAGGTGAGCGTGACAGGCCTGGGGAGAGCAGCCAGGTCAGCTCCACCAGCCAGATCACCAGGCAGGTCTGCAGTGATGGGGTGGGTGTTAAGGTCAAGCCTGCATGTCAGTCTGTGGGTCAGAGCCTAGGTCCAGGCCAACACGGCCAGGCAAGGCATGGGTGAGGGTGCTGCTGCAGAGTAGTCCAGTGAGGGAGCAAGGACAGGAGCCTCTATTTAAAAGCTGCCCCTGAAGCAATGCAGGAGCAAGCTCCTGCTGGGGCTGCTCAGCAAAGCTGTCTGTGAGACCAGACGTGTGCCCCAGCTCTTGGCTGGCTCTGAGAGCAAGCAGACCAGCCCTCAGGAACCGGTGGGAGCTTGCGCTCAGGGCCCTGGCACTTACTG
>Ga0181612_143276_pt1 | contig 16041 bp, 3 predicted proteins | sample HoacroProtozoa21_FD_119630 | JGI IMG/M metagenome (GOLD analysis project Ga0181612, IMG submission 119630) | Hoatzin crop microbial communities from Cojedes, Venezuel. Combined Assembly of Gp0051906, Gp0051904, Gp0051908
CAGAGGTCCCTTCCAACCCCGAACATTCTGTGATTCATGTGTATCGAGTTATAGGACCTGCACTGCACCACCATACCAGCTGGGTATTTGAGGAATCTGAAAAGTACAGGTCTTTGGATGCCTGCTGGTCATAGGGAATGTCTGTTTGTGGAAAAGGATTGCATTTGTTAACAAAGGCTTGTGGTGGGGCAGGGTTTTTTTTTTTACTTCTGAAGGCTTGTAGTAGAATTGCTAGCATCAATTCTCACTTACAGATTGGTATCCAACACTGTATGCAGTATTGTGTACAATACTAAAAGGAACTTAGTGGGCTGAATGCCTTCTAAATTCAGTATGCGGTTCTGATTTGCTTTATTTTTTCTTACGCAGAAGAAAACCAACCAAATGTTCAGAATAAAGCTGAAACTCGTCCAAAGCTCACTGAAGAAGTACAAGGTATGAAGGCTGATGGGACTAGGATATTTAGTAAAGCAGGATACAGGAATGACAGAGTGAGTAAAGGTCTTCCACCTGAGAGCAGTGAATGCCCAGGCGTAGACACAGTCATGGCCAGAGCTGGGATTTCAGAAACCAGCATGTTAGATGTGTTAGAGCCTTTAAGTGTCACGGACATTGAATCAGCCACAGAGCATCCACAAGACACGGATGAATATAGTGGGTTGAAAGTCCATATGGCCATGCAGTTGAGAACAGGGGGTAATGTTGTATCTATTTTGGAGGCTAGGGACACAAAGTTACCCAGACATAATCCTGTTAATGATTTGAGTACATCACTTGCTAATTGCCAGACTTATCAGCAGGATGAAGAAAACAATGCTCATGACTCCTGTACTGGTCCCATAACTAAACATAATGACCCTCATAGGTTGCCATCAGTAGAAAGTTGTAGAACACTCTCCACAAGAAGTTCTGAAGTTTTAGTTTCGGTTCTGAAAAGCAACCGTTATCTGGACTTTAGAAATATGCCACTAGAAAACAATAGTACTGCAGTCTGTGGAATTATCAGTGAAACCCCAAAAAAGTATCTTCCCGAAAACGTCAAAAGTCAGACTCGTGATCATGGAACTGAGTTTGTAGAAACTCAAACCTCCACATCCGTACCGGTAGAGCATATGTCAGTGGTAAGGAGCAAAGGATTATGTAGTACTAAAATTGATCATAGGCAAGGAAGTGCTAGTATAGGTAAGTCATACGGCTCTGAATTTGAAGAGGCTGCTAAAGTCTGGAGAAAAATTGCTGTGGGAGATAACGTTGAATTTGGTAGCTGGCCTGAAGCTCAAGAGGGTGCTAATTCTGAGCATTGTCATTCTTCAGTTTTTAGTTCTGTTGCTTCATCTCCTGAGGAGTTCTCAAAAGAAAAATTAAAAATGGTCCCATCAGAAGGTGATAAGTTGAAAAAGGAGCAGTGGCAATTCTCTGTCAGTGATCTATGCAGGGATGAGATAAAAGCAAATAATCTATTGATGGAAATAAGCAGTGTTGCTTCCCATGAAATTGGACAGACAGACATGTGCTTTTATAATACCTCCAGTAAAAGTTCTCCTCCCCGTAGCCACAGCTGTCTGGATCTTAGTATCAAGCTAGAAAAAGATTCACCTGAAGCACAACTGCTTGAAAAGGAATCTGAGCGTAATACAACACCAGGAGAGTTGGCTGACAGTTTAGTTGAAGCTACAGAAGCTAGTAGTAGTGACAGTTTGTCCCCTGGCAAAGAGACTAATTTAATTTATACACTAAATGTACCTCTGCCTCCTGTTGCACAAATATCAAGAGAACCTCATCATAATGAGCGTCCTCCTTGTACTGCTAATGAAGTTTCAAGCAGGGACAAGGCTCAGGATGATCTCTCTGGAAAAGAATCAGTTGGTGCTTCTGGAACAACAGGGGAAGAAATTGCTGAAATTGTGCTTCATAAAGACAAATTCAAGTCTTCGGCAAGTTCCAGGACTTTTGATAACCCTAATATGACAAGCAAAATTTCCCAAAAGAACGTGAAGTCTTCGGTGGGAAATATAGAGAGTGTGGTCACTGGTTTAGAAAATGAACATAGTGACATAGAGAGTTGTAATAGTCAGAGCATAAAAAACCAGGGTACAGCTGCCAGTACTTCCTGTGTTTTATCAGGGAGTTCACGTGTAGATGATGTTCTTCCGAACAGTCATTCTTTCGATGTTGATAAGAAGATTGAAGAAAATGATAGTTTGGAAGGAGAAGCTCCAGCTGGATATAATAGTAAAAAGGCAATCATCTTTCCAGAAGCACGCTTCCCTTTGGCATGTGGATCTCTTCCTTGTGAAGATGACTGGGGCAACAGAGGTGTAGATCTGCATGGGATAAATTACATTTCCACAGCAAAAAACATGTTTGGCTCAGCTTATACTGCAGAGAAGTCTATTGCTACCTTGCTAGGAGATGGGATTTCAGATAAAAATATGGAAGCTGTGAAACAATTTGATCTTTGTAAAGTAACAGATGGCAGTGAAATCGTTTGTGACAAAGATGGGGCAAAAGAACAAATTGGCGTGTGTGCTCTCCAGACAGATGAATTTGATAAAATAAGAACTGTGGATTCTCCAAAGGCTCCTGAAGGCAATCAGAGAAATAAGACTAGTGAACAGCTATTAGTCAGATATTTGAACAAAAAAAATAGTGTTCGTAATTTTGGATTTTGCAACTCTCCATTAGGCCCAAAGAAGAGAGAACTAGGCATGTGTGAGAAGAAAGAAGTGTCATCACTCGCAGCTAATCCCTCGGAGTGTAGAGCTTCAGTCTGTGATACGTGTCCGTTACTCAACAATGTGAATATTCAAACACAACATGCTAGCCAAACAGAAAAGACCCTTTGTCCAATGGAAAATCAGTGTCTTACGTGTCAGAGTGAGTGTGATGGCCCAGTTCCAGGCAGCAAGCAACATTTAGAAAGTTCAACCAACCAACCAGACACTGGCTTACAAACTACAGCTACGTCTGTGGAAGAAACCAAAATATCAATTGGCTCCAGTCAAAGTGAAGAGATACTGTTCAAGACGGGTGATGACATGCCTCTGATAGTTCATAAAGACGCAAGAGAAGACAGTTCTAAAGCAACTCCAAAAGAGAATGTAGTGGATTTGGACTCTTTAAATGGTGTGAGAAATGAAGACTGTTCAGGATATATGGGCTTCGTCAGTGACCGAACTGAGGAGAAGACAATCAAACTAAAAGAACAGGAGAATGGATGTAAAAGAGAAGATAAAGGAACTGTTGAAGAAAGCTTTTCTGATAGCAAATCGCATTGCTCACAGCATGCTTGCTTTATCAAATGTGCAAAAGAGAAAGCAGAGCTAGTGTTTGCAGGAAGCAAAACGCAGCAATCTTTGCCAAAGGTGAAGTTGTTAGTGGAGGACCAGGAAAATACAGTTAGTGCCCCAGTTTTGCCCTTCTCATCAATTCATGGGAGTCTGTCATATAAGCCAGAAAATATGAATGTCCTTTCAGAGACAGAAAACAAAAAAAGTCTGAGAATAAAATCTATCTTAAGTAACTCTTGCCCGCAGTTAACATTTGAGCCTGGTAAAGACACTGATGCTCAAAAGGGTCTAGGTCCTTCCCATTTCGGAAAGTTTAACATCCGAGAATCTTTTAAGGTGGCTCAGGCAGAGTCAGAAACACCATCAGCTCTGAACTTGGGACTCTCTCTGCCTGAGAAAGAAAACCTTTATATGTTGTCTGAGAATACACAAATAGGTAATTGTGATTCGTCTTCAGACGAAGTTTTTAGAAAAGATTCTTCAGTGACAAAGCCTCTTTCTGTAACAATGTCTCTTAAAAGAAAAGCCAGCAATACTGAGGTTCCATCTTCAGGGAACGAAACGGCAGCTAGCTTTCTGCAAGGTGCAAAAAGCTCAAGAGGTTGTGCACACAGCAAAGAAAGTCTGAGAGATGAGGGGCATAGCATGCTGACTGTAAAAGGCATGGATGTGACCCCACCAAAAAGTACTCACTGTGGAGAGAAGTTTAACAGTATACGTGTAGAAGAGAAGATGGGAAGAGAAGTAGCCCCTAGAAAAAAGTTGCCCATAGATTCTTTTCTTGATGGAGAAGATTGTCTATGGGCCTTGTTAGAAGATTCAAAAGAGTCTGGTAGCAAAATAGTCCCTCTCAGTACTGAGAATTATGGAAATGCTTTGGAAGAAATCCCAAAATCTAACCAAAATGATCTTTCAAAAGAAAGAACAAATACTACAAAGCTCACAAACTTAGCAGCTACCAGTCTGCTTTCAGAAATGGTGCATGGTTGTCAAGCTGAAGATGCGTCTGATGCAGAAACTTCACGAGAACTGCAGTGGAATACAACACCCACATTTTATCCATGTAGGAGTATATCATCAAACAGTTGCGAAGAATCATCCCCAAACTGTGTGGTTTGCAGTGGAGTATGTGTGCCTTACAAATTAAACGCACAGAGCAAAGATAACGTAAAGGAGATTACAGAAGGCCTGGACGCTATAGCAACTTGTTCTGTTTGCAAGGAAAATGAGGCTTTAGATTCAGAGAGACTTGATGACATGCAGAAATGTCAGGTACTTAAACGAAAGAAGAAGTATGTGAAGATGGAAGTACATCTGTCAGACAAGGCACAACAAGAACAGAAGTCAGAATATCAAGAGAAAGCAAAAATCACACTGCAACCAAGTGTACTGCATAGTTCTGAACTCTTATGCAGCTCTTCAAATGAGTCGGTGACATCAAGAGATACAGAGTTTGAAGGTCCTTCAGAGGAGATTTTTGCTGTCAGAAGCAGTGAAAATAAACTATGTAGCACTTTACAAGAAGTCAAAAGGCCAAAGATTACCACAGATATTGTGAGTTCACAGTTTTTGAAGACTCAGGATTCAGAAGTGGAAAACCTGAACCTTAATTTAGGGCGTGATAGGATCCCTGGTGCCTTTGGAACTACAAATAAACTAAGAGGACCTCTTCCATTAAAAATACAGCCTGGAAGGACATGCAAAAAAGTTCCCACATCGTACCAGCTAAAAACTGTAAGAAAAAGCAAAAAAATCAAAAGTTCACCTTTTCTTGAGATCCCCCCAGAAATTCTCCCTAAGCAGGAAAACGCACTTCTCGAATCATTGTACCTTCCATCTAAACCAGCGACAATGGAATCGGAAGCAGCCATGAGTTTTATGCATATGCCAAGGCAGAGGGCCAAGAGGTGCAGTTCGTTGAACAGCTTGAAGCTTAGAAAATGTACCAAAGAACGAGCACTGTTGAGCAAGCTGTCTGCAATGGCTAGCAAACTCCTGGAACCTGCCAAAAGTATCCATAACTTAGAACCTCTGCCATATTCTTCTGAAATTCTTCCAGTGGGTGAGAGGTACAGCCAACGTAGATCTAAAAATCTATTGGAAGCCTTTTCTTGTGTTAACAGGAACGTACACTCACGCTGGGCTGACAGTTGGTGCACCAAGATGTTCAACTTTCAGCCTTTGGCACTTTATCCTGTAGAATCTACCAAAATACTTTTTTCAGACTTGAGCCACGAGCCTCCAGCCTCTCTCTTGGATACCCCAGTTTTCCCAATTTCTTTTCATGTACAGTTGGACTCCAGTCCTGTGACAGTCCTCACAGGGATTACATCCCAGCACTCTGTACATTGCAGACCAGTTTTGGGAGAAATGCCAGCATCACCTTCACAGTGGACTTTTTCTTTTCTCCTGTCTCAGAGCTGTTCAGATACAACAGCTTTCATGGAAGATTCCAGTCTAAATAATGAGCTGCATTCTTCTCTCTCTGTAACAACCCCACGGGCTGCTGCCTTTCATCCTGACTGTGGAAGAAATGCCATAGCTGAAAGAAGAGGAGGTTGCTCTATGCTTGGCCTTCACACAGTGTTAGCGCTTTCTTCCCCTGGATGTTACAGGATTTGGACGAGAAGAAGAAACTTAACCAGTCATATTCCTACCATCCAGAGACTACTGATGTCGCAATTCGCACAGGGTTTGAAAGGGGCAAGGTATCCAACTTCTGTATCGGACGACCTCGTCTCTTCATTGCCATACTCACTGGGCAGGGTGCTATCCCTATGGAGCCAGCATGGTCCTTCTGCCTGTCCCTCCGAAATCACTCCTCTCCATTCCAATCACTGCAAGTGGCAGCCAAGTGTGGGCATCGAGAACAGGTAAAACCCATCAACTTATTTCCGAGATTAAATATGTATAGGGTATGTACTTGCTCCTTTTTGGGAGGGAGAGGGTAATGGCAGCTTGCATTGGAGGGTCAGTTTCCCCTGTTCCAGATCTACACATTCTGCTCAAAAAATGGCTCAACATGGAAGATTCTTCCCTACGGAACAGTCTGTTCACTGAATTTAAATATATTTGCCTTCACTTCTTTAATACTATCCTGTTTTGGCAGAATGGCTAACTCTATTTTCTTCTCCCTTGCAAAATATACACACCATGCATCAGAATATATAATGCAGAAAGGTGAGCTACTTCATTAGGTCTATTCAGAGTGACTGCAGAACAACTGGATTTCTGAGGTAGGAAAGTTTTTTTCAGAGGTCTGAGCCACAAGTGCCACTTGGCACCACTGTAAAATGCTCGATATCAGATTAGGAAGAATCCTAAGGGGTGGGGGGTGGCATTCAGTTAAATTTTTAATTATATTCTGTGACTGTTCCATGCTAATTGACACCTCTTCATGTATGCTGTGCCTTTTGATAGTATGTGCCCAATGTATTGCTGGCACAAGCAAGTGTAGCTGCAGTTCAGGTTGGTAAGGAATTTTTGTGTCTGTATCATTCTCGTTATGCGTGGGAAGAGGACAGAAATCTACTCTGCATATTAAATTTAACTGCTATCGGCATTTGAGATTTTTTACTAGAAACAGAATGAGAGAATAGGTTGCTAGCTCTGTTACAGGATTTTTGCATGCTGGCAAGCAAAGATTTTTTGCCCTTTATGCCTCAGTGCCGTGGGGCGGTTCAGTCCTTGATTTTACAGTCTTGAGCTTCCTGGACAGAGTATAGCCTCATAAGCACTGTAGACAAGTCAGTTTGATTAATTCTTTTGTTTAATATGGCAGTCTCTCAAGAACTGTTGAATTTGGTTTATCTGATGTCATAGCTTGACATGCGTATAACCAAAAATCTTGCCAGATAACTAATGCTGCATTGTGCTTTGTATAAACGGATAGTATACCTGAAAGTTTAAGTGTATCACTTGTTAGTATAAATTTTAATGTCTACCAAAGGTGTGAGTGAGCTTATGAAAGTACTACTCCGTTCTGGGAGCTGTCTGCACTAAAACAATGAAGTTGAATAATGACATAGAGACAACTTTGCAGCACATCCTATTAGACCTGCATTCTTTTTCATTCCATATGAGTCAATATATCAGGCTGAATTTTCTAGTGTACAAATTGGTATTCTGGAAGCAATCATACCAGTAAACTACAATTTGAGCACTAAATTTAAAAATAAGACGTTGTTGCCATTCTTTAAAAACAAACACCTTTTTAAAACTTCCTTCTGTGTATGAGGTGAATTTATTGTTTTGTATTGGTGAGGGGTATTATCCTTGACTGGGAGATCAGAGCTGACTTACGCTCTCGTGTTTTCTTCCATACTTAAGTCTGCAGACTCCTAGGCAGCTTGTTAGAGCATATCCAGTTAGCTAAAGTATAAGAGGATTTAATTCCTTGATGTAAAGGGTAATTTGAAAACCAAATGTTTTGCTGTGAATGATTTTTATCACAAAGGGACAGAAGCCAAATCAAACGTGATCACTTGAAGTGAAAAATAACCCAAAGTTAAAATAGTCTGAAACTCAGTTACTTTTATCTCTAAAATACCTTACAAATATGCGTGTAAGGTATACTGAATTCTTCTACCCTACTCTTATTTTCTTTAAAGTGAAGTTTTTGTAGCATGCACTGAGTTGAAAACAATATTTGCAGAAGTTTAAAGAAATGCAGCAAATCCATTCCTACAACGGTTAAGCGAAAATAAATATTAAAGGTTTGGCTATAAACCAACATAAAGAACAAAACCAATACATTTTAAATATTTAACACCATTTGGGATTCCATGTTGTTGAAGATGGACAACCTGTTCTCATCAAATAATAATTCTTTTTTTAAAGGTATTAACAGGAACAGCGATAAAAGGATAATTCAGCAAATCTCTCTTAAATTTGTGTGTACTCAAAAAAAAATCTCCTATGAAATAAATGTTTGGTATATAAATACAAGAACTATGTGGTGCAGCATAAAAGAGTTTTCGGCTCCCAGTATGACAAAAATCGTTGCCTGTTTTGATTAAAATAGTTAAAAATCAGAAAAATTAAAAAGTGGCTCCAAGTTCTCTGCAGGCCATTTTCTTCTGGAAGAGATTTGTCCTCTTTAAATTACTTCATTCATTGTTAGTGTTTTTAATAACCAGGAAAACAAGAAGCTAGAGTCATTCTCCTTCCTAAAAAATCTTCTGCCATTTCCACTGCCAGTAATAAAACATTATTTAAATGAAGTCTTTCTTCTAATTAATGCTCATTTGGATTCTAAATTTCTAAAGTGTTTTTTTCTCTCCCTGTAATGTATTATTGTTATTATTGCATAAAACAGTAAGTGCTGCCTCTAGCATGGAGGACTCTGATGCACTGTTGGTGAGGGTTCCAGTAGTGTTGGGACAGTGAGTGGAACATGGAGAAAAACAAAACGTTATAGTTCTGTTACGAAGTGACAAACACAAGAAGTGGGTCTTTCTGACCTCTTTATATTTGGACATATCTGTGCTGCCAGCATAGTTGGTTTTCATTTGTTTTGTAGCATTCAGTCTGGTTGTAACTTCTTTGCTTTAAATAGTGAAGTACATTTAGCTGTTAGCTTGGAAGAACAGCAAGTACAAGACTTGCTGTTTAATGTAATAGAAGTTGTCCCAATGGATTTTTTTTTTCTCCTGCTATTAATAATGTGGGCACAAAAATAAAGCTCAATATTAAAGGACTTAGAGCTGCTGTGCTGACTTTTATGCCATAGAATTATGGTAATTACTGACCCTTTCGGAAAGGCCTTTGGTTATGCCAGTCAATTAAGAGTATTGAAGTAAGATTGTGGGAGTTAGAGACAACAACAGAGAGTTAATCTTAGGCAAATCCTTCCTTTCACTTTTACTGTTGCCACTATGCACTTTTTTTTTATTTAGTAGCCAAATCCTTCCAAGTTTTTTGGTTACTTTAATGTTAAAACCTGGGGGTTTTAAATGAGGAATATAGACTTTCATAGAAATAATTACAGCTTTCAGACTAATACTGTCTGTCTCTCTGTACTTCTGTTTCCTTTTCTCATCACTACCATTTTTAAATGAAAGAAGGATTGTTGTAGGTGAAATTTAGTGGATTAAATGGCAGATGTGGCTTGTTCTTGTATCGTTTTAGTCTTTCATTCTCATTCCTGATATTAGCATTTTTTGTCTTACAACTCAGTTTATACTAATAATTTTTTCTTCATCTTTTTTATAGTGTAGACCTAATTGCTGTCTGTATTTTTATGCATTTTTTTCATTCTTCTTTTGAACCAGCTATGCCATGTTACCGCACTTACCTGTACAGCATATGGAAGCACTACAGACTGCAGGTCATGAGATACAGTGAGTCTCTTGGACTTTGAAATTTATTCTGAGTAGTGGGATTATAAGATTTCTGAGAAGACATTGCTTATGTCCTTTGGACTTTTCAGCTTTTGGCAATTCACTTCAAAAATAGCTTTCTGATTCAAATGTTAGTGAAGAAAACTGACTGGATCATGTAATGGAGAAGTGTGGAGGGGCATTAATGCGAACACTATGTACAGAGCAATTCTGTTGCTTTCAACCATGTTGTGCCACTTAGTTTCACATATTCATTTCGTAATACAGAAGTTTGTTTCCTTACTTGGATATATGTTCTTTCTGTCTGAGCAACTGGACGTTAGGTGCTGAAACTTCCTTCTATTCTTTTTCAGTGTTGGGATGGCAGATTAAAAAAGCTATCTTTCAAATTTATCTGTGAACAAAAAGTAATAAATTAATAGCTATGTCAAAGAAGTTTGTTGGCAGAAAACGATTAATCACTTTCAGTAGTTACTAAATAGAGCTGTAAACCGTTTAACTATATGAAAAGGAAAAGAATGGGTTTTAAATTGTTCAAATACACTGGCAGTTTAGTTTGTTTCAGTATCAATGTGGACTGCAGCAGTTTTTGACTGTGTGTATGTACCAGAGACAGTGTTCACTTACTTGGGCAATTTCTGTGAACTGTATTGCTTTTTGTGCCCATATTGCAATTTAGGAACATCACACAAGAGTGCTGTTGCAGCATCAATTGGGTATTAATCTACATATGTTCCCTTCTTCCTCTGTTACAGTCTGGAAACTTCATTCCCTCTTCCGTTACCAAAGCCTGGCTCACTTCCAGAACCATTGCCATTTCCCCCCAGGCTTTCAGCATCAGAGCTCCAGGTCCATGCCCTTGATGAAGCTGATGCTTCTGTTCCAGCCTGTCTTAGATCCCAAGATGATACGGAACTGAAAAAAGTGAGTTCACTTTAGGTTTTAGATATCTCAGACTCTTGGTTCCCCAGAACTTGAAGCTGCTGGTGCTGAATATTATCTAGTAAATGTTAAAGATGAGAGAGAAAACAGGCTGTTAGTCGCAGTCTGTGCTGCTTCTTTCTTTTCTTCAAGCAGAAAGAAGGTGGCAAAACAAAGAGGAAGGTTTATTCTACAGGTAATGTATACTCAACATAAAAGGAAATTCTGTTGACTACCGTGGTCATTTCCTTCATTTTAACTTTTTTTTTTCTTTTCCTTTTTTCTTTCTTAAGACTGAGACAGAAAAGAGGCCAAAGAAAGTCTCACAGATCCGAATCAGGAAAACTGTTCCTAAGCCGGACCCTAACCTTACTCCAATGGGACTACCCAAACCAAAAAGGTGACCAGCACCTTTTAAATGGGCTCATGCTAGCTTCCGTTGCTTACATTTCCTGCATAATAATGTAATCATTTCAATAAATGCTTCTCTCGCCACGACTATTTTGTACACTCCCAGTTGAGTGATGTTTGCTTCCTTTATAAGAAAAGACTGACACAGCTGTATCAACTGTATAAAAGACTGAAGAAAGAAAATGGTCTTTGAGCATAACTTTTTTCAAGTGAGAAGGATAAATAAAAGACTATTAGATGTGAGTTACTGACGGGGTTTTAGGCAAAATGTGAAAAACTAAGCTGCAATGGAATGATTTTCTAAAGAAGAAGTTCGTATTGATAAACAGACATTGAAAAGGAGTCATTCTACAATGCAAAGTGAGATGAAGTGATCTATTAGGACGTTCTGCTGATGCAAATTATGTTGGAGTTCTTCACAGTCCCTTCTTTCTTTGTGGTCTGTGATCTTAGGGAAGCATCAGTTCAGTGTAAGTGTGGGTGATCCCAGTGCCAGATATTGACAAAGCTTTTCCAGTTGGTCATCTAGTACGTTGTTCGTTTCTGTCTTAAACAGAAGTGCCAGCTTTGACAGGGGAATGCATTTCTTCAGAGATCAGCCTGCTAATTAAGTGTCAATAACTAACTTTTAAAATCAGTCTCAAGAGATGAAATGTTAATCTGCTGAACTGGAAGTCTTCTTAGCTTACACCAAAAAGTGAACTGTGAAGGGATTTCGCTTTCTTCTTTTGAGCATCATTATTTTGAAACATCATAGAATGCTAGAAGGAATGTTAACCTCTGCAGAAATGGCAACTTTCACCCAGACCTTATAAAAAGACTGTGTGAAATTAGGTACTTTACGACCTCATTTTTCATTCCTCCCTGTCCCCAATTAGTTAAAGCGTAATCAGTTAGCATGTAAGCATAGAATGCAAACGATACTTGTTTCTAGTAAATCTGCTTGTTGTTAAGAGAGATAGTTTCAAAATTCTTCTTTCTTGATTGATTTGTTCATTACTTTTTCAGGCTTAAGAAGAAAGAATTTAGTTTAGAAGAAATTTACACGAACAAGAACTATAAGTCCCCTCCTACAGCCAGGTTGGTTCTGCTTCCTAATGAGAAAACTAAGATAAATGTAAATTACTTAGGCAGAGAGAGAGAGCAGATTAAAGGTGTCTGAAAGCTCAGAGAGAGAGAAATTTTTTAAATTGCTCTACTTTAAAGTAGTAGAGAGAGTTTATTGAAAAATAGTATTTGGCTGGAAACCAGTGTAATAGAATATGACCTAAGAATTTGCAGCTGTGTAAGTATGGATTTGTATATTTGTATATTTTTTTCATCTACTCATTCATTCCAGCCTCCATCCAAGTACAGTAGTTACTTTTTCAAAATTCAAAATTCTTTAAAATACTAAAAATAACTGCCTGTCATCAAGTACAGCATGATTATCAAGACTGCTACATCTTTTTAATGTTCAAATCTATTTATTCTATAAAGCAAGATTCTGTAACTGTGCTTTTGAACTGAAATACAGATAGAAAGACATTCAACCCAAATATCTATGCACCAATAATAAATTATTTACCTAGCAGTAATGTGCAGTTGTAGGAGGTGTAAGCTGTAAGATACAGTGGCGTAGACATTACAAGAGGTGTGGAGGGACTGTAAAAATGTAAAAGTTAGAAGTGTGTTTACTTGGGTTGTAAAATCCACCAGTCTCCCTGTCCTTGTAAGGTGGTTAACTGCTGCTGCAGGTGGTTAACTGCTTCTTCAGTATTCATGAGTTCTATCCTTTGCTTTCACCAGGAGCTTGGAAACAATCTTCGAAGAGCCCAAGGAGAAGGATGGATGCTTGATCTCTGTCAGCCAGCAGAAGAGAAAGCGGATTCTAGAGTTTCAGGACTTTACTGTTCCGCGGAAAAGGAAGACGAGAAGCAAAATCAAAGCTGTGGGTAGTTTCACCCGAGCAAAAAAAGCTGCACTACAGAATGCAGAGTTAGATGCTCTTCTGAGTCAGAAGCTAATGGACCTGGAAGCCTTTTTTGAAAAGGAGGCTGAGCAGGAGCAGACCTCTAGCATCTCATCTTAGGGAGCCATTTAGCTGCAAATGGTCCAGTCAGCTTCTTTAGTATCTACTGACTTCTTCATACATTACTCTACCATTCTGTTCTTATATCTGATGATCAGTTTGTGGCTGTGGCCCTCTTTAAGGTGCTATTTTATTTCTTTTTTAAATGCTGTTGGAGGGATTCATTTAGGTCCCTGTTTGAGTGTAACACAGCCACATACAATTTATCATTCCTTCCCCAACCTCTGGAAATTACTGCTAATGTTTAATTATGTTTAAATACCTTTTGTGGGTAGAGTAGGAGTGTAAAGGAGGAAGTAGTGCACCTTCAGTGATGCTAGAACTCTGTATTCCAGATCATTTGCACATTTGAGTCTGCTGTTGTTACTGTAATGGCTATTTTGAACAACCTGACAGAAGAGATACGGCGCTTGATAAAGATGAATTCTAGCAAACACATTCTTGGTATACCACTAACTTTTTAATAATTAAAAGTAGCTGTCTGGGTTTGCTTTCAATTGTTTCTTCCTTGTGTTTACTTAGAAGGTTCCTTCTGAGCTTCTGTGCCCTTCCTGGCTTCAGGCAGCAGAAGCCCCACATAACTAGACTTTAAATAACTTGCACTTTGTATATCTTTATTTGCTGCATGAGCATACCGTTTAACATGACTGAGCCTAAAAAAAGGTAATATTTTTTAGGAACAATAGTGCCCAGTACTAATTTTTCCCAAATATAGTAGAGTTTTTACCTTCTTGGCTGATGCCAACCTCTTCTGCAGAGGAAAAGGTAATTAGCCCATGAAGGTGTTAAGCTGCAGGATACATAAGTAGAGGATTTTATTTAACTGAGCTGAGCTGCTGTGTGCAGGGAACACCAGCAAAATCTTTGAGACTCATTTATACGTTATTTTAATTCCATTTAAAATATCATTTTGATTTTAATGCCAACAAGAAAATAATTTTTTCCCATCATGAGACTCTTTTTACCATTTTAGATTTACAATTCATGTAGCTCATGATTAGATATTCTCTGTACAGCACTGTTGTACACAATAGCTAGTGTACAAATAGCCTCCTAGCATGTGGAATTTTTTTTTTCATTATTTAAGGCCATTTGTAATTATCTGATGCAGCACTGGGCAATTTCTCAGCTATACCTTTTGAGGGAAGAGAGCTCCCTTCTGGGATAACTTCTGTTAAACTTACTTGAACCATAATACAAAATGAATGCTAGCTGCTGTTCAGGTAACTTCTGTCCTTTAGTGCCTATAGAAGTTATGCAGGCAAAGCTGTCATTGCTGGGATGCTCAAATTTAATTAGTCTGTTCTTTCTTTCACTTGTCGCTTGAAACTTGCACTTTCTTATTTGCCTATCCATATAATAGAGTTTCTATTTACCTTCAAAATGAGCAAATATCTAGTGGGTGGGTATTTTTAATAAAGTCCCAATAAATGCAGGACTGAAAATGCAATCATTATCTTCTGTTGCTCTGCCACTTCTGTTACTGACCAAACAGAAAACTAAAAATTAACCAAGCAATCTGCTGAATTCCAGAGCTTTGAAAGTACAGAAATGGGAGATGCTTATTACACTGTGTGTGCCTGAGTCTTGAAAGAAATGTAATCTGGGCTTGTTTTGCTCCCAGCTTATGTGCCGGGGTTCCTAGAAGTTTACATTACTGTTTTGGAGGCTAATTACCTTTAATCAGGAAGACTGCAGAAAAGAGGGGAGTGCACACTTAAAGTAGTGGTGTTTGGGTTATGAGGGTAAAATAACAAGGCACGCAAACTTTGAACATATTGACTACTATTTCAGCAGCAAGGTCTGGTTGACCTATTTGGGCTGCTGTAGAGCATTTTAACTGATCCTCTTTATTTTTGTAAAAAGAAATCCCTAAAAAAATCAAGGTCAACTGCCTTTTAAAAATGGGAAACTTTCCCTGTACTGGTTTATGAGCCAAATTACTGACTGTTTGGAAGCTGTAGTAAGAGTGAGATATATATTTTTATGGTTTTATGCTATAGAATGGATTGTTACACAGCATTAATTCACCTTCTGTTAATATGGGAGGCTTCTAGTGCTGTAACACAACTGAGCTGTAACCTTACTGGGGCTTTTAAGGAAACAAGGGTATGGGTGGGGAGGGAGGAAACTTGGGTCCAGGCAAAGTTCAGACCTCTGATGTGCTTCAAAACATGGAATGTGTTGGGTTTTTCCTTCGGGTTTGTGGGGTATTTTGGTTTTGAGTGGGTTTTTTTGTTTGGTTCCCTGCTCTGTCTTGTTTCTGATTGCTTTGAAATAACATTTCTTGGCTTGCTTTTTAAGAGCTACAGCAGAGAGAACACAGCAAAGAAAACACTCAATTCTCTTTTGTTTATGATAATTGGAGGAGTGACAAAATGATGTTGCAGTTGCCCAGCTTGTCCCAGACCTTAGTTTGTGGAAACCCAAATATACAGCATTATTCTGTTTTGGTTTAGTATTTGTATGATGATAGAGATGTAAACTAATTGAGACAAAGCATCTCTTCCCCTCTCCACCATACAGATGTCAGTCATGCTTCTGCACTTTTTTCCTTTCCCACCTCTGTTCGTGTTTACAGCACTTGGGGAACACCCTCATTCCTTGTGGCTGCTGCTTGTACACTGGGAGCGGTGGCTCTGCAAAAGCTAGGTATTTGCCACTCTGAGCTGCTTCTGTCCCAGATAATTGAAAGAAGAACATATAGAGGATGCATCTTTTGGGGTCTTCCACCTATCCCTAGCTGAAGGATATGTACACTTGCCTTTTCATAAAGTGAACCCACTCCAGTGAGGATTTTTTTGTATCATAATGGAAAGACATTATATATATTGCTCACAGAGTGATGACTAGAGCAGCTTGAGAAGAATTGCAAAGCTTTCGCCATGTGCTGTCTCTTAGTAGTAAGTGTTGCAGAGCCAGGCAGCTCTTTGCTAAATTTGCTGATTATGGGAGGTAGAAAGATCGCTTCCCAAAAAAAAAAAAAAAAAAAAAAAAAAAAAAAACA
>Ga0181612_166025_pt1 | contig 16041 bp, 6 predicted proteins | sample HoacroProtozoa21_FD_119630 | JGI IMG/M metagenome (GOLD analysis project Ga0181612, IMG submission 119630) | Hoatzin crop microbial communities from Cojedes, Venezuel. Combined Assembly of Gp0051906, Gp0051904, Gp0051908
AATTCAGAGGAGGAGAAGTAAAATTTTTTGTTTGTTTAGCTCAGAACAGAGGTGAGTGAATGAGAGAATAAACTTATGTTAATACTATATTAAGGTTACCTTTTTTCCGCTGAAAGACTAGTAGATATAAACAAATGAGTTCTGCCTGAAGTAAAATTCAGTAGGTGACTATTAGAGGTTTAAGATTTTCCCATTGGGTTACACTTCTGTTACGAAAATTGAGAATATAAATGTATAACTACTCCAAAATTCATTAATGTGATTTAACTCTGTGATTTATTAAGAGCTGGAAATTGGAACAATTCTGCTGACTGGCTTATTTTGATTGGTGGTGTGAAACTCATTCCGTGGGTTGAAAAAGTATTTGAAAAATGTAAGATAAAGAAAGTATAGCTCAAATTTGACAAGAAGCAGCCCATTCAACTCTGATTCTGTACTGATAAAATTGGGATACACATCAAAAGCACCAAGTGAATTATCTTTTATAATCAGTTTAATGTGTAAGAGAATGGTGTGTCACTGTCCAGAGCTACGTGACCAGATCACTGGAGCCTGATGGAAAACCCTTGTTTGAAATGCTTTCACTGAGGTGAATTAGAGATAGCTTGGAGAAAATGATCTGATTTTTTTTTGTTTTTTAACTCAGTTTCAGTTGAAATCTCTGTCTTCTTTCACGAGGAGTAGTAAAAGATCCAGAAACCTCTCACGCGTAACACAGGGCAACTTTTTAGTTCAACTTGGTTAAGAAACTATGTAAAACCAATACTGCTAGGAAGTCATTATGACCACTGTATAGTACCTTGAGGGAGGATTTGAAGAAAAATTGAATGCTGGTACTAGTGTGTGAATCAGATCCTGTAACCCAGGTTACAGGATTTGCTTGTGGACTGAAGTTTAGCTTGATGATGCAGCAGGATCCTGGGAACCGCTCTCTAAAAAGCCAGGATGGTCCTCTCTGTATCCCAGGAGCTCAGCAGGCACTCGCAAAGCAGCAAAAATAGGAATTATGCTGAAGCTGTGAAAGTAGAAAAGCTGCTTAAAAGACAATAATATGAACAGCAAAGTGCTATCAATACTGGGAAAAATAACATCTGTGACCTGATACCTGTATGTCAGGAATGATTAGTGTCACTGAGGGTTCATAAACATATGTAGAAGTTAATTCAGCTCCTTCCTGCTTTATTTATTCCTTTTACCAGAAGATGCCCTAGAAATTATTTTCTACTGATTTACAGGAGTTCATTGACACAGGCCAGAACAGTTACGACAAATATGGACTGTTGAGGGGTCCTTCATATGGAGACAGTCCTTGGGTTTTGCAACTCTCAAACTATGGAGCAGGGTTCTTCTAGTGAAGTATCACTCTGAAAAAAACAGGGAATGTAGCATTCATATATATATGTATGCATAATATTACATAAAATAATCCAGATCAAAACAGATGGAAGAAATTCAGCACATACATTTCAATTGTTACAAGTAGGTCTGCTGACTTGGAAGTAAAATGAAATAACCGACCTTTTGCTTCCACTTTTACATTAGTGCCGAGGTATTTGTATCAGCAGATGTAAAAGAAAAAGAAACTTGTTAAATGTATACTGATTACTGCTAAAAAATGCATTTATTTGTGTTAGTGCATAGAGACCCATGCTGAGAGCGCACTTTCTGCCTTGCTAGGAGCTGCAGTTACTGAAAGTCCCCCAAATATCTATTTGGAAACATGTGCTTGGGGTTATGTGGCTTTTCACCACAGTTTGTTTCAGAGAATGGAGAGAAGGCTGAAGGCCACTTCATATTTATGTGCTGTAACAACTGAATACACAGCTTCAAGTGCATTGGTAAGGTTAAAACAGCTTAAATTGCTCGTATGGTGAAGCCCAAGCCGAGCCATGGACCCACAGCCTTAGGGGGACAAGACAGAAATGGGTGGGACAAAGTGAACAGCTGGTATCCACAATTAACACAGGAGGGCTGAGGAGACTTGGTTCGGTCTTTAGCATTGAACCAAGTTACAGTCTGACCTGTTGAAATCCCAGGACTGTTCACAGCAGTGAAGTTAAGGCTTTGCTTAAGTGTTTTCAGGAATGGGGCCTAGGCTATCTACCCAGCATCACGGAAGAAGGCGGTAGCAGTGTTGTGAATTGAACCCAGATTTCCCAAGATTCCACCCAGCCCCTCAACCAGATGACTAGGCCTCCTCCTTCAGAGTGAAGATGTTACTTTAAAATAAATCTAGAATTTATGTCATTTAGTACTATATTGAGAATATATTGAAAATATAGTAAATAACAATATTTTTCTCAGGGACATTTTTACACAATTTTCTGCTAACAGAATGCTTCTTTAACCGTACAGTTACATGGTTTCTGACCTAGCATAACAAGAGGCAATATTGTTTGAAACTCTTTCATTAGTAGCTAGAGAGCAATAGCTTGCAACTCTCAATCTTCTTGAAGAACTACATTCATGCAAGCTAATGCACTGAACAAACAAGGGAAATATTTTGGCAGATAAAATGTTTCAAATACTAGCACAAGAAACACTTCTTGTAAAAAAAAGAAAGAGCCTTAGGAATTAAGAAAAAAAGTTCCAGTTGGTTATATCATAAATACATTATAGCCTCAGAACAATCTATTTTCTTTCTGACAATATTTTCAAGCAGTTGTTTTTGCGCAATTTTCCTCATATGAATAATCAGTCTTTTGAAGAATGACTCCACTGTAAGGTCAAAGTTGTTTTTTATATTCTTCACGCAGCTGAATTGCTCTCTGCTTATGTAATACAGATGTCAAGCTGCTTGAAATACTTGTGCACTTTTGTGACTGCTAAGAAAAAGAAGCAAGTGCTCTCTACAGCATCTGACTTAGTCAATTTGAAATTTCTTTTCTCATTTAAAATGAATTTTTATGTCTCATCAAGCTCATGCTTGTGCACAAATGGCCTTCCTTACAAACAAAATGCAGTAATTGCTAAGCTTTTAGCAACGACTTTTTGTCAGGCTTTAACTGTGTGCACAGTGGGGTGACAATGTTCCTCAATTTTTAGTGAGTGAATTTTAGGCATTTTGGAGTCTTACCAGAAATACCTTTGAATCTGACAAGCAATTCAAAGTTTGAGTTTTGTCTTGTGAAACACATACAAGTAATCCTGATCTGCGAGAACAAACTTTTGGTCCCACTGAGCATGTCTCGGTTTTGTACCATTGAGATTATGTAAGTTTTGTCTTTTAAAAGACATAGTAGTAATAATTATGACAAGATCAGGAGTAACAGCAATAGTGTATAGCATGTTTCAGCTGGGGCAGGTGGGAGAGGAGGGTCAGTTATGTAGGCTATATCCACTGACTTTGTATAAGCTTTGGCGTTGTTTGCCTATTATAGACCAAGACCAAATTTACAGCACAGCTTCAGAGGTGGGCTGTGGGCTTGTACAGCCTGTGTATGCTGGGGCAATGCAATATCTACATGACCAAAAGGCTTAATCTAAGATAATCGTTGCTATTGTTAGGGGTCCAGACCCAGCCTCTGGCAAATTGACATTTAATATTGGTTAGACTGCTCCCAGTCACACAGGGCTATTCAGCACATCACATGGAATTACTGGCTCAGATTTCCACTAGCTCGAGGAACTTTGCACAATTGTCTGCTCTTCTGTGTAAGTAATTCTAAATTTTGCAGTAAGACAGTTAAATATTTTCCCTTCTCTTCCCAAGTAATGAAATTCTAGAAAAACGGTACTAAACAGTTTTCCAGAATCGCATAGATATAGGTTAGAGCTGGGAATAGAAAACCAGTTTGCTGGTATAGCCACAGAGCTATCAGCTATACAAAAAAAAGTGCTCCTTATTTTTCATTACTAGAATATATGTTGTGTGAACCTTACATCTACATTAACAGCACCTTCACCTATTCTGATGGTAGCAATCTGATGTAAAACAACGTAATTGTAAATTACGTCTTCTCAAGAGAACTGAAGAGTCACCTTTTGCGAGAAATCTCTCCATTTAATCCCACCAACAATCACAGAAATTGGAATTGCTTTGGTAATCTTCTTTATTCATCTTTGTCTCATCTTCCTCTTAGCAAGAGTTTGACTGACAGGAAACTAAAGAATTTGAATTAGAAACTGCTGCTGCCAAATTTCTCAGTGTTGTAATTTGGGTGGTTCCTGTCCCCTTTCTAGTTAATATTCAGCTTAAAATGCATCTTCAATGGTACATGAAATCTCCCTTTTAATATGGGAGGTAATGCATCAGAAGAGTTTAATTTTGTGCAGAGAATCTTATTTAGCAAGGTGTATAGTCACAAAAAATGTCTACATTTGGTAGCTGAGTTGGATTTAAATCAGAATATCTGAACCATCTATCTCCACTTTAGACATATGATAATATTTTTCATTTTCTTTAATGAACAGTTCTCTGGAAAGCAGATTTCTTCATAAACTAAGCTTTCCTACCAAAAGCTTGCAGCTCTAATGGGAAAGCTGTATTTGTATACCAGCCTAAAATACAGGTCATTTCTTAGCAGATGATGTACAGAAGGCAGTATCTATCCACTCTGGGAAGTCCAAAGAAATAGAATCTGCCATAGCCAAAAGTAGCCTTCAGACTGTAGAAAGAAACTAACTTCAGGAACAGAAAATTTACCCAGCAGGTACTGTGGCAGGATTACAGAAGAAACAAACTCACAACTTGAGAAAACAGCATTGTTGCCAAAAACAAGTTAGAAAAATCAATTAGAGATGGGAGATGGGGACACATGGGTCGATATTCTGAAGGAATATCTAAAGATGTAGGGAGAGAGTCAAAATGGAAATAGGAAAACGAGGTGTGATAGTAACACTGTCTTCATTTAGACACTGAAATGAGACATGCCCACATTGAAGAACCTGAATCCTGTATATGTCCAATACAAGGAACACTGAAACTGGCTGCCTAGGTAGTTGCCTAAAATAAGACTAAATACAGCCTGAAGTGCCTCTGAGAAAGTCTTTGGGAGAGTCTGGCTATGAGAAAGAAACATCCTTACTCTGTCAGCACTAACAGGCTGATAACACACACTGCTTAATGCTATTTGGTTACTATAGTCTTTGCATCTATGGAGGGAAACAGCAGAAGAAAAGAGTAGATTAAACTGGACAATCAGCAAAGAATTGATGAAAACAAAGGTAATAGAAATGAAAAAGAATATATGCTCAAGAGATTTAAAAACAGCAGTATTGTCAGTTTAGGTGCTGATTGGAGAATTATTGCATTTAAGAAAGCCATTTGGCTATACGAAGTGAGAAAGCAGACTCTGACATTGCCAGAAACAAGAACAGCAAGAGCAGAAAAATTTTGGAGGCAAAATGGAGGATGATATTTGAGTCAAACATCTCGTTAAAAGAAGATAATTGGGAGGGGAATGGAAACACAGAAAGAAGCGTGGTTTACTCTTCAAAGCAAACAAAAAATTAATACAATATAACGGAATAAAAAAAATGCTGAAGAAAGGCCAAAACTTTCAAGAGAACTTATGTTACCATATTTATGAGATTGTATCATGAATATAATTTGAGCAGGGATATTTCCCACTAAACCCAAAACTTTAAATGATAGTTCTTCAAAATGTTTTCCAGTGCTTTATGTTTCCTGTAATGGAAAATATTATCCTTCATTAAAGGCCAGCTAAACTGTCAGTATTTTCCATCATCCTTTATTTTCTGCTAGGTCTATATTGTAATTTAACAACATTCCTGATCTTCATTTTCCCATTAGTCCTGAAGAGCTATACCAATTTTCCCTTCTATGTTTTCATCAGCATGGAAAAGACTCCTTTGTGAGGAGTCCAAATCCAAAATACTTGCCACAAACTCAAAGAAGTACAAAATGGAGAGGTAAGGCATAGACACGACTCTTCTGTGCTCACCTCCCCCCCCCAAGTCAAACTGACAATAGAAACATACATCTTTCCGAAGTCTTTCCCTAAATGTCTCTAGCTGTGACTATCATGTATTCTGTTACTGCTCATTAATCCTATTAAAGTATCATCTCATAAGCCTTAGCTCATACAAAATCTCCATTGACTTAAGTGCAAAGAGGCTCTTGCTTTGAGAAAGTCGCTTCTCCAGACAGTTTTAAGGAAATCAGAGATGAAATGAGGGATTAAATTTAACAGACACTTAGCCTCCAAGGAGTTACAGTACGTGTGTACTCACAAAACCAGTCCTGATGCTTCGACTACACTGATTCTGGCTTTCCCTGAGCACCACACACTGCATTCAGTACACGCATTCTTCAGCAAACTGCCACTCTTTATGGTACCTCGGCTGCTTAGCCACTGTACGTCACCAGCACAGGCATTTCTTTTTCCTTTGTCACACAGAGAAAGTGCATAGCACGTGAGAACCACTCTCTCATCCATAACAGGGTCCAGAATACTACACACAAGTGGTAGATTGTTCTGGCTGTTATGCTGGCTCCCTGACATAGGCATCTAAATTTTATCTCAGTTCTGGGCATGAAGCAAAGCAGCGGTTCTGAATAAAGTTCATTAAACTATCAACAGAGTTGCCTTTTGAGGGCTTTCAGTGGAAAAATCTGCTTGCTTAAGTTTAGGCACCTGTTGTAGGAGAATTGACCTAAACTAACATGTGTCAGATTCAAATACAAACTAAACAAACCATAGCAAAGCAAATCAAAACAAAACAAAAATTCTATATTTCTTCATATGTTACTTACCTGAGCTGTGGAATTCTTTGTGGTTCCTAAGAGTTTAAATGGATTCAGAAAGAAACTGAGGAAAGTCCTAGAATAAAAAGCTCACTGAAGGTCATTAAGCATGAGAAAATCAGTGAAGTGTTAGGCAATCTCTCAGCTACAAATTGCCAGAGGCTAAAAGAGAGTCCTGGGTGGAAGTATCCCCATGCACCCAGTCTTATGTTCTTTCCTACACAATGGGCAGAATAAAAGAAAGAATTTTGGGCAAGGTTTACTGTCATCTAGGAAGGCAATTGTTATGCAAGGGAATTTCTCCAAATGGTGAAAATTTGCATAAGGGAAAATGTCTATATCAAGTGTATTGACACCTTTCCCATTCTCTATTACATTTTTATAATTGGCTGATTTCACAGTGTTCAATTTTCTAATACAGTTCCTTTAAAGCAATAAACAACTTTTTTTTGGCAGTGACAAAGAACTGAAAATCCTATGGGATTCCTTGTTTCTAGGTTGGTATTTAAATGAGCCTTCTAGGGATACCAGTACCAAGCAGGACTGTGCCATCTGCTACTCTCTGACCAGCTTTCCTTTTCAATCCCGGCCTGCTCACTTGCTCTTATTGCTGTCAACTGCCTATAAGGAAGCTGTCTAAGTGGGTGCAAGTGAGCACAATAGGGTATAAAACCGTAAGTGACACAAGCAGAGAGAAATGTAATATCAATTCAGAAGTGAAGGTGCTGGTAAAAGGGGATTCTCACACCCCAATTTTCTTTTCTATCTTTCATTTGTAGTGTCTATAGCCAAAGCTTTAAAGAGGAATAGAATTTCCCTCTGTTGGATATCCCCTTCACTTCATTCCTAAATTAGCTCAGCTGTTTCATATATTATTCACAGAGTCAACTGCAGGCATTTCCAAGACTTAGCTAAATTAGTCACCTGTGTTTTTGTGTTTGATGCATTGTCTTTTCTACAGCTTTTACTTAGGTTTTATGTAGCAAGATGAAAAACAAAAATGAATATTAGAAAGCTTATTCCAGGAACTAAAAATAGGCTACAGCATGTATTAAGTTACAAGAACACCTCTATGGAGTTACAGGATTTCTATAAGTTGACATAAGTGAGGTGTATTTGTCCTTTTGTCTTCTAGAGAGTTAACGTGATTAGGTAATCCATTTTGTCTGGCATGCCTTTTCACTATTGAATCTGCATGAAATCTCCCTAAATTCTCTTTATGGCTTTCCAAAAAATAATATGAGCTTTTTTAATGTGGTCTTTTTTAATGTCTGGAATGTGTTTTCATTTTCTAAGTGCTTTTCAAGGTTGCGATTCATTAACTAAGGAAGTTCTGGTTACAAATATAAATCCCAAGAAATGAACCCAAATGAGCAGAGTAAGGCTCCACGTATGGCATGTCCTTTTGAAATGTGAGATCTTTCTGATTTCATTCTAGATGCTGTTTTTGAATCCTATAATGTGAACTCCTTCCCTTTGGCAAAGCCAAACCGATAAATGATGTCACTGAAATGAAACTCCAGCATGTGCGAGCATGGAATTTCTATTACTGCCCCTTTTAACTCAAAGGGTGCTTCTGCAGCAGAGCCAGGAATGAACCCAAACGCAGTACAGGGGAAAGTTGAAGCCGTATGTTCTGAATTTTCTCCCGTGAGCAGAATTGTGCATGAAATTTTGTAATTAAAGGCCAAACAGAGAACCTGGGTAAAACTGGGTAAGCTGGCCTTTAGCACATGCAACTGCATGTGTGAAGCTCTCACACAGACAGTGTGGGAACTGTCCAGAAAGAAGCTGGGAATCCTTTCTGCAAGACTGAGGCAGACCTTGCTGCCCAGCTATTAGGCACAGTCACTCCGATCTCGGCTGTCCATCGACTGCTCCCATGGATCCTTCACTGTTGCAGAGTCAGCAGAGAAGAAATACGTGACTGTACTCCTATCTGCACGTACATATACACGCCCAGTTCACAATATAGGATATTCATTTTTAGCAGTGGTAAAGATGAGTTTTCAGATAGAGGTGATGGGCAGATATCTGGGGAAGCAGAAGGCCTTAACCTCCTGCCGCTCTTTGCATTGCTGAATTCAGGCTGGGGTCTTGAGCATTTTGTTTCCTCACTGTAAGGTCCCACACAGACTACCAAGGCAGTAACTGAAGCAGCATTTTGGTTAAAGTGTTTGGACAACCAGCTTCCTTGTACTCAGAAGCCTTGTTATCAAGGACTGAACCGATATCCAAAAGTATGTTACAGGAACAGGGAAATAAAACTCTCAGCTTGTTAGTGCATATGTTCCCACTGAAGCAAAGTTGAGCTCCACAGCCGCTGGGGGACGAGGTAAGCTTAAACCAAGAACAATGCCCTAAGGCCAAACTGAAGATAATATTAAGCCACCCCCCTAGTAGAGCGTTGTCTGAACATGTCCAGTACTTTATAATACTGAGCACACTATATATTTTAAAAGAATACCCTAAAGCTTAAGTCTATGCATTTAAATATTTGCTGTACGTTTTATCTTTGCATAGTTTTGAAGAAGACCAGCATTAACTGTATTTCAATAATTAGTTTAGGCGTAGCTAATCAGTCCATACACAGCAAACTTAGCATTTAAAATCCTTAAGTGTGCAAGTCTAATTTTGGCAGTTAATTTTCCTCTTTAGTGCATTTTCATAATTTCTTTTTAAACCAGCTCTTCAGATATACAAGTTCCCCAAATGCTACTTCCAGTGTAAATTATCAGCCTTTCAACATTTAGGCACTGGAGATCAAGGTTTGCAAAACAGCCTTACGTAAAAGGAGGAGAAATGAAACTCTGCGAGTTGCAGAGAAGAAGTGTTTAAACTTCATGTCTTAGCAGCATATTGGGGTTAAGCAAGAAAATATTTTTGGAAACTTACTTTGTTCGGAAATGGAAAGAAATTGTCAGTTTGGTAATACCTGAGGGAGGAAAGAGGAAAGTTTCTTTCAAATATTCCTTTGGAAATTAGAAAATGTTATTTTCAGCTTGTTCCTTAACATTCTCTAATGTCCATAGGAGACATCTTATATGCTGTGCTCTAAAACTGTTTTCCCTTTTCTTGGTGACCAGAAATAATTTCTGTAGGATAAAGGTGCTGGAGTTCTCCATGGATGCATCTCGGTGGAGATGGCCACTTTCTTACAGGCGTGGGTGGCATTGTCCATGCAAGATGCATATGGGTGTAAAAGGAAGCCAGATTGGCCACAGGGATCATTTGGACCCAAAAGAATGTTTTCTCATATACTTGCTTATTGTTTGGAGTAAATAAGGAGCATCTGTGTTTAGAGGAAAGTTGACCATAGTGCAGTTAGTTCAAATATATATTTTTCATTTATCTTCCACCCTTTCTAGATGTCAAGCACAAGATACAGATGATGCAGTATAATAATTCAGCTAAGGTGTAAACTCTCAGAAAAATGTTGTATGGGCTTAGACACATATTTAGAATTATCCTGGTATTTATAATGGAATATTGTTACTTTGCTGGAAAGCAATCAGGAGTAAAAGAAAGAGTAAAAATACAGAAACTGTAATACATTTCTCTTCTTGGAGGACTTTTTTCCCAAAAAACGTGGTTTCAGATTTACATTTTATGATTCCACATAACAATGTTTACCTAGAACTCTCAGTGCACTGCTATTTGGAGAACTGATGCAAGAATACCATCTAGTACCTGAACCATCCCAAAAAGGAAGTTATTTGGTGAAAACAAATTTATTTTTAGCTGTCTAGAATATTTATTTCAGGGGTTTGACTCAGTCACGCAGTGCCATTTGAGATGCCGTACAGCATCCATCAGCACTGGGCAGGCAGATGCCATACAGTGTTTTCAGGAGACCTCTGTCTTGGAGCACAACAGGATGCCATGAAGGATACCTCTGGTACTGGGTAACCATGTGCAGGAAAGTGAGTGGAGCCCAGGGCATCCTTGCTGGTGAGTAATTCACAGGCTTGTAAACATGTACAGTCAGATGTGTCTGTCCAAACATGCCCTGTCACAACCAAATTGGCCAGATGTAAACAAAAATGAGCAATGTTCATCAATTAAAAAAAAAAAAGAAATAATCATTGCAATTTTCTGCAACAGGTTTCAGAGGTTCTTAAAATTTCTGTGATTTCTGAATCACAGCACTTTAAAAATTTCCTTTTTTTCCTTTGCTGTCTTCCAAGAAAATGTGATCCAAAATAAATCTCTTCAGATTACTTCAAAGTATTGATTTCTGCTGAATCTGAGCAGCCCTAGGGCCATGGAAAAGCACAGCAGAATGCTTCAACGATAAAAAGACTATTCAATAATCAACATTTAATTAGAGTATCTCTGTATCCTAGAACAATTATAAGGAAAAAAATGACAAGATGTTGCTTGGTTGAGTAATTAGTGCTGCATTAATTTCTGTACTACTACTGTATGAGGCAGAGTTTTGTTAGGAGTGCAAGTTCTCAAGGTCAGCTGAGATTTCTTCTTATTCTGAGGGAAGAGTGCTTGTGCTGATAAAATGGCCTGGGAAAGGAAATAAGTTACATTTTCCTATTTAACCACCAATGCAGATCACCAAAACTGATTACCCAAATTTTTACTGCTTCCGTGTCAGTTAGATGATACAGTTAGATTTCTGCCATAAAGGCTTCCTATGCTCTCTGAAGACTCATAATGACTCTGACTGTACCATGTTAATATCATGTCATTTCTCTGATTTGTGCTGGGAAGGTTTTAATGGAAAGAAACAGTTATATATCTGCATAAGATCATCTTAATCTAGATTCAGTATACGAAAGCTTGTACTATAAATGCTGGAACAAAAAGACAATGTTTTATAACGGTGTTTCATCACTGTAGAGTTAAACATTACCAGGAAGTCGTTGCACTTCATCTTAGGTGGTACTGGCAAATGTGAAATCAAAAGTCCAGCTGGAGCACTGGAGCAGCGCATAGAGCCAGGTGGATGCTTAAACGTGCTCTGCTGGAATCAGAGCAAGCAGAAAGAAAAGTAGCAGTCTAATACACTCATCCAGTAATTTCCACTTTTGGTCTGGCCACTGCTTTGCTCTGATGGGCTGTTTCTTTGCTTTATACCCGAGACAATCTTCTACCATCTGTACAAGCATGGAAGACATTCACAATAGGCAAATATAACTGGGTCAAGAAACCTAAGCCCTAAGGCAGGACTTAGGCTCAAGTAAAAGGAGGTTCAGCTGCCGTCTGCTACCATGAGGCCACTGATTTATTATTGTATTGATTAAAATTTTAATGTCTAAAAACCGCGGTATACGTACAGATATACCAGATAAAGCATCATATTCCAAAAGAGCCAATACAGTTGAACCTGAAGATCTTCAAAACCTGCTCAAATACTTACTTCATTAAAGCAGAGAAAGTTGAAGTAAGTTAAGGAGAATCCATCCAATTCTATAATCTGCAGTTTACAGGGGAGCAAGGTTGTGAAGGCCTGAGAAAGAGGGCAGCAACTACCTTGCTCAGAGAGACAGATCAGGCAGGTCTCTGACAGCAGGTTTTGTATTTTGTGGGCTTTGAAGGCTGTTACAGCCTTTGTGCCTGGGCAGTTTCTACGACAAAGTTAACTCCTGTTCTTTCCATGCTAGGATCATCTTGTCAAGTGCACACCTCGTGTTTATAGCCCCCCATGCATTTTATGCCCGTGCAGAGCATGGGTCATCTGTTACATGATTCAGCTTTCCGTAAGGAAAGCAGGAGCAGTATCTGAAGTTGCTTGCAATACTCTCGTTGATCAACTGTTCCTAATTTCCCCAAATTGTTCCTTTTTCTAGCCATTTTTCCTTTGTTCTGTAATTAGGCCCACATGTTCCTATTTTTAACTCTTCTAGTCCTCAGGCCCAAAACATGTTTCTGATTGTAGATGCTGCCCTTCTTTGAACTTTTGCCTCCCTGACTCAGCTGCTGAGTATCCGAGTACTGAACTACCCTGGTGCCATGCGTGGCTTTGCTACACTCACTCTCTGAGAGCTGAATTCACCATTTTTGGGCTTTGACAACCTCAGCACCCGATCACAGCCAGCAAGAGAGCAGGACAACGAACACAGGAGGATGGATTGGACTGCAGTGATAGAGGCCACTGTGCCCAACTGTCCATCATTTTCATCTCGTCAGTATTTATCGCAGGGCTGATGTGAGCCAGGGCCTGCTCAGGAAGAAGAGAGTTTCAGCTGTTTGAAGTCCTCTTACTCTCTATGTAGCATTCAAGTGTTCTTGCTGTGACGGCAGGTTAGGTGTGCCCTCATGCTGGGACATCTGGTTCAGCAGCAGCAGATTTAGGAACCAGCAGGTACGGGAGTGCGTGGGAAGAGTCTAACTATACGACCAGAAGTAGGAGAACTGAAAACAAAAGGAAAAGCAGAAAAGGAAATGCAAAAAACAACTAATCCAGTCTCAGAAGCTGCGTGGCCTCATGCTCAGCATTACTCATCGGTCTGCGGAGGAGTGCTGAAGTTATATTTTTGTCTAAGAGGTTATTGGCTGGGGATGTTGTCACTCCCGCAAGGAGGCTGTGCGTGTGTGAAGCACGGGCTCGGGCCAGACCGTCCTGTCCTGTCCCATTCCATTCCTGATGCTCATCCAGCTGCTGTGATCTTCCTCGTAAACAAGTTGATTGTTTGTTTTGAGGGTTTTTTTTCCTTCTTGCTTGCTTCTAGATCCCTGTTTCTCTTAACATAACAGGAAGGCTATCAGACGCCTTCAAGATTTGCATTTTTTCCAGCTAGCATGATGTTTTTCTTACTTATTTTTCGTAGAAGGAATAAGGAAGAAAATTTTCCAACCGCTTTTTCCTATTTCTTTTCATTAGTCACTATGTCATTGCCCGTCTATAGGTGTCTATTACAGCCTTATTACATGTCTCCAGCAGCGTATAAATAGTCTATGTTCACCTGGTTCCTACTCTTGTTCCTACTGAAAACATTTCCAACAACTTGAGGGATGTCTGCATTTCATTGTGGATATCATACCTGTGTTACAAAGATTACTAATGAAAGACCACATTAAAAAGGGTCACATGTCTCATCTTGTGTTGGTGTTCTGTGAGCAATTCCCTCATTGCTACCTTTCTAAGATGAGTCAGAATATTTGTCATGAATGCATGACAGAGACAGAAAGAACTCTGATACATTTTTCTTTGAGAGACTGTTTATTAAAGATTTGCCTATAGCACATATCTTGATATGGCAAGTCAGCCATATGCTTGAGGATTCTTTTAGGGAAAAAAAAATAAATTAGAAAATAACTAAAATTGTAGAAATCAATCAAAAGACAAAGTAAGTGTCAGTTGGGTATTTCAAGCAGGGAGAAACCACAGGAATGTAGTACCAGAGGGAAATTGTGAGGATCTCCATGGGATCTGCATTTTCCATATACATAGTATATGTATTTAGGTTCTATACACGGGAAGAAAACCAAGTGTTTGCTTAAGACAAGCTGCAATGCATTTTTGGAATTATTTAACAGGATAAAACTGTTTAATATGGAATAATTTCTATCTTTGCATTTCTGATGTCAAGTTAAGATCATATTGTATTGATGTAATGAGCGGACTAGACAGGACAAGACCTTTGTATCATGCATCTTTGCATTATGATGTAGCGTTGTCGTGTCATGAAAACTGAAACACAACTGAGGAGGTTAATTTGAATTAGAGGTAGCAATTTTTTATAAGAATTATAGAAAGGTTGAGATGCCTTTCTGCTACTAGTGATGGATTCAGACCAATTCAAAGAGGATCTTAACTAGGGAAAGAAGATTTTTCAGAGGTAAACAGTTAGTAGTTGTATGATTTCCAGTATATTTCAGTGATTGTTTTGTTCCTTCAAAAATTTTCGTGATTGGATTCCTGAAATGTACTATAATTCTGAAAGAATGCACAAATTCTTTTGTTAAGGTACATTTTTCTTTGAGGTATGCAGAGAGCTTTTTTGCGTTTATAATCATTATGTCTTTGTGAGGTAGGAAAAGTCCTACCTAAAAAATGTGTGTTTTCCCATCTATAAATGGGTAAAAAGGTAAAAAAAGTGAGAGTAATACTTCTATACAATGCTGTGCAAAGAGAAAAAAAAAAAGACATGATAGTGCAGTGGTTTGCTCAGACTATACAGGTACTATCCTCCAAAAACCTCATCACTTGAAAGTTTAAAACCTGTCTTTTGTTCTAATACTTGGGTATCGTTCTTCAGTCATGTTTCCTGGTAATAAGCTTACTCCATCATGGTGAAGAAATGGGCCTGTGTATGGAGTGCTAAATGCAACCACACACCAACCCATCACTCACTGTGAAATTAAGAAGAAAGAGTATAAGGCTTTAAGTGGAGAAAAATTAGCAAGATAGAAATGTCATTGAAAATCCTTCCTTTTCTGTTTAAATGGAGGTTACAGAGGAGACAAAGTCCTAGCTGTACATAAGGAAAGACTGCTTCACTATGAGAGTGGCCAAGCACCGCCACAGGTGCCCAGGGAGGCTGTGGAGTCTCCATCCTCCAGGATTTTCAAAATTCAACAGGACAAAGCCCTGTGTAAGTCTGCAGTTAGCCTTACTTTAACTGCAGTTTGGACTACAGAGCCTCCAGAGGTCCCTTCCAACCCATATTTTTCTGTGGTTCTGTGATTCTGAAATATCTCACTAAAATCAGTTCCTGAAGAATTCAAATTAGCAATAGGTGCAGGTTAAATCACAGATAGACTATTGGGTGTGCTTTCCTTATGCTTCAACAGTGTCATGCAATGAAGGGAGGGCAAGAAAGGTTAACATTTCACTGCCAGCAGCTGGCATTGTATAAAGAAGGGCAAAAGTGAATGGTTACTTTAGTTTGCCTAAATGAGTTGTTAGCATATGCAAGTGCCCACTTTTTAAAACAGGCATATTTTGTTGGCACAATTTAACATCCATCTCCTGGCTGTGTATAATATTCTCATGGTCATGCTGTCACTGAAACGTCTTTAATGTTGGCAGTCTGATGGTGAAATACAGTATGGCTACCACTGAGGGAGAGTCCTCCCTCACCCAGTTCAGGAGGGAGCCGCGTTCCAGTGACAGTTGTGCTCTGCAGGGGCCCTCATATTTTTGTCTCGGCTCTCTGGGGCTACTGAGCATTTGCTTCACAGATGGCCTGCACATGCATGACAAATCTAATGTATTCTGGGCATACTGTGCACACGTAGCAGCCATTTGTCCTGGACTTCTGGGTGTCAGGCAGCCTGGTTCAGCTATAGCCCCAGCTGGCCTGCCTGCCATCTGGAAACGCCCTGACAGACCGCCAGACTCCTTCCCTCTGCTCCCTACTCCCCCGCCCCGC
>Ga0181612_137125_pt1 | contig 16040 bp, 6 predicted proteins | sample HoacroProtozoa21_FD_119630 | JGI IMG/M metagenome (GOLD analysis project Ga0181612, IMG submission 119630) | Hoatzin crop microbial communities from Cojedes, Venezuel. Combined Assembly of Gp0051906, Gp0051904, Gp0051908
ATTCAAGGTCAGGTTGGACGGGGCTCTGAGCAACCTGAGCTACTTGAAGATGCCCCTGGATCATCGCAGGGGAGTTGGACTAGATGACCTTTAAAGGTCCCTTCCAACCCAAACTGTTCTACGATTCTATGATAACAAAGCAAGCAGACCAAACGCAAGATCATAAGGCATGAGAGACCTCATGATCACTTGACCTTCAGTGCTTCATAGTGAACTGGACAGATAAAATAGTCAGAGGTCTAGTTACAGCTAAAAGGCAGTTTAGCACATGGCTCCTTACCTACCTTTCAATGTGTTTTAATTGTTTAATGTTTTGGTTCATGTTTATTGCTCACAAAAGCACGTAGCCAAGTGTAACTGTACAGGGGAGCTTACTAATGCTGACAGATCAAGTGTGGAAGAAATCTTAGTATTTCAAGAAATGTGTTCAGGGTTCAGAGCTTCACTCTATACACCTTATTTTGCCTCTCTCCTGCATCCATCAATATAGAAAAGTAAGATACAGCATGTACTCACAGAAGAAGAAAAACCACATGCCAAAAGCTATACCACCACTTGAGAGAGGAGGTTAATAATGAGATGAACACCTTACAACATTCTCTGGGGAACAACATGGGAGGATATATGTTGTGTGATATCAATCGTACAAATCAATTCTTTCAGAGTAAAATAACCTTCACACAGTTAATTTTCATGTCAGGACTTTAGAAAAAGCAGATAAGAGAGACAAGTCCTACACACAGTGGGAGTTTTGTTTTCAAATGAAGCACATCAGTGCTTCAAGCGCTCAGAACCAAGTCTGCAATGAGTGTAACTGAGCAGCTTCAGTACCAAGTTCTCGTAACAAGTATTCGGGAAGGAAAAGGAACAGCAACAAGAGAAGACTGTTGATGTACTCTACATAACAACAACTCTGTTAAACTGAGAACATGCATTTAAGCATTACACTTTAGTAGAAGGATTTACTATAACTGAAGGTAGAGATAGTAAAATACTTGCTCTATTTCATTATCTAATTCACCGTATGCCTTTGTAGCACCAGCAGCAGAAATCATAACAGAACAGCACCATTAGCTGCACATGCAACCTGAGCTTATTCCTTTTGCTTAAATTGGCTCTTGAAACAAATTACTTCATAGACATATAGCACCCTGAGCCTGGAGATAATTTCAGAAAAACACACTGGGTGCTCTGCACATGAAAGCCCATGATGACATGACTTGCATCTCTTCATGACATTCAGTGAAATTCAGTAATGTAAACTCCTAACCACTAATGAAAAGCTTCTGAGGAAAGAATGGAAATAAAACATAATTAAATAAAAAAAGATTAATTTTAAATTCTAATTACTAGGTGTCTGTCAAAATACATTTCACCCAACTAATTGCACTCACCCAAAGCTTGCATCTTCTCATTGTCTGCTGTGGCACTGCAATGAATTCTACTACAATGCCACTGAATCACTACCCTACCAAAACAAATAATGTGTTTTACACAGAAGCAAAGTTTGCAGGGGAAAAATACGATTTTTCTTAAACCAACTGACAGCAAGTGAACCCACAGAGAAACTTGTGTCACATAAACCCTTCATCAGGTCAGAAAAACAAAGCAAATGTCAGCATCCCATTGGAAGAAAAGGGTAAACAGTTAATTTACAAACAGTTAAGGCTAATTAAAAATCACAAAATTATCATTTACCTTTCTGAGAAAGTTAATCAATGTTCTGAGTCATTCACACTAGAATTCCAGTCTTTTGCAAACAGAAATACTCCCTTTAGCACCTACCGCAAATGCACCTCATCGTCAAGAACAGTTGGCAAACACAGGCTGGCTATGGCAATCAAAGTTGTACTTCTAGTACACTGCTAGTTCACTAAACGTCTTTTTTATTTCCTCCACCGAGAGCTGGATGATTCCATGACACACACAACAGAAAAGGTTCCTGCACTTCTCCATTTATGGCTCAAATACATATTGGCTGCTTACCTGTCCTATTCTGAATGGAACAGAATAGCACATGAGAACGTGGTGCTAACTTGAGGACTGATGAGCAAGTCTGGAGAGATTTAACAGACTTTTTGTTTATGAAACATTAAAATAATTTCAAAATAATTGTAAATACATTTACCTTATGGTATTTGCAAGGCCGAGAAGCATAGAAGTGCAGTTTTAAATCTTACGTTCTCCAAAATTTAGGCTCTTTACTCAAGAGTGCAGTGAGTTGCTCTCAGCGCCAATGAATTCCCTCTGCTAAATAGGGGCAACCACTCAACTTTTAAAACTACCGTGAGAACACTGAAGACAGAAGTCACTACCCTCACTTCACACAATATCTTGACAATACAACTTGTGTAGCTTGCAAGATAACTGAACTTGAGGAGACTAAACTCATGTTACTGACACCCTTGTGGACCGTTTTAGTCACAAGGCTTCTGAAAATGTGCTGATAAGAGAACAAAAAATATTAAGAAAAAGAAAAAAACTGAGGCAGGACAGCAAGAAGAGGTCTAGCTAGACCTGGGTAGAGCACGCATCAGAGAAGACAGGAATTCCAAGTTGCATTTCTTAGGCTGAAGATTATTTACAGATTTTTACTTTGGGACACAGATCACTAAGTAACTTTTGCCCAAGACTCAGGAATTCTCTAAAACACAGTACACTAAATAAAAATTTATGGATAAAGATCAGGATCTTTATATTCTTTCCTACAATAAACTCTGCTGTCTTAAGCACACGCTAGCTAGAACTTTTTTCAAGTTCAGAACACACGCATTCAAAATAGGATCTCAAAAGGTCTCATCATGGTCAAAATTAACTCTAAAACCAGCAACATTACCAGCCTTTTGCCTTTGCTAGGCTCTCTTATATCCCTTTCAATCACAATATTACACTCCACTGTTCTACCTGGACTGCATCCTCAGCAAACCTGCAGATGGCCCTGAAGAACAACAAAATGGCTTACGTGAACAGCAGAACTTCAGTTAAGAGAAACCCCAGTAAACCTGAGGACTGGGCTAACCTCAAGAAGTTTAACATAGAAAAGTACAAAGTTTTACACCTGCATCGGTGTTACTCTGCAGTGGAGGCCAGAAGGCAACTGCTGCGCAGGACCCAGCGCTTAGGTGGACACCAAGTTAAACAGCAGCCCAAAGTGCCCTCTTTTCATGAATAAAGCAAACTGCACCCTGAACATCATGAAGAGACAACAGGGCTCACAGAACAAGAGACATTATTCTCATCTTACACTTGCATTGCTGTGGCCGGGACACTACAGAGCCAGTTTTTGCATCCCGTGCTTCAGGAGCAACGTGGAGAGGTCCAGCAGAGGACTGTCACAGTGGGCAGGGACCGAGAGCACAGGATCCATGAGGAGAGGTTGAGGAAGCTGGCCTTGTTCAGGCTGGTGAACAGCAGGCTGTAGGGACAAGGTAATTGTGCTTCCCCTTCATGTCAGCAGATAAGAGAAGTAAGCCAAAATCTTTTCAGTAGTGGTACCCAGCAAAGCAAGGAGAAGCAGTCCCAAATTGGCATTTGGGAGGTTCAGGCTGAATATCAGGGAGACAACATTACCCTAGGAGGGTAATGCAGCCCTGGAACAGGTTGTCCGTGCAGGTTATGGAATCCCCACATCTTTGAAGGTCTCCAAGCCCAGTCAGAGCCCCCAGACGTAGCCCAGCTCGGCCAGAAATTCGGACTAGATGACCCCAGAGCTCCCTTCCAGCAGATATGTCTATGATTCACTACATGCTCATCTGACAACTGCTTTCACGGCTGCCTCTTATTGTCAGTTAAGGTTTCTTCCTCCTTGCTATTGCTCTGTACGGTCACACTGATCTCTTTTTCCATTAATCCATATTCTCCGAAGAACAAGTGAAATGGAAGGTAGCACTAGAATGACTGAGTATGAGCTAACCATGAGTGATCTTAGGAGGGAGGCCAAAAGGTTTTGAAGCTACAGACTTTCCCTTAGGAGGTATTTTTTCCTCTAAACACCAGATCTCCCTGGTTTCCCTGTGTAAATGAGAAACAGATTAAATCCAATGCCACTTGCTTTGCAAATCGAGTGTATGAAACCATACCAAAAATATGAGCATGTAAAAGGTTGCAGCAAATAATTGAAACAATTTTTGCCTTTTTTTCTTTTTTTAATCAATATGGTCATCTTGTCTCTTTGTTCTTTCTTATCTGTATTTATCAATCTGTCTCATTTAGATTGCAGGCTTTCCAGGCTGAAAAAGTTCTTTTTTTCTAGGGGTTTTTTTTTGGTTGTTACTTTTGGTTTGTTTTGGGTTTTATACCTTTCATTTTTTCCAAGATCTTTGCCCTTACAAAAGCTTGTAAGCCTCAGAATATATCAAATTTAAACGCCCAAAATGAAATGGCTATGACAAAACCCACACGCTTGGGTTAAAAAGGCAGGAGGGAGACAAAGAAAAATCCGTAGTAAATTGGCTTGGCATTTATGCAGTCTTTAGCTCTTTATTCTAGACCAAAAGCTGTTCCCTAATATTGAGAATTTATCAAGAAATATGCTCAAAGTAGTAAAGCAGTCACATGGCATAGCTGTAGAAAGACATAAAAGCTTGTCTATTCTGCAGAAAGAACTGTCATTAGATAAGCAAAGAAAAATAGCACAAAGAATTATAACTTTGCTTGTATCAATTTCCTTAGAATCTTTTTTTTAATCCATTACACTAAAAAACACTATTAAAGCTGTAGTTACATCTTCTGATTTGAGAAAAAATGCTTACAGCAGAAAAAAAAACCTTGCAAAGCAATGAAGCAATAAATAATTTGACTTATAAAAAAGGCAGAGGATATGAACAAAACAATCTGTATAAATTTAATTAATTAGAAACTAAGACAAAAAAAAGATTGGCAATGAAAATCTCAGTTTCCTTTTATTAAAGGACAGTAGACTCCAGGATTAGGTTAATTACTGATCAAGAAAATGGCTCCAATGTTGTGCTAGCTAAATGCTTTACTATAGTACAAAAGCATGCATTGCACTATATTATGTGGTTCACCTCTGCTACTAGAAAATTAGTTCTAGCTATCTCAGTAAGGATCTTACTCCTTGTGTCCATCTGCTTTCCAGCCTGGCAGAAATAGTATTTAGTACAGGAAAGCAACAGAATGAAGCATTTTTCGGAGAATAAACATTCTTAAAACAGAAAAAGACCAGTACTGTTAATTGAGAGGTAAGCTGGAAAATGCAGAAGTGCATTTGTGGATCATAAATGGGAGGGCAATAACAATACTGAATAGCTACCTGAAGTACTCTATGGGACTGTATTCTGACATGCAATTATTAAGAAGAAAGATTTAAAAACAATCAGGAAAAAGATTAAACCTGAATTCAAAGTTTAATCTTTGGAATATAGAAAAGAAAAACCTTTCTGAGAAACAATTTAGCAGAAGCCTCTCTTATGCTCTGTCAAATGATTCATCATATGCCAACACACAAAAAAGGCTTGACAACCATTCTCCCCTACTGCTGTTGTCCCCATCTGTAATGCTGCCAGCGAAGTGCAAATCTCTGAAGTGTCCTGCTGTCTGGTCTCCTGCCTTGACAAGGTAATGGCCAAGGAGGGTCGCCCTCTGGATCAGCAAAGCTCATGTGCAAATCCCTTTCCTGCACTATTCCATATGATGAAAACACCTCCCCTAAACAAATTAGTAGCTTTATCATTAATATCACACATTTTGCTCTATGAGCATTAAAGAATACGTTTCATATAATTTCCTCATTCATACACCATCTTTAGGACACTGCACAGAACTGCCCGAGTCTCAGCAACAACTTCTGAGGGTGCCAGAGGACTGTCAGCAACTGAAAACAATTAACATCTCATTTCAAGAACTAATTTGCATAAATCAGAATTAATCTTTGTCCACACAAAACTCCTGGAGTCTCCCCTCACACACATAAGAAAAAGTAAAGTTGTCAGCAGCTGAAATAATTACTGTATCAATGTCAATTAAAATTTGAGACTTTTTAAAATGAGACACCACTTTAAACTCCTATATAGTGTTACCAGAAGATAATCAGGAACAAAGGACTTAAAAATCACATTGAAAAAACAAGTTTTTAGATCTGAGAGATACCTAGTCTGCACTGTATCTGCTTGTAACAAAACAAAGCGTATTCAGAGTCACCCCAGGTTGTTCTGCACGCAAGCAGTTCCTCATATCTGCCTACCGAATAACTGTACTTAGATTGCAGCAGTGCAAAATAAGAAGCGTTTTCAAAAACAAAAAATTATTTTTCCTGTCAGAAGATGAAGTAGTATATATTGTTCCTAGCTCCTTTAAAAAAGAAGAAATCTAAGCTATATGCAATTTTGAGTATGTTAATAACTCTGCATATTCTAATAATAGAACAGAACAGGCATATAAGATAAAATTGATAATCACAAATAGCAGAGAGAACTTAGAATATTGCCATCCCTTGCAAACCACATTTCTAAATGTAAAGAAGCTGTCCACTTTGCAGGGAAGTTTTCAGTTAACCAACAGCCACAAGAGATTCAGACCTTACGCTTCTGGAAGAAAAGAACTTGCTGACCCCTTAGCCCAAGTCCTGGTGTTTCAAAGGAGAACTGCAAATCCAAAACAACAGAGCGAAGCCTCCCAGGGATGACATGAACTTGGCCAGCACATCCAGTTAGAAGTTTATATGAACCTAGAGTTCCTATTATAATTCAATATTTGCAAAAGTGCTATGAAGTTCCTCCTTAGAAAGGAAGGTTGTTTGTTTTAACATCTCTCGTGTATTCATAACTTCAGCACTTAATCTGCTCAGAGACAAGACATCTCCAAAACGCATGCTGCATAAGTACCAGATTATGCTAAATAAAAACATTTGGGATTCCACAGCTCAATTAAAAGATCTTAATTTCATTCCTGCATAAACACCCTTCCCATTTTTTTGTTTGAATACTGTAGCCCTTGTTTACTTGTCTCATAGTCACAAATACATTTTGAAAATTCCTAATAATGTTATCCATTTAAGTCAGGGAACTGTAGGTCTCCTTAAAATTTTGAAGGAAAAAAGAAGAAATCCAGTAAGAGTAATGTTATCATTTTCATGTTCCAAAGCAATTTTAAAGGAGTAAGTCAAAACATTAATCTACAATCTGTTGCATAATAATAAGAGCGATAAATTATATAAATTACCATAAAACCATAATCTTACTGCAATTTTACTTTATAATGGAGTCCTATTTTCTCTGAATTGAGATACTGTGCTGACTAAATTGAAGTTTAAATCAGATGACAGATGATTTCTGATACACATGCACAATAAGAGAAAGTATGCCACCCACAAACAATTTTCATGTTTGAAACATAACAAAAAACTTGTGAATATGAATCAAGATACATTCTTCAAACAAAATTAGAAAATGTGATTAGACAGATGAGAAAGTGCTGGTGCTGCCAGTGAAGGACTGCCACCTTGTTAAAACTGGAGGCTGAGACAATTATATGATGCAGAAATTATTAGAAACTTTACTAGTAGCTGGACTTCGACAAACCCAACATTTCAGAAACTACAGTACAATTTGAAGAACTTACTGATCTTCCAGGGCACTATTTAATGGGGAAAGATACTTTTTCTACGTTTTTGTCCCCTTTCCAAATTACGTTACTCTATCAGAAAACTCTGTGTAAGTTAACAGCTCAGTAAGGTTTTAACAATTTGAAAGTGTAACTATTTTAATTAAAGACAATCCACAGGATGCAGTAGCGACTACAAGCTGATTTCCTTGTATTTAGAATTATCTTTTAAATGTGATGTACTTTATGACTCTCTTGCTTCACTGATTACAGAACAGCAGCTCACCTCTCTCTGTGGAGGTGATGCCAGAGGAGACCATTACACCAACAGCAGAATCTGCCCCCAGAAAGGGACTGCCCTGCACTGCACCCAAACCAAAGGCAGCTCTATCCACACGGAGAAAAACGCTGCTCCAGTACACCTCTCTTTAGCCTGTAGATGTAATTCCCTCTGTCAAATTATGAGGAACAACTATAACTAGGCTTTAACTGGGAAAATTTTCATACCCAAGACAGATTTTTTTTTTGTCAAAACCACAATTTGCTGTACTAGGCAAAATTCCACAGATGCAGCACTCAGTTGGGCTATTGAGGAACCAGAAAAAAGTTTCTGTTATGATTTCTAAATGAAACTGAAACAGCTTTTGGCATCCAAAGTGAATGACCTCATTTCATAAATACTATCTACCATGAAACAGCTTTAGCTTCACACACATACATTTTCAAAGATAAGTTACCCAGCTCCTGATAAAACAGAATGAATACATTTATAAAATATTGAAGACACTCTGGAGGCTAGGAATATTGTTGTCTATAATCTAAGTAGAAAGATCAACCAAAAAAAAAATTGCAGCACAAAAATCCTTACATTCTAATTTTAGAATAGAACATGATTATAATATATTAGAAAACTGTTTTGAGTCAGATTTGCTGAAAAATGAGTTTACATAAATTGAAATTATTTTTTTAAATATCAGTTTCTTATGGAAAGGAAATTTCACATTTTAAGATTTTATATGTAGGTCAGTCATGGCAGAATGTGACCTTTGATCTCCATTGTTTTTAAACATATTTCTTGTCAGATACCTAATGTCATGTATAAGTGTAAATCCAGTTGGAACGTTTGAGTTACAGTGAATAATTAAATTTTATTTTTGCAGCTTTCTAGCTTTTGAAGCATTCCACAAAGTTACAGCTACAAGTGTCTTCAAGAAAGTCCCCTCTTACATTAAGGTTCCACAGCCCAAAAGCCAACCTTTGTTCTTTGCTCAAGCCGTGTTTCATGCAGCACATAGCCTGGGAACCACACAGAGATAAAAATTACGGAGAGCGGGTGGTCAGAAACTTTCATTCACAGTCCTGCTGCGAACACTATAGATGTCAGGTCTCCTGGGACCGAATGACAAATGAAGCCAGTATCATTAAGGCACACCCTCTGGCAACAGGAAAGTACTGATGTCTTCTCTGTTTCGGCATTCTTTGGAGAGAACTACTCTAAACCTATGGGTTGGAAGAGCAGAAATTTCTGTTTCATGAATCGGACTGTCAGAGTGAAAAGTTTAACTCATGCAATTATATTCAACACTTTTACCTTCAGCCATTTTAAATAAAAATACCTCACTAATCCTCACAGAACCTCTACAAAGTTACTACTCATTGCTACTATAAAAGGCTAAACTTCTATCATTCTTCTCTATGAAGTCAAACGAATTTAATCAATGTTGTATTGCAAATGCAAATCAATTCCAGGTGTGTTAACATAACCTCTGACCTTTTGGGAAGAGATATTTCACAAGTTGGAAGGTGCTTCTATAACCAAGAATTTTTAGATCATTATACAAATGAAGCCAACACACAGGCTTCATATACAATGTATTTCAATCCAAAATTCAGAACTGCTATGCAGTATCATGAAAACATGATTTTGTGACAAAAGAGTAAAAACAGAGGATATATATCAATAATATATCAGTGTTCATGATATCATCTCCTTCCACCTCCTTGGTGAGGATTTAAAATCCGTCCACACTTCCTGGTTGAGCAACAGAAGCTATGCACGTGTGGAGAATGTGCCACAATTCTACCATGAAAAGAAGCTGTTTTGACAAAGTATCTATATAAACCATTAATGTAAACTCATCTATTTCACATGCACTTTATGATTCAGGGGAATTAAGTCAAGTAATGTCTTAAGGAGACTGATGTTAAAATAGATCATTTCTTGAGCAAAGTAAGGTTTTGATTCATCCTTTTTGTCTTCTTCCCAATTCCCAATCTAACAACTTGTCAAAACTTTATATTGAGTCAACACCGATGAAAATCTTTGGCAGCTAGATAAAATACTTGACTTTTAATGTTACACTGCAAAAATTAGCCTTTTGCTACTTACCTTCTCCCCTATTTGCCTCCTCCAATTCATTCATTTCCTCAAACATCAGAAGTTTTTTTTTTTTTACATATATTAATTGCACTTCAAGCAATTAATCAGCTATGCAATATTGTAAGTCTCAAACCAGAATTTGCCATAGCATTATATGTATTTAGAATTCCATCCAAAATACACATACATAAGAAATACATAAGAAATAGCACTCAAGTTGGAATAATTGTTGTTCTTTGGATGGATTTACAAGCATGATTTTTAAATAATAAGCTATTGTTTTCAACATATACTTAATGTTCACTTCATGAACAAGACAATAAGTAAATAAAAGCTTACAATTCTGCTTTGCAGCTTCAGTCATTCCCAAGGCATTATCACTATTCACTAATATTAATCTCTTATTTGAATTAGACTGATATTACATTGATTTGAGTTACATATGTTATGGAGAGTTAAAAATCACTATTATACACATTTCTACTTTCTTAATCTTTGTTAGAGCTTCCAACTGCTGACTTTGCAAAGTTTTAAAATACAATCTTTATTAGATTAGCATATATAGCAAATACACAAATTAGATTTATGAAGTGCCAAAAATGCAAACAGAACATTTCTACACAACTTGAAAATGGCAGACACTGCTAGTTGCAGGATCTTCAAAAGATAACAAAATACAAATTTGGGATGCAGGTTCACTTCTTCCCGCCCATTTTTATTGATGGTAATAATTGATTAACTTGCAGTATGTATGCTCCAATTCAGTTGTTATTTCTGAACAGGCCATTGCTCTTCTGCTATTAATTAAGCATATTTTCACAAAGGCTTCTATCAATAACATTTGACACAACACTAGAAATTTTCATTAGCTCAGTACACCAAAAACAGTACTTGGAATATGTGACACCTAAACAAAACCAACAAAAAAATATGAAACAAATTGCAAGTCATCACCCTACACAAACAAATATGGTGCTCATTATAAGGATTACAAATCACGGTTAGTCATATCCAACTCATCTATTCCTGTATTGTAAAACTATCATCCTTACATTTAGAAGGTTATAAAGTTTTCTCTGAAAACTAGCATTTTTCCTTTAATTACATTCAAAAAACATTGCTCCTGATTGAATTTTGTTGTAGCTTGCTTTGTTTCTCATTTTTCTCCCCTAGCACATCCTGACAGATACGTGAATCTCTCAGCTTTCTATATCTATTTTTAAAGAGATGACCAAGTCTATTCTCAGAATTTTAAAACATGTGGTGAGAAAGTATCTGGCTTACAAATACTAGTAACACTTAGAAACACAAATTGGGTTTCATATCTAATTTTAATAACAGGGGGATCAAAACTGACTGCAAGGTGATTAACCCTTTCAAACTGTAAACTTCCATTTAATTCTATATAGAACAAAGTACAGCTGCAAGATTCATGCATAACAGCCAAGTGAAACAAGATACAAAGAAAAACCATTTACATGGAGCAGAAACATTCGTGGATGTAAGGAACTTAAATCTGGCATGTAAAATAGAACCAGACAGCCCTGCAACTTGAAGTCATTCCACTGCTTCCACTGGTGTATACAAAGCATATTTACCTTGGATCTGATGTCACTACTGCTTGCATACAAGCTACTGAACCGTACAGTAATAGACTCAATAAGTTTAGCACGTGCAGTTAAATAGCAGAACCAATTCCCCCACCAACCAAATGCTACAGAAAAAAAAGGTTCAGAAGAGTATTTGTGCTCAGTTATTGTTCAGAAGCTTGCTCAACGTTTACCAGTGTCTTTCTGCACCACAATTCGTCTTGGGAATGCACAGCACAAACTTTTTTAGCCATTTTCGCCAGAGGCAACAGCGCCAAAAATAAAAACCAGAAATATCTCTCAGCTGACTAGCCATGTAATATTTGAGTTCTTAAATATTTCCATCTACGCATTCTCGGGAGGCAACTCCACCATGTTCCCTGACAGCATTACCCAAACTCTCCAGCTGCTTGTCATCTTTCATCACCTTCCTTTCTTCCTCTGTATATACTCTTTCACTAAACCCTACTGCTTCTTTCTTTTAAGTCTAACCTCCTTTGTCATTCTCTCAGCTAAAATACTCATCTCTCTGTCAGCCTGTCTTGAAAAGGACATTTTCCTCTTGGTTTGCTTTCCCTGGTTCATCCAAAACTCCTCCCTTCAGCTACTTCCCCGACTATATTATTTAGAAGTTTTTCATTTTCTTGCCTTGCCTGCCATCCACTTTCCATATCTAGTCCAAGGAGCTAACAAATATATTTCTGTGGTACAATCCTATTACGTTTTCTCTCTGCACAACATCCCTAAAGTGTACTGTAAAATGTGGCTCCCAGGGCTTGCAGTGGCCTCCCCCCTACACAGTGAAAGACCAGGTAGTCAGCCGACAGACTGACTTCATTTGGACGGATCAAAATCAATGTCTCCAAAACCATACTCTTCAGAAACCTCCTTCTCATGTGATTTTAAAGCATCAAATCAATTTGGAGTAAAACACTATTAAATTAATGGAATATTTTCAGTGCAAAAATAGTCATCAAAATTTTCAGTTCATTTTAGACATTTTTTTTTTTTAAACCTTCATAACACTCCAATTTTAGTGGCAGACTGGATTAGCACAATGAACTTTACGAAGAACAATACATTACCATTACTTTGGGCTGTTTCCAAGTAACAAAATAATTCAAGACAAAATTTCATAATACTAAAGAATTTGTGCCTTACAGCTGTAACTCTTCTCAATGAGTCTATGCATGTCCCATCACTGTTCTACAGTATTTACAAATTGCAGTACACACAGCTGAAACACTGCTTTATTAACACTAGAATACCAGTGTTTAAAAAAAAAAAGAAAATAAAAAAAGCATTTACAGTTCCTAGGAATACTGTCTAACACTGACTATAAATCTGAAGCCTCTAGAAAGCCACTGGAATTTTCCAGAAATACTTTGATTTTTCTTTAGTGACTGTCCTAGTGGATTTGTGACACTTTGTGGCAATAGCAATGCCCGTGAAGAACAGTGGGAGACAGGACAGGAAAGAGTTTGGGCAGCTGAATATGGAGCTAGCTACAAAATCCATCTCACCTCAGACATGTTTCAGACATGAACAATAGGGATGATAGAGTAGTCAAGACTACAAGCACCTATTCAACAAAACCTTTGCTGGCTCAGAAAGAACAAATCATTTGAAGAAACTTTATCAGTGGAAAAGAAAGGAAATTGAAACCTAAGACATGGTAGATAATACTGGAAAAAAAAAAAAGACAGATCTGTGGTAATTGTTTTTTCCATGAAAAGAAAAACAATTCTTTCCACTGCTAAAAGGCTGCACAAAGAATTGGAAGATGGAGTGATGGAATAAAGCACTTTTTTTTTAACAGTGTTTTACATACAGCCATCCAGAAAGTAAAATTTAAAGGTGTTTCAATCCTTCCCCAAAGTGTTTTTGTTCTTATTTTAAGAAAACATTTAGTTACTTATAAAAGGATAACTAATGGGCACCCAGAGAACTGTAGCATTTAGTAGGACTGCCTCCCTTTAAATATTGTAAATTTTTGTTTAATAGGAAAGCCATACAGTGCCTATCAGCAAGCAAATTAAAACAAGTCAACCAATTCCTGTGAACACTTCAGCTAGTTTATCTAACATAGACCAGCTGATTAGAGTGCTCGAATAAAGCAGTTTATTAATAAAAAAAATTCCACATTTAGACACTGAGAATCCCATCGAGAGCTGATTAGCTCTCTCACGGATTCCAAGAAACCAGAAAAAAAAAAATGTATGCAGAGATATATATATCAACAATTCTAACAGTTCTTCATGCACAATAAAAAAATGCCACTTTTTGCCTCTGTTACCGTTACACGGCATCCTGAAACACTTAGCATTTACTGTCCCAGAGAATTTATTACCCTTCAGGCAGAACTTTAAATGGAGACAGACACTAATGTCTCTCAAGTAGACAGAAATACTGGGTAAGTAAACTTAAAAGATCTGAATTGAAATAACCATCACCCTGGTTTATCGGAGTCTGTAACCCATTTAGATCTGTCGAGCCCTTGAAGCTCTCCATTGTTGTTGACGTGCCTCTAAGTGAAGTCTTAATCTGTGTATACAGCTGTGCTGTAGTTGCTTTCTGCAGTCATGTGAAGATGACTTTTGCTGCTTTACTGTTGAACACAGCAAGAACACTGTCATACCAGTACACGCAACAGCTGTTAAGTGCTCCATAACTTTACTTTGACAAACATTTCATACAAATCGAATAACAGAGGCTTCCCAACATCAAGTTTTAACCTATTTTATTTATCATACAAAGATATTAGGAGCAATCCATGCATTAGCCATGACTGAATTTCATACCTGAATTGATTTAAGGTAGAATAAGGCAACTGTATGGAGACTGGAATCTTCCCAGTCGGCACTTTAACTATTGGAAATAATTTACAATAGGACAAAGACCATCAGTTTAGGCTAAGAACGCCAACCAGAAAGCACAGAAAATGACATACATAAAAAAAACCAAAGCAACAGAGCAGCCTAGTTCACTGTGTCTAGAGAAAACTCTATGATAATGTTATCCTTCTGTGTAATTGCTAGGTCTTGTTCCAGAAAGCGCAATAGTTTACAGAATTAAAATATAACTTTTCCTCCTAAGCAGCCTTTCAAGGCCGAAAACAATGGAGCAAATCACGCTGTTCTTTGTTTTCGTTGCAAATGTGACTATTAGTAGCAGTTAGCCTCCTCTTTGCCAGACAGCTGAGAATTCATAGCACAAGTTTCCCAGGGAGGCCGCATGATCTCCGCCCATAAAGGACACTCAGAACTGGCGGAGCACCTGCTCTGGCCAATGCCGTGTTGAACACGAGGCTGGACTTGGGACCTCCGAAGTCCCTGCCAACCTACATGAGTCTATGATTCAGCAGCTGTGATGATCACCTTGAGTAGTTTAAGCTACCCATCTCACTACCAACATCCATGGTCTTTGTAGTACTTCTGCCTCTTCCCTGTCCTTCCATGTGAAGGGAATCAGACACTAGATTTTCCTCATACTGATGCAGAAACAAGTCAGAAATAATTCATCTATATATAAAGAGTTGAAGGACAGGCTCTCCACAGAATGGTTTAGACCTAAGGCCCTGTTCCACAGTAATGTAAAAAGTCTGCAGAAAGACAACTTCTAAATTAAATACCTAAGCTAGATTGGAATATCCTCCTTACCCACTAATACTTAAAAAGTTTTGAAAAGAAGTACTGCTTTACCCATTATCTTGAAAACTATACACCAACCTGAAATCTAATTTACAAATACTCCTGAAGGTCTCTAATCTCAGCTTGTCAAAAATTTTTAGAAATCCACTGCTAAGAATATCTTTCACCTACAACAGCACTTCAGAGATACCAAGTCATAGACACTACCGGAAAAAAACTAATCAAACTGAGTTGTATCAAACACTTCCACACTGGAAAAGCTACTTGGTTACATAGTGTGTTTTGTTTTTTATTTTACTTCAGCTCTGTGGGCCTTTTCAGCCATTTCTGGAGCTTCAGATGTTGTCTATAAATTATTCCTCCCTTCAACAGGGAAACTAACAGTTTCTATGTGGAAGACAGTACTGTCAAACAAACAAAATAAATTTAAACAGCATAAACGGAATAAAAAAATGATGAAGTTAGGTTTGGTGAGAAACGACAATCAGCCAACACAACAAAACCCTTAAAAACAATGTTTTCCCTGGCCTAAAACTTAATTAACCTCTAAAAGTTTCCAAACTTGAATTAACTAATTGGTAACAATAAGTCATTATAACATGAGAATTTTTTTCTGTTCTGAACTATCACGTACTGGTAACCAAGTACCACAGCTTTCCCGTATGAAAGCATAAGGTGAATTAAAAGAATAAGCACTTTGTGTCTTTGTGTTCTCCTTCTGCAGCATTAGGTAATCAGACATCAATTTATTCTTCCACAACTCCATGCATCGATTGCTTGTATGAAATATACTGCCAGCAGAGACTTTCTTTTCAGATTATATTAAAGGGCAAGAATGCTTTATTTCATCTCCTCGGTTTG